>Ga0129312_1001377_pt1 | contig 14397 bp, 10 predicted proteins | sample O827metagenome_FD_94434 | JGI IMG/M metagenome (GOLD analysis project Ga0129312, IMG submission 94434) | Orangutan group fecal microbial communities from Wisconsin, USA - O827 metagenome | ecosystem: Host-associated > Mammals > Digestive system > Large intestine > Fecal | place: USA: Wisconsin... | reverse complement strand
TTGTTTCGGTAATCTCCAGCATAGTAAATGCCAGCGTAAGGGGCCCGGAGAGCTCATCCTCCATAGCGATCCCTAAGCTGTCCCCGTTCCATTCGCCGTGGGGCATCATCCGGTTCAGGGAGTGGATCCGTCTTACCTGACCGCAATCTGCTAACGGAAGCTTTCCAAGCAGGGTGAGAAGTCCCGTCAGGGCATTTTTTCCCTTCCATGGAGTAGAAGCGTGGGCGCCTTCTCCGAAGGCCTCCAGTTTCAGATATCCGTCCTCGGAGGTAACGTCAAACCGTACTCCCAGCTCCTTTTCAAAGGTGTGGGCAAATTCTTCTGTCTCTGAGCCGTCCAGACCCTCGATCAGTGCCTCCGCATTGGCCGGGACTACATTGGATTTTGTTCCGCTGTGGAAGGATACCAGTCTCGGCAGCTTCTCGCATTTTTCAAATTCTGCGGTAAAGCGGCCGTGGAGACCACCCTTTTCGATGTTGATAACCGGGAAGGCTCCGTCCGGTGAAAACGTCATCGGGGCCTCTTTTTCCACGCTGTAATAATGCTTGATATCGGAGCTTCCGCACTCCTCATCCGTTCCGAGGATCAAACGTACATTCCGGTTTAACGGAATGCCTAATTCCTTTACCGCTCTCATGGCATAAAGAGCAGCAATCGCCGGCCCCTTATCATCTGCGGTTCCGCGGCCGTAGATCTTTCCGTCCTTGACCACAGGCTCAAAGGGCTTAGTCACCGTCCATCCGTCACCCGCCGGCACGATATCCAGATGGGCAAGAATATCCAGCTGTTTTTCCTTGTCGTTCATATCTACCGTACCTACATAGCTGTCGTAATTATCGATAGAAAAGCCGTAGCCCTCTGCCATCGCAAGGGCTGTCTGAAGTGCCTCAAAGCATCCGTCTCCAAAGGGTCTTCCGGCCCGGTAGGAATCCTTTGCACTGTCGATCCGGCAAAGCTTTGCAATATCCTCCAGCATTTCCTCTTTATGTTCATCAATATAACGGCTGATTTTCTCTTTATACATAGTTGACCTCCGATTATAATTTTATAGTTAGTTCATCATTCCTGCGAGGATCTCATTGACGAGCTTTCCGTCTGCCTTGCCCTTTACTAACGGCATAAGGGTCTTCATGATCCTTCCTTTATCCTTCGGGGATGCCTTTTCGATCCCGAGCTCGGCAAGAACGCCCTTGATCACCTCTGTGATCTGCTCAGCGGACATATCCTCCGGAGCAAACTCCTGATAAACTGCCATTCTCTTTCTGGCTTCCTCGATAATATCTGTGCGGCCCGCCGGAGCTGTATCCATTGTTTCCTTTGTCTGACGCAGCTCCTTCTTTACGACTGCATTTTCTTCTTCCTCTGTAAGCGGGGAGCGCTTATCGATCTCCGCATTTTTCAATGCTGATAAAAGCATGGACAGTGAGTCCTTTCTGTCCTTGTCCTTTGCCTTCATTGCCTCTACCATTGCTGCACGTACTACATCGATCTTACTCATAATGTCCATTCCTTTCTTCAGATAGTAAAGCGGACATTCGCAATCCGCTTCGCTACTTGCTCATGAACGCAGTCGCTTCGCGATCTGTCAGTGGGATCTTTCAACTCCCACTGACATAAGCATCCCCCTCACCCACCGCTTAGTGCTCCGCGCACTTGAAGCGGGGGAATGCTTATCTGCGTTCAACTCGAACGTCTGCCTTTAATTGTTCTTAGTTATGTCTTAGTTATTGTTTCGTTATTTTTTAGTTGTGGCTTAGCAGTGTCTCCACAGCCTTAATTGCGCCCAAACTCGCTCAATCTGAGCTTCGGATTACGCTCCTCCACCATTCCGACGCTCCAGCTGTTGACAAAGATCAACAGCGGATTGCCCTTCAGGTCGCAGATCCGTTTCATATCGGAGGTACCCTGTATCTTTGCCACATCCACCTCGCTCGGATTTTCGATCCAGCGGATATATTCATAGGGAAGCTGATCCAGTCTTACCTCTACGTTGTATTCATTTTTCAGTCTGTAGATAAGCACTTCAAACTGGAGCACGCCTACAACGCCTACTATGATCTCCTCCATACCGGTGTTAAACTCTTGAAAGATCTGGATCGCACCCTCCTGGGCGATCTGGCTGATGCCCTTGATAAACTGCTTCCGCTTCATTGTGTCGATCTGGCGCACTCTCGCAAAATGCTCCGGGGCGAAGGTGGGGATACCCTCAAACCGGAACTTCGCATTGGAAGCGCACAGTGTATCTCCGATTGAGAAGATACCCGGGTCAAATACACCGATGATATCGCCGGCGTATGCCTCCTCAATGATCTTTCTGCTCTCGGCCATAAGCTGCTGGGGCTGTGTCAGGCGGATCTTCTTTCCGCCCTGCACATGGTTTACTTCCATTCCTGCCTCGAATTTTCCGGAACAGATACGCATAAATGCGATCCTGTCTCGGTGGGCCTTGTTCATATTGGCCTGTATCTTAAAGACAAAGGCAGAGAATTTCTCATCGAAGGGATCCACGATGCCGTCGAGAGTCTTTCTCGGAAGCGGCGGTGTCGTCATATTTAAGAAATGCTCCAAAAAGGTCTCCACACCAAAGTTTGTAAGAGCCGAGCCGAAAAATACAGGGGAAAGCTGTCCGCTGCTTACAAGCTCCTGATCAAATTCGTCGCTTGCACCGTCCAACAGCTCGATATCGTCCCGAAGCTGTGCATGATAATCTTCTCCGATCACGGCATCAACATCGGTTCCTTCTACCTCAAAGGTACGGCTTGCCACTTCCTTCTGGCCGCCCATAGCCGCCGTAAAGGTTGTGATCTTTTTTGTCTGTCTGTCATATACGCCCTTAAAGCTCTTTCCACAGCCGATGGGCCAGTTGATCGGGCAGGTATGGATTCCCAGCACCTCCTCGATCTCACTCATTAGCTCAAAGGGATCCCGTGCCTCACGGTCCATCTTGTTGACAAAGGTAAAGATCGGGATATGGCGCATAACGCAGACCTTAAACAGCTTGATGGTCTGGGCCTCGACACCCTTGGAGCCGTCGATGACCATAACAGCGGAATCCGCTGCCATCAGTGTACGATAGGTGTCCTCCGAGAAGTCCTGATGTCCCGGTGTATCAAGGATATTGATGCAATATCCTTCATAATTAAACTGCAGCACGGAGGAGGTTACCGAAATACCTCTCTCCTTCTCGATCTCCATCCAGTCGGAAACCGCATGCTTTGTTGCCTTTCTTCCCTTTACGGTTCCTGCCAGATTGATGGCACCGCCGTAAAGCAAAAATTTTTCCGTAAGAGTCGTCTTACCGGCATCCGGGTGGGAAATGATCGCGAATGTCCGGCGTCTTTTTATCTCATCTGCAAATCCAGCCAAAGAAAATAACCTCCAATTTCTGTATCGATCCTGTCTATACTGATCTGTCTGTATGCCGACTGCCATTTCTGCCCCGCTTTTCGGGATCCGCATTTTTGCAGTCTATTTCTTATTTTGCCAATAAATCGTTCATTCGTCAAGTAGCGTTTTTTATATCAGCAGCGGGCTTTATGCCATCAGACCGAAAAGATCGCATCCAGAAGCTTTTCCGCAACGTCCTCCTTCGGCATTTTTTCCAGCTGAAGCTCTTTTTCTTCCGTTATAAATGTAACTACATTCGTATCTGTCCCGAAACCGGCTCCGGCCACCTTCAGGTTGTTGGCAACGATCATATCCAGATTTTTCTTTTTTAATTTGGCTCTGGAGTTTTCCAGCATGTTCTGGGTCTCCATCGAAAAGCCGCACAAAAACTGCCCCTCTTTTTTGTGCTCTCCCAGCCATTTTAAAATATCGTCTGTCCGCTCGAGCTCGATGGCCATATCTCCATCCTTTTTCTTTGTCTTTTCCGTATTGACAAATTTCGGGCGGTAATCGGCAACTGCGGCTGCCTTGATGATCGCATCCTGTTCGGCACTCCTCTTTGTCACCTCGTCAAACATATCCTTTGCGCTCTCCACCTGCACGATGCGGGTAAACATTGGCGGCTTTTCTTCGGAGGGCCCTGTTACCAGTGTAACCTCTGCGCCCCGGTAGGCCGCCACCTTAGCGATCGCATAGCCCATCTTTCCGGTAGAATGGTTTGTGATATAGCGTACCGGATCGATGGCCTCCCGTGTCGGGCCGGCAGTCACGAGGATCTTTTTTCCGACCAGATCCTTTTTATAACCAAGCTCCCGCAGGATATACTGAAGAAGCGTTTCCGGCTCCGGCATCTTTCCGGCTCCCGTATCTCCGCAGGCCAGATAACCGCTTGCCGGGGAGATCACCTCCATCCCATATTTCTCACAGATCCTTAAGTTATCCTGCGTGATGGGATTTTCAAACATTCTGGTATTCATTGCCGGGCTTATGATCTTTTTGCAGGTGCATGCTAAGACCGTCGTTGTCAGCATATCATCTGCCAGACCGTGGGCCAGCTTTGCGATCACATTTGCCGTTGCCGGAGCCACAAGCACAACATCTGCCTTCTTTGCTAACGATACGTGTTCCACTGAAAATTCAAAATTCCGATCAAAGGTATCCACAAGGCACTTATTTCCCGTCAATGTCTCAAAGGTGATCGGGTTGATAAAGTTTGTGGCGTTCTGCGTCATCAGGACGTGGACATCTGCATGAAGCTTCATCAGTGCGCTTGCCAGATACGCGATCTTGTACGCTGCGATACTGCCTGATATACCTAATAGTACGGTCTTTCCTTTCAGCATTCTGAAATCCTCCGTTGTTTTTTTCTCTGTTTTGTGATAATATTATCGCTAATTATAACACTTAAGTTTAGATTGTGAAAGGAGTTTTCTATATGATTTTAGCGATCGATATGGGAAACAGCAACATTGTTGTTGGAGGCATAGACGAACAGGCAACCTACTTTGAAGAACGAATCACAACGGATGACCGCAAGACCAGCCTCGAATATGCCATTATGTTAAAAAATATTCTGGAAATACATAAAGTAAAACGAAGCGATATCGAGGGCTCTATCCTGTCCTCCGTTGTACCGCCGCTAAACGCACCTCTTTCCTCCGCCGTAAAAAAGATCACCGGAAAAAAGCCGCTGTTAGTAGGCTCGGGAATGAAGACCGGGTTAAATATTAAAATGGACAACCCGAAATCTGTGGGCGGAGACCGTATCGTAGCTGCTGTAGCAGCCATCGCCAAATACGAGGGCCCTATCATCATCATGGATATGGGAACCGCCACCACAATGGATGTTGTGGACAGAGCCGGTAATTATATCGGAGGCGTTATCCTCCCCGGCGTAAAGGTCGCATTAAATTCCCTTGTAAGCAATACGGCCCAGCTTCCCCGGATCAATCTGGATATCCCGAAACGCGTTATCGGAAAGAATACCGTTGAATGTATGAGAAACGGCATCATGTACGGAAATGCCGCAACATTAGACGGACTGATTGACCGTATGGAGGTTGAACTGGGAGAAAAGGCAACTCTTGTCAGCACCGGCGGCATGTCCCGCTTCATCACCCCTCTCTGTACCCACAAGATCACTTATGACCCGGATCTTCTTCTCCGCGGCCTGATGATCCTTTACCGTCAGAACACCGCCGAGGCCTGATCTGCGGCTTCGTCACTTTTGCCGGTTGAGCGGATATTCGCGATCCGCCTTAAACCAAAATATCAGATCGAACGCTTAAGGGCGCCGCAAAACAGATTTTTTCGCCGGATAGGGCTTTGTGTAACAGACAAACGCCGTAACCGGAAGGATCATCCTGTTTTGTGCCGCCCTCTTTTTTTCGTTTATCAAAATCTGGAAGTATAAACACCCCCGATTCCGTAAATCATCTTTAGTGTACGATATCTGTCATGAAATTTTAATTTGCGGAGGTAAGGGATATGTCCGGTTATAAAGTGGAGATATGTGGAGTAAACACATCGAAGCTGCCATTACTTACCACAAAAGAAAAAGATGAGCTGTTCCGGCGGATCCTAAAGGGAGACCGGCAGGCCAGAGAAGAATATATCCGGGGAAATCTACGGCTGGTTTTAAGTGTGATCCAGCGTTTCTCCGGAAACAGCGAAAATGTAGATGATCTGTTCCAGATCGGCTGCATCGGGCTTATTAAGGCCATCGACAATTTTGATATCAGTCAGAATGTCAAGTTTTCCACTTATGCTGTACCTATGATCTTGGGAGAGGTGCGCCGCTACCTGCGGGACAATAACGCGATCCGAGTCAGCCGTTCGTTACGGGATACTGCCTATAAGGCGATTTGTGCAAGAGAAGCCCTGACAAAAAAGAATCTGAAGGAGCCGACGATCATGGAGATCGCCGACGAAATCGGCATCAGCAAGGAGGAGATCACCTATGCCATGGATGCCATACAAACACCGGTCAGCCTCTATGAGCCGGTCTATACGGACGGCGGCGATCCCCTGTATGTCATGGATCAGATCAGTGACAAAAAGAACCGGGAAGAAAACTGGGTCGAACAGATCTCCCTGAATGAAGCGATTAAGCGGCTCCCCGACCGGGAACGTCATATCATTGATATGCGTTTCTTTGAGGGAAAGACTCAGACGGAGGTTGCCGATGAGGTCGGCATTAGTCAGGCGCAGGTCTCGCGGCTGGAAAAAAACGCGTTAAAGACCATGAGGAATTACCTGAGCTGAAGCCTCCCCTGACAGCCGGTCTGAGTCAAAGCCGCCTGAAAGCACTTAATTATTCTTAATGAGCAGAGATCTTCCCGTCATCTCCTTCGGCTGCTGCATTCCCATCAGCTCGATCAGAGTCGGGGCGATATCTGCCAGGCAGCCGCCTTCTCTCAGGCTATAGCCGGCATCTGCGTTCGCAAGGATGAAGGGAACAGGATTTGTGGTGTGGGCGGTAAAGGGTTCACCGGTCGCATAATCCACAAGCTGCTCTGCATTTCCGTGATCCGCACAGATAAACAGAACACCGTTCTCCTCTTTTATTGCATCGACCGCTCTCTTGACGCAGGCATCCACCACCTCAATGGCTTTCACTGCTGCGTTCTCAACACCGGTATGTCCCACCATATCCGGGTTGGCAAAGTTGATGATGATCACATCATATTTTCCGGAATGGATGCACTCACAGAGCTTATCGCAGACTGCCGGTGCGCTCATTTCCGGCTTCAGATCGTAGGTCGGCACATCCTTCGGGGACGGGATCAGATAGCGATCCTCTCCCTCATTCGGTTCCTCGATCCCGCCGTTAAAGAAGAAGGTCACATGGGCATACTTCTCTGTTTCTGCGATTCTTGCCTGCTTTAAGCCATGAGCGGCAAGAAATTCACCGAAGGTATTGGAGATCGTTTCTTTTTCAAATGCCACCAGCTTATTGCCGATGGTTTCGTCATAATCGGTAAAGCAGACAAAGGTAGTCACGATGTGCTCTCCTCTGTCAAAGCCTGTAAATTCATCATCACAGAAGGCGCGTGTCATCTGTCTTGCACGATCCGGACGGAAGTTGAAGAAGATGACTGAATCTCCGGTACGGATCAGAGCGACCGGAGCGCCGTTTTCCGTAATTGTAGTCGGAACAACAAATTCGTCTGTCTTTCCTTCGTCGTAGGAAGCCTGAACGGCACAGGCTGCACAGTCACAGGTATGCCCGTCACCCTTCGTCATAGCGTCGTAGGCCGTCTTTACGCGCTCCCAGTTTTTATCTCTGTCCATTGCATAATAACGTCCGGACACCGATGCGATCTTGCCCACGCCGAGCTCCTTCATCTTGCTCTCAAGGGCTTCCACATATTCCTTTCCGGATGTAGGCGGTGTGTCACGACCGTCTAAAAAGCAGTGAACATACACCTTATCCAGACCATTTCTCTTTGCAAGCTCGAGAAGTCCGTAAATGTGGGTGATATGGCTGTGTACTCCGCCATCCGACAGAAGGCCGAATAAATGAAGGGCGGAATGATTCTTTTTGCAGTTGTCCACCGCTGCCATAAAGGCCTTATTTTGGAAGAAATCACCATCCTGAATGGATTTTGTGATTCTTGTCAGATCCTGATATACGACCCGGCCGGCTCCCATATTCAGGTGTCCGACTTCGGAGTTACCCATCTGTCCCTCCGGGAGGCCTACGGCAAGTCCGCTGGCATTCCCCTTCACAAACGGATACTCCTTCATCAGACGGTCCATTTCCGGAGTCTTTGCTTCATATACTGCATTTCCTTTATGGCTGTCATTCAGCCCATATCCATCGAGAATCATTAAAACAACAGGTCTTTTATCCATAATGCTTATTCTCCTTTATGCATAAATAATATATGTCACTTTTACCGCCTATATTGTATATCAATTAACAAATTCCCGCAACCGTTTCCCGTAAGTATTTGTTATTTTTTTATCGAACATTTGCCTTTTTATTTTCGTACATCAGCGCATCCGCCTGCCGGATCGCCTCATCGATCGGATGTACCCCGCAGACACCGCCGATGCTGACAGACAGCTCAAGCTCCGGATGTTCAGGAAGCACGATCTTACGGACTGCCTCCTGTATGTCCGCACACTTCTTATTAAAATACTCCTCCCGCATTTGGGGGAACAGCAATAAAAACTCATCTCCGCCGTAACGGATCAGGATGTCTGTGCTTCGGATCGTTGCACGGATCGCCGCCGAGATCTCTCTAAGGACGATATCCCCCACCGGATGGCCGTAGGTGTCATTGACCTGCTTAAAGCGGTCGACATCCATCATTGCCACAATCTCCATCCCCTCCAGATGCGGGCGGTAGGTTTCATAATACCGCCGGGAATAGCATTCCGTGAGCGGATCCATAAACAGCTCCATTTTATCGCCCTCGCTTCGATCCACCAGAAATCTTGTACCGTTGGAATCGATCCAGCGTCCCTCGTTCATTTTTGACAGCATCTCCAGTACACAGGGGGTTCCGTTCAGGCACAGGTATTTGGAAATAACGAAATATATGTCTGTGTTGGTAAATTCCAGCTTATTCAGGGTGGTCTTTTGTGTGAGAGCTCTTGCGGAGATGCAGTTGGCACAGCTTCCGTCATTGTTCCAGAAGGCCGCACAATGACCCTTCGTATCCTTTAACTCCCCCTGCTCATCCAGCTCTAACACGGAATTTGAGGTCGGATCCACCAGCCGCACAATATCAAACACCGACTCCAGACGGCATATATCCTCTTTGATCAACGAAACGTTGTTTACCGCATTCTCCTCAAAGACTGACAAAGGCATCTGCTTTTTCGCAAAAGCCTGCGGATCGGTCAGCTGTCCTACTGCCGCGATATAATGCTCCGGCTGAAGCTCCGACCAGAGAGTACGGATCCGCAGGTCGCACCAGTGCTCCTCATTGCCGCAGGGCATGAGGATACTCATGGAGATTTCCGGCGTCTCCTTAGTGAGTGCCTCCATAGCCTGCCGGATACGCTGAAAGTCCTTCCGGCTGAGGCGTCTAAAACAGTCCGGCCGGGCGATATTCATAACGGTGCGGCGGTAGCGGGGCGGCTCATCCCAGTTGGTCACATCGGCAAGACCGGAAAGGGCATCATATTCAAACTGGATCCCGCCACTGCAGGAGGCAAAAAAGTCGATCCGCTCCTGCATGGATTCCATAAGCCGCTGCACACGGTCATTTGGGGGAACCTCTGCATGGGCCAAGATCTCCTCCGACAAACGATTTGTCTCAAACCGATATGCATTCCTGTTTTCAGAGGTTCTTGAAATATTCCTAATCTGTGGCGCCGTATCCAGAAGGCATTCCAGAAGGATCGGGTTGAACGCACCACACTCTCCGTCTAAGATCATACCGATCGCCACGTCATGATCGATCGCTTTTTTATAACAGCGCTCGCCCGTCAGGGCATCATAGACATCGGCCAGTGCCACCACCTGTGCGGCGATCGGGATCTCCTCTCCCCGAAGTCTGTCGGGATAGCCGTTCCCATCCCAACGCTCATGATGCCAGCGACAGATCTCCAATGCATAGTGATACAGCGGCTTATCCTTTCCGAAGGTCATCTGCTCCAATATATCCGCTCCGGCAGTTGTATGAGTCTTGATAAGGGAAAACTCCTCCGGTGTCAGCTTTCCGGGCTTATTAAGGATCTTCTCCGGGATCGCGATCTTTCCGATATCGTGGACGGCGGAAGCCATTTTGATCAGAGCGATATCCTCCTCCGAGAGATGGTAGGCCTCTGTTTTCTGAATAAGACGGTGAAGTAAGCGCTCTGTTATGCTGCGGATGTTGCGGATATGGTCTCCGCTCTCATGGTTTCTGAGCTCCACCACATGGCTGATGATGCCGGTCATGAGGCTGCTGTTTTCTTCATTTTCATAGATCTGGTCGGATACCACCTTTAAAAGCCGCCTCTGGTTTGCATAGAGCTTCAGCATATTTTCAATACGACGGCAGACAATAAAGGCATCAAAGGGCCGACAGATATAATCCATTACCCCCATCTTATAGGCCAGCCGGATCGTCCGGCTGGACTCCTCCGCCGAGATCATGATCACGGGGATCTCGTTGATCCAGTGGAACCGGTTCATCTGTTCCAGAACCTGCAGACCATCCATCTCCGGCATATTGATATCAAGGAGCATAAGATCGATGGTCAGGTTCCTCTCAAGAAGCCGCAATGCCTCCCGGCCGTTGGCCGCCTCAACATAGCGGTATTGGCTGCCCAATATCTCCTTCAGCATATCCCGATTGATCTTTGCGTCGTCCACCAGCATGATCGTCTGCTGTTCCATATATTTTCCCTCATAAGCTTTCAAAAAAATTTCTGTGTAATTAATAGCAAATTCGACTTGATTTTTATTATACATAAAATAAGATAAGTTGCAAGCCGGACAGACAAACTCCGATGCAGCAACCGACCGATGCAGCCGACGAAGCTCCAATGGGAGGCAGCCGATCAAGCGGATATTCGCAATCCAACTGCAGCAGCACGGCTTACTGGTGCCTGCGCCGGGTATCCTGATAGATCTTTAAGATGTTCTGCAAAAACTCATGGTTATTGAAATCTCTATTATAAATGATCCTCGTTTCCCGCACCATGCTCAGATTCTCGATCGGCAGCGCTACTAATTTCTTTTTTCGCAGCTCATCGGCACATGTGCTTTGGGCCAGAACAGAAACACCAAAGTTCTTGCGGATCAGATCCTTTATTGTCGCAATATTATCGACCTCCATGATGATATTGTAATTATCCAGAGAATCTCCCATACTCTGCAGCGTGGAATCAAACAGCATACGCGTTGCGGAGCTCGGAAGGCGCAGGATCATTTTCTGCTGGCGGAGCTGGGAAAGGGTGATCATCGCGTTACGGGCAAGAGGATGCTCCGGTGACACGACGCAGACCAGATAGTCGGTATCCACAGCCAGAGAGCTGAAGGCGGGATTATTTGTTTTCCCCTCCGCGATAACAAGGTCAAGCTCATAATTGCTAAGCTTATCATAAAGATTATTGATGGTATCAGCAGTGATCGTTATTTTTAACTTCTGATATTCACTGCTCTTTGCCAGTGCCTCTACGATAAGGTTGCTTTCAGAGGTGTGGGTGATCCCGACATGAAACGTCGTTATCTGCCGTCCGCTGTCCGTCAGATCAGCCTTCAGCTTTTCATACAGCGCATCGATCCGACGTGCGTATTTTACAACGATCTCGCCCTCTATGGTCAGTTTCAGGCTGCCCTTTTTCCGGATAAATATGGTTGCACCGCATTCCGCCTCCAGCTGGTTGATATGATGGCTCACGGCAGGCTGGGTAAGCGATAATTCCTCGGCGGCCCTTGTAAAGTTCTGACAGTCCACAACCGTCAGTAATGTGCGAAGTTTTGGATCAAGCATAGCGTCTCCTATTAAATATTTTTATAAAAATCAAATAAAAAATAATTTTACTTTATGTAAAATCGAGTATATCATGTTTATAAGTAATTCTCAATAGCGGTACGCCAAAAACCGCATTGGAACATAGCAAAAAGGGGGGACTTATATTGAGTTATATGGTCCAAAAAGCGATGAACACCAGCAACGCAGCTGCTGTTATCATCTCCGTTGCCCTGATGCTCTTTCTGGGCTTTTCCATGACAAGGCTGACAAAGCAGCTTCGGCTTCCTCATGTGACGGCCTACATCATCACCGGCATCCTTATCGGGCCCTACTGCCTTAACCTGATCCCGCAGCGCATCATAAGCGGCATGGACTTTCTGTCGGATATCGCTCTGGCCTTCATTGCTTTCAGCACCGGAGAATTTTTCCGGCTTTCCACTCTGCGTAAAAACGGGATGAAGGTCGTTGTCATAACCCTTCTGGAATCCCTGATGGCGACTTTTGTGGTATTTCTTGTAACGTATTTCGTCCTGAAGGTCGATTTTGCCTTTTCCGTTGTTCTTGCCGCGCTGGCATCTGCCACGGCACCGGCATCCACGGTGATGACGATCCGTCAGACCGGCGCCCACGGGGATTTTGTCGATACGCTTTTACAGGTCGTGGCGCTGGATGATGTTGTCGGTCTGATTGCCTACAGCGTAGCCATCTCACTGGCGTTAGCCTCAAAGGCAGGGGCCTCCGCCTTCAACATGGCGAACATCGTAAGACCCATTGCCATGAATCTGGCTGCCTTTCTTCTGGGCGGGATCTTCGGCGTGTTCTTAAAGCTTCTGATGCCGCAAAAGCGTTCCAGAGACAGCAAGCTCATCATCTCCATCTCCCTGCTGTTTGCCTTCTGCGGAATCTGCATTATATTGGACGTTTCCCCGCTTCTGGGCTGTATGAGCATGGGAACCGTATATACGAACATTTCCGACGATGAAAAGCTCTTTAAACAGCTCAATTACTTTTCACCGCCGATCCTGTTATTATTTTTTGTCCGCTCCGGTCTGGCTTTTAAGCTGGATGTCGTGTTCACTCCGGCTTCGGCTTCCGGTGCAGCCCCGCTGTTTCTTGTCGGCATCGCATATTTCTTTACCCGTATTATCGGAAAGTATGCAGGCGCCTTTCTTGGCTGCCGCTTAGTAAAAAAGCCGGATAAGGTTTCCAATTATCTCGGTCTTGCCCTGATCCCGCAGGCCGGTGTGGCGATCGGTCTGGCTGCCCTCGGTTCCCGCGCATTAGGCGGAGAGACCGGTATCGCACTGGAAACAGTGATCCTATCCTCCAGTGTCTTATATGAGCTGGCAGGCCCTGCCTGTGCCAAGCTGTCACTATATCTCTCGGGCTCCTATTCCAACAAGCTGGAGGATCTTGTTCCGGACGAACAGCTTGCCGAAGGAAGCACTGACGCAGACGCCGTAGAAAAGCTGATCCGCCGCATCCAGATCATCCAGTCGGAATTACGGGAAAACGCAGTGCCGGAGGATGAAATGGCCTTTCAGGAGGCGGCAGACGAATATGATACATATCACAATTATAGGAGGCGATTCCATGTATGATTCCATCGCAGCATTATTAGGTCCGTGGGCATCTGAGCTGAATACCGGCTCAATCCTGCTTCGGATCGGACTTTCCTTATTTCTTTCTGCCATTATCGGCTTTGAACGGTCAAGTAAGCGCCATTCCGCCGGTCTTCGTACCTTTATCATCCTGTCACTGGCTGCCACTACGGCTTCCATGCTCGAGATATATCTGGATGCCCCCTACATCAGCGCCGCTGTTATTATCGGCATCGCCATGCTGTCCGGCTATTCGATCTTTTTCAGCTCTCGCGGACAGATCAAGGGACTGACCACCTCTGCCGGATTATGGAGCTGCGGTATCATCGGCATCGCCATCGGTCTGGGACTTTACACTCTGGCGCTGGCTGCGTGGGCCGCTGTTTTATGCGCCCTCTCCCTGTTCCCGCTTTTGGAAACATACCTCAAGGATAAATCCAATCATTTTGAGGTACAGCTGGAGCTGAAAAATAAATCCGACCTGCAGAATTTTACCGCCACGATCCGTCGGCTGGGAATGCGTGTCGATGACATTGAATTAAATCCGGCCTACCGCAATTCCGACCTGAGCGTATACACCGTATCCTTTACCATCAGCAGCGAGGAATTAAAAAAATACAAGTGCCACAGCCAGATCATTGAGGCGCTTCGCAGTCTTGAATATATCGCATTTATTGATGAAATTAACTAAAAACAAAAAATTTAAAAAATTTGCAAATTTCGCTTGCTTTTTCTCGGAATCCATGTTATTATAAACAAGCTTGATGATGAGAGCACAAAGCAAGGGAAACGAGGCGTGGCTCAGTTTGGTAGAGCGCTGCGTTCGGGACGCAGAGGTCGCAAGTTCGAATCTTGTCGCCTCGATTTCGGCCTGTTGGTCAAGCGGTCAAGACGACGCCCTCTCACGGCGTAAACCCGGGTTCGATTCCCGGACAGGTCATAAAAGGTTATCTGATTTCAGATAACCTTTTTTGTTTGCCTTTTTGCGA
>Ga0129312_1001375_pt1 | contig 14419 bp, 8 predicted proteins | sample O827metagenome_FD_94434 | JGI IMG/M metagenome (GOLD analysis project Ga0129312, IMG submission 94434) | Orangutan group fecal microbial communities from Wisconsin, USA - O827 metagenome | ecosystem: Host-associated > Mammals > Digestive system > Large intestine > Fecal | place: USA: Wisconsin... | reverse complement strand
TTGCAAGGTTTACCGGTTATCTGGAGCGGAGGTTTGACACGAAATGAGCAAGGAAATGATTGTAATCAAAGATCTGAAGAAAAGCTTTGGTGATCTGCACGTACTCAAGGGTGTAAACCTGACGATTGCGGAAAAAGAGGTTGTTGTTATTATCGGCCCCAGCGGCAGCGGTAAGAGTACTTTGCTGCGCTGCATCAACTTTTTGGAGGAGCCTACCGGCGGCAGCATTGTTATCGACGGTATTCCTCTGAACGGTGAGGCTAATATCAACGAAATCCGCAAGGAAGTAGGCATGGTATTCCAGCGCTTTAATCTGTTCCCGCATATGACTGTTATGCAGAATCTGATGCTGGCACCGATGAAGGTGCGCGGCGTTTCTAAGGACGAAGCAGAAAAGACTGCACATATGTACCTGAAAAAGGTTGGCATGGAAGACAAAGCCAATAATTATCCCGACCAGCTCAGCGGCGGTCAGCAGCAGCGTGTTGCTATTGCGCGTGCACTGTGCATGAAGCCGAAGGCTTTGCTGTTTGACGAGCCTACCAGTGCTCTTGACCCGGAAATGGTTAACGAGGTTCTGGACGTTATGAAGCAGCTGGCTAATGAAGGCATGACCATGGCCGTTGTTACTCACGAAATGGGCTTTGCCCGTGAGGTTGGCGACCGTGTATGCTTCGTAGACGGCGGCAAAATTCTGGAAGAGGGTACTCCGGAGGAGCTTTTTGGCAATCCGAAAGAGGAGCGCACCAAAAACTTCCTGTCTAAAATTTTATAAGAAAAACAGAAGTATATTTTCCTACTTAAAATATGCTTATGCTTTATCATGCAAGACTTCGTTCGTCAGGAGCGAGGTCTTTTTTTTTGGATTCATCAGGCACCGTAGGTGCCTGCAAGCAAAAGGCTCGATGCACTTTTGCTTGACTGGGGGGGACAAAGTGATATAATTCTTGTTACGAGATATTATTTGATTATAATCAATGCAAAATAAGTGATACATCAAATATCAATGAGTAATGATTTAGAAAAGTTTATCTACGACCTTCCTGCTGCCAATATTCTGTACTGCAAGCAGCTTGCAGTTAGCAGCTTAAGGAAATAACAAGAGAATAATAGCGTATCAGGTGTATTTATACTTAATAAGTAAGCAGGTGCAAAACCTGCGCTGTCACGCAGCTGTAAAGTGGAGTGCTCCTCAATAATGTCACTGGGAAACTGGGAAGGCGAGGACTACGATGAAACTGAGCCAGAAGAATTGCCTGATATGGGGTATCTGAAGTAACCTGCGATGGACAGTTTGTACTTTTTTGGGGATAAGTGCGTCTTGCCGTCAAAAAACGGCGAGGCGTTTTTCTTTTACCTGTAAAGTTTGCATAGAGTATAACTTTTTATCTTTGCATATTAACATCTGACAAGCGGAACAAGGACAGCTTGGTCTGGTGTTTTTATGAAAATAAATTTCGTTCTAGTATGCTCAAAATATGAGAGAAAGGAGGAGCCATGAAAAGGATAATTATGCTGCTGATCTTAATTTTGGCATTGATGTGTCCCGCACTTGCCGGTGCGGAGGTGTCGAGTGACAAAATGATTTTGGATTGGACAACATCCAAGGTATGGGTTAACGGTGGCGATCTGTGTGTAACAGGTACTTTTGTCAACAAGCGCAATGACGTTGCAATCACTAAGCTGAACGAATTTATTATGCGTGTTACATACACAGATAAAAATGGCGAGCGCAAGCAATTTCTTGGCAGACCAGTGAAGTTTCCTATGTGTAAGATTCCTGCCAAAGCTTCACGCAAGCTGAATTTTAATTTTGGCCCATTTGCTGATGATAGTATCAGTAACTGGGTAACAGCGCAGACATATACATTTACGTATATAAATGGTGCGCGTTTTTGATGAGTGTTGTGTAATGAGCTTGTGGGAAGCTCAATTTTTACAGAAAGAGGTGTATGAGTAAAATGAAGAGAAGTTATACTGCTGCAGCAGCTATGATGATGGTAATGGGGTTATGTGCAAGTGCAAGCGCAGCAGCTACTGTTGACAAAACTTTAGATAATTATACTTTGGATGGCGTTATTGTTGAGGCTGATGCTGTCAGAAACCAATTTGGCGATATTAACACTGAGCAATCCTACTATCGTACAGGTGGTGACGTTAATGTAATTACCAGTCAGACTTTAGAGAAACGTCATTATCAGCAATTAGGCGATGCTTTAAAAACTATCCCTGGTGTACAGGTACAATCTCCTGGCGGCTATAGAGGCGGCGAATATGGTTATACCCAAACCCATACTATTGTAAGTATTAATGGTGATGCCAGAGTAGTAGTATTGATTGACGGACGTCGTCTGGATAACACATCTGGTGGTACAGTTGCAGGTAATTCCGGTTCCGGTTCTAAGGCAATGGTAGATATTAACCAGATTACCAGCATGGATAATATCGATAAAATCGAAGTAATTAAAGGACCTGGTGCTTCTATTTATGGTGCAGATGCTACAGGTGGTGTTATCAATATCATTACTAAAAAAGGTGGTCAGAAAACAACCGGTTCTATAGATTATTCTGCTGGTTCTTGGAATAAACGTAACTATGGCATGTCTGTTTCCGGAGGTAGCAATGACGGAAAGTTAAAGGTATTCATGTCCGGACGCCGTGAAACCGGTAGTGATTCTCATTACAAAGATGGTCTGACCGGTGTAAACCATAAATGGGCACAAACCGGTTATAAAGAAGATTCTATCAATGCACGTGTTGACTATGATTTTGATGATACACATAGATTGACTGTAGCCTACAGTCACTTACAGGGGGATGATGATTATCCGCTGACAGCACCTTATTATAAATATTTGACTCCTACCGAGTGGGAAAGAATTAAACAATATTATGACCAAGGCCTTACCGGCAATATTAAAAATCCAGGCTACAGAAACTTATGGATTATGTGGCTTGGTGCATATAACGCATACAATAAGAATAACTATGATGTAACCTATTCCTTTAATAAGGAAAACGGTATGGAAAGCTTTATCAGATACTACAAACAGAATGAAAGATATTGGGGTTCCTTCGGCGGTGGTGACGGAGATTTGGCAGCACCGTTGCCGTTCACTAAGGAATGGGATGAATGGGCAAAAACTCATTACAGAGGAAGAAACTATAGATCTTATTATAATGAGCTGAAAAATGACGGCGTTCAGCTCCAGCTTGCAAAATCTGTCGGCAATCATGATTTGCTGACAACCTGGACTTATGATAAATCTAAATACTTAAGCTTCCGTACCAAAACAAATCAGAAATCTGTAGTTGAAAGAGACAGCGTTTTAGGTTATATTCAGGACAAAATCCACATCAATGATCATTGGGATATTACACCGTCTGTAAGATATTCCTATTACAGTGATTTTTCACGAACTGACAGAGATGGTACAAAATGGAATTCTGCTGAATCCACAACTACCATTACTCCGACCTTAAATACACAGTATGCCTTTGATGATACAGCAAGCATGTATTTGGGCTATACTAAAGTATACAGACCTTTGCGTGTTGGTGACTATGATAGAACTAATGGCAGTGCTCCTGCTGGATTGGAAGATGAAAAAGGTGATGTTTGGACAATTGGTGTAAGAAAAGATTTCTCTGACAATACATCTGTTTCCATGCATTACGATTACACCAAAATGAGCAATGCTGTGGCAAGATATAGTGTATGGGATAAGGACGTTAAAGATTTTAAACTGAAATATGTAAATGCTAAGGAAAATAAAAAATCCTTTAACTTAACTATTTCTCAAAAATTCAACGAGCATTTAGGACTGAATTTGAACTATTCTCATGCATGTGACGAATGGAAAGCAAAAAATGGTATGCAATTCGATCCGGATTTGTCCTGGGCAGATGGTAACGTCAATACTGCAATCAATAAATTGCGTCCGCAGAATATTTATACTGCAGATTTGACCTATGAAAATGACAAACTGAGCGTTTCCCTGTTTGGCAACTACTATACAGGCTTAAGCAATGTAGCATATACAAGCAACAGATTCTTCGTGCTTGACTTGGCTGCTAACTATGAATTCAAGAAAGACTGGATTCTCTTTGGTACCGTAAGCAATCTGACCAATCAGGCTTGGGAGAATACTTACACCAATTATCTGGGTATTGGTTCTTGGCCGCAACCTGGTCGTTCCTTCATGCTTGGCGTTAAGTACAAATTCTAATTTTAAAAATTAATTATGCAAAACAAGCTGAGGATTTAAGCCTTAGCTTGTTTTTGCATCTTTTAAGGTACAAAAATGAAAAGTTTAATTTTTTTAGCAGCGATATTGGGGACAATATTTATAGGTGGATTTTTTGTAAATAGCGAGGAATATATACCTAATTCGGGAGGCGATAGCGCAGATGTAGGTCAATATACTCCTGTTACTATAGATACCTATGATTCGAACAGGAATAAGATTCAAATGACGTTTACTCATAGGCCACAGCGTGTTGTTGTAGATGAATTAAATACAATGGAAACTATGTTGGCTTTAGGTTTAGGTGATTCTATTGTAGAAACTTCAGTGTCTCCTAAAAGTATGAGTTATAAAAGACTGCTGCAAGAATATCCGGAGGAAATGGCAAAGATACAGAAAAAAACAGTACATTCCCTCAATACAGAGACCGTACTGTCAGCAAATCCGGATTTAATTTTGGGCTGGAAATCAACATTTACATCTATCCTCAGAAGACCAACCCAATGGTGGAATGCCAGAGGAATCAAAACGTATGTAGTAGCTACCTCAAATCATATATTGAATTACGGAACAATAGAGGATGAGAAGCAATTCCTGGCTGATATGGGAAAGATCTTTCACGTGGAACCGAAAACCAATCATTTGATTCGTGAAATTCAAGATGAGTTAAAAACTACCCAGGAAGCTGTCCAAGGTAAACCGCAGCAGAGAGTTATGGTTATAGAAGTTAGCGGTCGAGGTGCTTTTATGAATTATGATGATGGCTGGCTGGTAGGCGATATGGTCAGATCATTAGGCGGATGTATGCCTGTTAAAGAAAAAAGAGTAGGCGTCGAAGGTCTTATCGAAGAAAATCCGGATGTGATTTTTGTGGTTTATTTTAGCGATTATCAGAAGGACATCATTAGAAGTATATTTCAGCAGCCTGAATACAGCTCCTTAAAAGCTGTTCAAAATAATCGCATATGCCTATTGCCTTTTGATTGTATGTATACATCTGCTATAAAAACAATCAAGGGAATACGGCTGATAAAAAATGGACTTTATCCAGAATTAAATGCTTCCGGTAAAAGGAGTTAAGTATGAGAAATCGTTCAAAAGAAATTAGTGTTGCTTTGGTAATGCTTCTTTTAGCAGTGCTTTTGGTGCTTGCGTTTTTATGGGCTCTCAGCATAGGTACGGTAAAGCTGTCGTTCGTGCAAATTTATGAGGGGATAGTAAATCAGTTTACAAGCGGAATGGCAATTGAAACCGCAGGTCAGGGACCGGTGCATGATATCATCTGGCTCTTGCGTCTGCCTCGTCTGGTGCTGGCTGCCTTGGTAGGCATGGGACTTTCGGTCTGTGGCGTTATCATGCAGGCTGTAGTAAAGAACCCGTTGGCGGACCCGTATATTTTGGGTATTTCCTCCGGTGCATCTTTAGGTGCAACGGCAGCAATTCTGCTGGGTATCGGCGTGGCGTTGGGTGAAAACTTTGTCGGCATTGCAGCCTTTATCGGTGCATTTGCTATGTCGCTAGGCGTACTGTTTATCTCTAACCTGGGCGGTCGCAGTAATTCCATTAAGCTGCTTTTGGGTGGTATGGCGTTGAGTGCGGTCTGTGGTGCTTTTTCCAGCTTCATTGTTTACTTTGCTAATAATAAGGAAGGTATGCAGAGTATTGCTTATTGGATGATGGGCAGCTTTGCCGGTGCTAAGTGGGAAAACTTGATGATTATTGGTCCGATTGTAATTTTAGCTGTGCTGTTTTTATGGACTCAAAGTCGTATGCTTAACCTGATGCTCTTAGGTGATGAATCCGCTTTGACCTTGGGAACGGATTTACATATTTACAGACAAATTTATTTGCTGGTCAGCTCTCTTATTGTAGGCTTTGTTGTTTATTCTGCGGGCATGATAGGTTTTGTCGGATTGGTAGTACCGCATGTAATCCGTATGCTGGTAGGCACTGACCATAAAAAACTTATTCCTGTAGCAGCTTTAACCGGTGCAATATTTTTGGTAGTTGCTGATGGTCTCTGCCGTACAATTATTCCGCGTACCGAGTTGCCTATTGGCATTTTGATTTCGATTATCGGCGCACCATGCTTCGTTTACCTGATGATTAAGAAAACCTATGGCTTTGGAGGTAACTGATAATGGAAATTTTAGCAGAAGCTGTAAAAATGGCCTTTGGCTCCAAGGAGATTCTTAAGGGAATAGATTTCAGCCTGCACAATAAGGAATTTGTAGGCATTATCGGTCCGAATGGCAGCGGTAAGAGTACTTTTCTGAAATGTGTTTACCGTGTACAGAAGCCAACGGGAGGAAAAATTACTCTTAATGGCACGCCACTGGATGAGCTTTCTTATCGTGAATCAGCATTGCAGTTGGCGGTAGTAGCACAGCATAATGTTTATAGCTTTGATTTTTCAGTGCTGGAGGTTGTGTTGATGGGACGTTCGCCGCACAAGAAAATGTTGGAGCGTGATAATCTCAACGATTATCGCATAGCGCGTGAAGCGTTGGCGACAGTAGGTTTGGCGGATTTTGAAGAACGCAGCTTTGCTACCTTGAGTGGAGGCGAGCAGCAGCGCGTAATTTTGGCACGTGCTCTGACGCAGCAGACGGAATGTCTGGTGTTGGATGAGCCGACGAACCATTTGGATGTTAAGTATCAGCTGCAGATTATGGATATTGTAAAATCGCTTGATTTGACTGTTGTGGCAGCAGTGCATGATCTGAATATCGCTGCAATGTACTGTGACCGTTTGGTAGCAATTAAGGATGGACAGATTGTTGGCATGGGAACTCCGCGTGAGCTGCTGACGGAAAAGTTTATTTATGATATGTATGAAGTGCACTGCAGAGTAGATGAGGACACATCCGGAAGGATTAATATTGTGTATTTACCTCAGCACTGGCAATAGGTAAGTGCAGGATAAGACTTTTGAATTAAAAAATATATCAAAACATTGGAGGCTAAGGCATTGTTTACAACCTTAGCCTCCGTTTGGTTTGTGTAATAGGTGGCATCAGTAATACATTTATTATCCAAACTGCTTAAAAAATAACTGATAGTTTTCTCTATATCTTGTCTGAATGCATAAGAAGGCTTATAATATGATAAAAAAGGCAGTACGATAAAATGGCGACTGCCTAAATCTGTTTTTTGTCTGCTTATTACAATGGTAAGTTAATAATATTTTGGTAAATTCGTTTAAGCAGGCTGTAATAACATGATAAATTATACATCATCATTTATGGAGTGATAATTATGCAAATGCAATTCGACGGACAACAATATCCTTACGCTTCGCGCCGTCGCGTAGTTTATGGCAGACGCGGTATGGTCTGCACCTCGCAACCATTGTCATCTCAGGCCGGCCTGCAGATTTTGCAGCAGGGCGGGAATGCTATTGATGCAGCCATCGCGACAGCAATTTGTCAGACCGTAGTGGAGCCTACGAATAACGGTCTTGGCAGCGACTGCTTTGCGATTGTCTGGGTAAAGAATAAGCTTTATGGTATCAACGGCAGCGGTTATGCGCCGCAGAACCTGACGGCGGAGGCAGTGCGTGCTGCTGCAGGACATACAGATAAAATGCCGTTCAGAGGCTGGCAGGCTGTGACTGTTCCGGGGGCGCCTTCAGCCTGGGCGGAGCTGCACAAGCGTTTCGGTCGTCTGCCCTTTGCGCAATTATTTGCCTCTGCTATTGATTATGCGGAAAACGGTTATCCTGTTTCACCGATAGTAGCACGCTTCTGGCAGGAGGGCATTGAGGCGCTGGCGCCGTATAAGGATAATCCTGCTGTTGCACCCTGGTTTGCAACCTTTGCGCCCAAAGGCGTGGCACCGCGTACAGGTGAATTAGTGCGTTTGCCTGACCATGCCAAAACATTGCGCCTGTTGGCGGAAAGCTATTGCGAAAGCTATTATCGCGGTGAGCTTGCCGAAAAAATTGTCGCCTTCAGCGAAAAGACCGGCGGTTGCCTGACTTTGGCGGATTTGGCAGATTATCGCGCAGAATTTGTTGAACCGGTGCATATTAATTATCGTGGCTATGACGTGTGGGAGATGCCGCCTAATGGTCATGGCATTACGGCGCTGATGGCTTTGAATATATTGAAGGGCTTTGAATTCGACGGACGTGACAGCGTAGCAACGCTGCATAAGCAGATTGAGGCTATGAAGCTGGCCTTTGCCGATGGCATGCAGTATATTGCTGACCCGCGCTATATGCGTACTAAGGTAGAGGCGATGCTGAGCGATGAATATGCAGCCAAACGCCGTGCGCTTATTGGCGAGCAGGCCTTGCTGCCGGAAGCAGGCAAACCGTTCTGCGGCGGCACTGTTTATCTGTGTACTGCAGATAACGAAGGAAATATGGTTTCCTTTATCCAAAGCAACTACAAAGACTTTGGCAGTGGCGTTGTACTGCCGGGTTATGGCATCAACTTTAATGACAGAGGCGCAGGATTCAGCTTGGACGAATCTTCGGATGATTTCCTGCTGCCGCGCAAAAAGCCGTATCATACAATTATCCCCGGCTTTTTGACTAAGGATGGCGAAGCAGTCGGACCGTTTGGTGTTATGGGTGCCTATATGCAGCCGCAAGGTCATGTGCAGGTGCTGATGAACACGATTGACTTCCTGCTGAATCCGCAGGCTGCGCTTGATGCGCCGCGCTGGCAGTGGATTGATGGACGCGAGGTGTGGCTGGAGGATCGCTTTGCGCCGGAGGTAGTGGAACAGCTGCGCAAGCAGGGGCATGACGTACGTGTAATGAGCGATTACACCAGCTTTGGCAGGGGCGAAATTATTTGGCGCTGCCCTGACGGCGTACTGGCGGGAGCAACGGAGCCGCGTGCTGACGGAACCGTTGCTGCCTGGTAATTTTATAAGTTTTTGTGTATTAATATGATATTCTCTACTGTGCGTAGTACGGACGTAATTATCATCAAGCTGAGGGCATACGCATGATACTACAATAGTAACCTTGCGGTAACTAGCGCACGTGAAAGTGCGTACTTTACAGGACTGCAATTTGGTACTATGATATGTACAGATGATGCGCAACGCATCACGAGGAGGTTAACAGATTATGACACAAGAAACGTTAGATTTTGTTAAAGAAAAAACTGTAGCTTTAATTGCTGCTCATAGCTGCAGCGCTGAAGCAAAGGCTGCTGCTGAAAAATGGCTTGCTGCTGTCGGTACTGCGAAAGAAGCAGAAGTAACCAAGGCTTATATTGCAGAGCTGGAAGCAGATATCATGCCGATTAACGGCCTGATTGGTTTTGCCGGTTCCGAAGCAGGTGTTGGCGTTTTTGGCGCTGAGCTGGCTAAAAATATTCTGGCACATGCTAAGGAAATCAAGGCTGCCGGTGCTGAGTATTGCGATTGCCCGGCCTGCGCTGCCTGCAAAGCAATTCTGGATAAAAAAGCAGAGCTGCTGTAATTAATCTTCAAAAATAAAACTGACCGCCCGTATCTCAGGTGAAGTGGAGATGCGGGCGGTTATTTGTTTGTAAAAAGTTTTTCTCTTTGGTGCACCGACAAGTTTGAAAAGTATAAAATTTTAATAACTTAAATCTTGTCGGGGGGGGCAGCAGTGCTATAATATTAGTATAAGCAAACATTGTTATAATATGAATTTAATATTGATTGTTTGCTGAGATGATATTTTAGTGAGTGTATTCTTGTTATGTTATTATAATCAGAATTAACTGCTAAAAAAGAGAAAGGGCGTGTGATTGTGAAAGTAAACCATAATGACAAATTTTTGGCAAAAAAAGTTCTGCTTTCAGTTGTGGCAGCAGGCGTAATGACTGGATTCGTGATGAATGCGGAAGCTGCTGAGGGAGAATTTTCTGGAAATCAAGTATTTAATAAAACAAATGTAACTTATGAGAAGGTAAATGCATCAGGTGAAGCTAATGTTACTTTAACAAATGGTGTTGTAACTGGACTCAAAGAAAGTCATTTTGATCCTGATGATCCTGAAGATGCTGGCAGAACTCATGCTGATGTTGCTACCGAAATTAGAGATGCAGGTACTCGTGTGGAAGCAAATAATATAGCTTTTACCGGTGAAGTAAGCGCTGTTGAAGGTAGTAATGTTATTATTAATGGTGGTAGTGTAACGGCTGGTAATGCTTATTATGATGCTGCACATGGTAATAAAGTAGAGAAGCTGGCTACTGAAATTGGTGCTCATGATGGTGCTACCATTGAACTAAATAAAGTAAAGATTGATTCTAACCTCGGTGCTTTTGATGGCGGTGTTGTTACTGTTAATGATTCCAGTGTAAATGCAGCGTTTGCTATTTATGCTGAAGGAAAAGGCACAATTAACCTAATCAGCACTGATGGTAAAGCAACATATACAGTTGGTGAAGACGGTGTTGAAGCTGCTGACGGTGGCGTTATCAATATTAAAGGTGGTACATTACATACTACCAATATTAGTGTAGAAGGTAACGGTAGCAAGTTCATTACCGATGGCAGTGTTGAAGCCCAAAAGATTGTAGCTGGTTCTAATGCGAGCGTAATTTTAAATGGCGGTGGCAAAATTACAGGCTATAAATATGATGATGGAAATACATTAGCTGCATCAGTAACGGGCAACTCCACTCTGACAGCAACTAACGTTGATTTCACAGGCGATTTTAAAGCAAAAGAAGGCTCTAAGATTATCCTTAAGGGCGGCAGTGTAACTGCAAGTGATTACTATGAAAATGGCAAAAAGGATGGATATACTGAGTTTGGCGCAATTGGCGCAAACTCCAGCATTGAAGCAGATGGCGTAGATATAAAATCTGCAACGCTTGCAAAAGATGGTGCAAAGGTAACCATCAAAAACTCCAACATTAACACCGTTGAAGGTATTTGGGCTTGGAACGAAAAGAAAGGTGGCCAAGGTTCAGAAATTGTTTTAGATGGCACAGCTGCTAATGTTTATACTGTTGGCGAATCCATCGTTGCTTACAATGGCAGCAAAATTTATATCAACGGCGGTACGCTGAAGGATGATAATTTGAAGAGCAAGATGTTCGGTATTGAGACTGAGGATGGAACAATTAATACTGATGCCAAAGGCATTGTTCTCGACAAAAACGGCGTAATTTCCACCATGTCTGACCAGATTTATGCTAACGCTGCATCCGCAAATCAAAAAGAATCCGGTGCTATTACTAACGAAGGTATTGACTTCAAAGGTGGCAGCCTGATTTTGAATGATGCTAAGTATACTCAGTCTTATACAGATTCTGCGCAAGCTGAATTGAAAAAGCATGGCGCAACCAAGCTGACTATGAGTGGCGAGCTGGTAAAAGAAGAAACCGGTGAAGTCAAGACTGAAATTTCAGTAGATGAAGCAGCTGATAAATTTGGTAGCGATACCGAGCTTGATAAGGTTACTGCTAAGGCTGAAAACAACCTTTTGGTTGGTAGCAAGGATTCTTCCTTAGCAGGCAAAGATATTGCAGGCGTTAATGTTAAAGATCAGGTTGAAAATGGCTTTGCTGTTGGTAAGCTTGACCTTGGCGCAGGCAGCAATGGTGTGGTAATCACTAATGATAAAGAAGTAACTCTTGGCGGCAGTCAAGGTGGCAGTGTAATTACTGTTGATGGTGCAGATGCAAACGTTAAAGTAGTTGTTGGTACTGATGAAGCTGGTACTGCTAAAGCAGCTGGCAAACTGAACATTGGTAATGCATTGGCAACCGAAAATACAAATTATAAGCTTAATGGTGACGTTGTTGTTAACAAGGACAGTCATCTTAATATTAGTGGTCAAGCGGAAATTACTGACAGTGTATCTCTGAATGATGCAAATATTAACGTAAATAAGGGTGCATTAAAAACAGCGGATTTGAACGTTACTGGCAATAATCAGCTTCTGGGTGCTGTGAATGCAGATAAATTAAATGCTGTCGCTGGTGCAAGCTTGGCTATTGGCAATAACAATGGAGCAGGTAAACTCACTGTTGAAACAGCAGATTTAAATGGCGGCATGATTTTCCTTGATCCTGCATGGAATGTTTCCACAGGTATTGAAGGTGCTAGTGGTTTGGCAGTAAAAGATGTAACCAGTAGCTTGAATGGCGCATATGTAGCTGGTCAGAATTCCAAGCTTTCCTTTGGTGCTGATTTAGCAGCTGCTGATGCAGCTTTCGCAAGAAGTGGGGAAGCATGGAGCAATAGCGGAGTAACAGCTGGTGCTTATGTTGATTCTACTGTTGATGTAACCAATGGTTCTATTACTGTTGATGGTTCCTTGACTACTGCACCTACTACTGTACCTGCTAATGGTTCTGTGAAATTTGCAGATAATTCTATGCTGATGGTAAATGCGTCTAAGATTAGCGATACTCAAGCTGCTATTACTGGCGTAGCTACTGCTGATATTTCAGCTAATTCCAAACTCTATATTGATAACGCAGAAAAAGATAAAACCTATAAAATTATCGATGGTACTGTCGCTAACTGGAATGTTGACAATATCCTCAGCAATAATAAACTGCTGAAATTCACTGTTGATACAGATGCTAATACTGTAACTACTACTTCCCGGTCTGTAAAAGCTGCTTATGGTGATGCAGTTATAGCTGGCGATGTATATGATGCGGCAGTTCTTGTCGGTGGTGCTGCTGCTGATTTTGTAGCTAAGGCTGCTGACGAGCATGTAAATGCAGATACCGCTACCCAAGTAAGTGCATTCAATAGTGCAGCTGCTCTGAGTGAGCTGGCAGGAGTAGAACACGGCACTTATGCAGCAAGCAATTTGTTTACTGATGCTATTAGCGAGCATATGTCTTTGACTAATGAAAAAGATCATGACAGCGATATCTGGGCAAAATACATCCATAGCAAGGAAAATGTTGACGGCTTGGCAGTTGCAGGCGCAGACAGCAAGTACGATGTAAACTATAACGGCATTGTAGTTGGTGCAGACCTGTATAAGAATGGCAAAGCAACCATCGGTGCAGCACTGAGCTATGTTGATGGCAGCGTTAAGGGCAATACTCTGGCAGCTAGAACTGAAAATGATGCGACCTACTATGGCGCAAGCATTTATGGCGGTATTCAGAACGAAGATAGCTCTGTAATTGGCGATATCAGCTATCTGCATGGTAAGAACGATATTACTCAACGTAACAGCGGTACTGCTTTGACTGCTGATGCTAAATCTGATGCTTTCAGCATTGGTGTACGTGCAGAAAAGAGCCTGAAGGCTGGCGTTGGCAAGTTCGTTCCGTATGCTGGTATCCGTTACATGCATCTTGGCACCGGCAACTATAATAACAGCATTGGCATGAGCTATGATGGCGACGATATGAATCTGTGGCTGCTGCCTGTAGGCGTAAAATACAGCGCTGATGTAAAAGCTGGCGGCTGGACAATTCGTCCTATTGCGGAAGTTGGCTATGTATGGAATATGGGTGACCGTGATGCAACGCAGACCGTAAGCCTGAACGGCGCAAGCAATGGCTTTGGCTATGATGTAGCTGATAATGGCAGCTATATTGGCCGCTTTGTTGTCGAGGCTGAAAAGGCTAATGTTACTTATGGCTTAGGCTATGAATATCAGAAGGGTGACAGCGTAAAGGCTAATAAATGGATGGCCAATGTAAACTGGAGCTTCTAATTAAAACAAATTAATCTTCAAAAATAACATTAACCGCCCGTATCTCAGGTGAAGTGGAGATGCGGGCGGTTATAATTTTCTTTTAAAAAAATGCTGCTTGCGGTATAATATAAAAAATACCGAAGGAGGGAAAAGCATGGATAAGTATATAATTATGAATAAAAATATTCCTTTGGTTAAGACAACGATGTCCGCTGCAGGCTATATAACCGAAGTCCTGCAGATATACAATCCAGAAGCCTTTCCTGTAGGTATTTTTACTGATGATTTTAATAAGCTCGCAGACAAATTAAATCAGTGGTGGCGTAGCCGTATTATTCCTGCAAGTCGCGACGGATTGCGCTATATCCTGCATTTGTATGATGTGGAATCTTCTGCTGTTTTGAGCAAGCGCAGCTTGGGGTTGAGTCTGTCTGATCAATATTGGCTGAAGCCTGTCGGCAGTGAATTGACATGGCAGGAGGTAAACTTTTTCACCAACGATTTTTCCAAGGAGTTAGGGGAAGCGTTTTTTCAAAAGGAATCCTCCAGGCCTGCA
>Ga0129312_1001374_pt1 | contig 14434 bp, 16 predicted proteins | sample O827metagenome_FD_94434 | JGI IMG/M metagenome (GOLD analysis project Ga0129312, IMG submission 94434) | Orangutan group fecal microbial communities from Wisconsin, USA - O827 metagenome | ecosystem: Host-associated > Mammals > Digestive system > Large intestine > Fecal | place: USA: Wisconsin... | reverse complement strand
GTCATTTGTACTCGATGTACAGGTTTCTTTTGTCTTGCCATAATAAAAGGCCCTCCTAATGATATTTATTTTATCATAGAAGACCCTTTTAAACATTATTTTACAGAAAAAGTTTCATACTCTCAACCCCCCAAACCCGCATAAACACTGACTTTTTGCTATACAACAAAAAACACCGTCCCCGCAGCTCCCATGTCTGCAAAAACAGTGCCTTTAGTGCGTCTTCAGGGGTTCGAACCCTGGACACCCTGATTAAGAGTCAGGTGCTCTACCAACTGAGCTAAAGACGCATTTTATATTATTTCCTGTCTGGTGTTTCTTTCGTTCCCTCAAGACAAGATGTATTATACGTCAGGGTTCGGATAATGTCAACACCTTTTTTAAATTTTTTTATTTTTTTCTTTTTTACTTTTTATATCTTCATTTGGTGCAATTTTATCAAGAGTTTCCCTTGCTTCTGACAGGGATTTACGCACACGGGTGGCATGTGTGTTCAGAAGTCTGTGTTCATAATTAAACTGATGGACAAGACTCTGGAAATTCCTTTTCATAAAAAAACGGCCTCCGGGATCTGTTTTTATAATATATTCCCGGAACAGCCGCTTTGTGAATATGACTCTTTCAGCTTATAGCTGTAAAACTGCCTTACGCCATCCATTTCTCCTTCTTCCACCAGTTTCTCATCAGTATCACTGCAAGAAGCGCTGTAAGAAAATCAGAAACTGCCTGTGCAGCCAGCACACCATTATATCCTGCTATTTTAACTGCTACAGCCAGAACTATGGCAAAGATCACACCCTGTCTGCTGACAGACAGAAGAAACGCACCCACAGCCCGCCCGGCAGACTGGAAAGTACAGGTACTGATCAGAACCACACCCATAAATACCATTCCCGCCAGTTGAAGTCTCAGCATAAGAGTACCATTTTCCACTATGGAAGGATCCTTCATGAATACCCCCACCAGCCAGGGAGCCAGAACTCCCAGGATGATCATCAGTCCAAGAGCCAGAGCCCCTTCAAATATGTAGGCAAATTTCAAGGTCTCCTTAAGACGCTGTTTGTTTTTTGCCCCGTAATTATAGCCGATCAGAGGCTGTCCTCCAAAGGCAAAACCAACCAGAACCAGTGCGGCGATCATATTGATCTTCATAACGATTCCCATTGCCGCCACCTTGTCATCTCCAAATCCCAGAAGTGCCCTGTTTGTCAGTGTAACTCCAATACTCTGCATCAGATTGGTGACAGATGCCGGAATTCCGATGGCAAACACCGCACCAATTTCAGCCATGGAAATATGGAATCCCTTCAGGCTGACAGACAGTGCTTTACTCTTTTTAATAAGAAACCATACAAAGAAAATATCTGTACATACATTTCCAAGTACAGTTGCAATGGCGGCTCCTGCCGCGCCCCATCCCAGGCCAAAGATCATAACAGGATCCAGGATGATATTCACCACAGCACCAAGAACGGATCCTATCATGGACGCTGTAGCAAATCCCTCTGTACGCAGCTGGTTTGACGGTGTCAGTGCAACAATAATAAAAGGCGCCCCCAGCGCAATACATGTGTAATACTGGGAAGCATATTTCCAGGTAGCCTCACCTGCACCCAGAAGTCCCAGAACCGGAGTCCGGAAGATCATCAGTATCGCCGCCACCAGGATTCCGCAGATGATCGCTCCATAGAAACTGAACACACTGACCCTTTTTCCATCATCAAATTTCTTTTCTCCGAAAAGTCTTGAGATAAAGGAACTTCCTCCAAGCCCGAAAATATCTCCAAGAGCGATCATCAGAGTAAATACAGGTGTTCCCAGTGCCACTCCCGCCACCAGATCCGTATTTCCCGTTCCTGCTATAAAATAGGTATCTACCATATTATACACCAGCGATACCACCATACTGAAAACCACCGGGAGCGCCAGCTTCATATAAGCTTTTGGCACAGGATATTTTTCAAAAATCTCATCTCTCATTTTATCGCCTCGAATTATTTCTGTCTGATCACCATTTTGCAAATAGGATTTCCCATTGAGGAAAACTTCTCCTCATATTCTGTCATCACATTTCCCTTTACCAGTTCTTCATCATGATGAAGATCAAAGGTGCAGACCTCCAGATCCCAGTCCGCTTCCTTCACTTCCTCCAGGGAAAAATCAAAAAGCCCCCGGTTGTCTGTCTTAAATTCCACAGCACCCTCTTTTTTCAGGATCTGCTCATATCTTTTCAGGAATTCCCGGGATGTGAGACGTCTCTTTGCATGGCGTGCTTTCGGCCACGGATCTGAAAAGTTCAGATAAATCCCAACCACCTCATCCTTCTCAAAGATATCCGGCAGAAGTCTGGCATCTACTCTGAGAAAAACAAGATTGGAAAAAGTTTCTCCTTCTTTCTCCAGCTCTTCTCTTTTCTGCAATGCACGCAGCAGCACACTGTCATACATCTCGATCCCGATGAAATTTTTCTCCGGATGAAGCCTTGCCATATCCATGATAAAACGGCCTTTTCCCATGCCTACTTCAAGAAAAAGCGGTTTCTCCTCCTCAAATACTTCTGACCATTTTCCCTTAAACTGCTGCGGCTCGTCAATGACCCAGCCACACTCCAGAATGGCATCCTTTGCCCCGGGAATATTTCTTAAACGCATAATATAACCTCCAAATAAAAACCTTCTGATTGACAATCATTACAACTATACACGTAAATGCCATCATTTCGCAAGAAAAATTTTATCCTATAATCCTTCATTTGAAAAAAATTTAACAAGTTTTTAGTTGTTTTTACCGAATAAAAGGTGTATCATATAGAAATCAATTATTGATAATACACAAATAAGGAGGGCGCAATGGAACAAATTTTGAACAAACTTTCAGAAATTGAAGCCATGGCAAATGCGATCATGCAGGATGCCACCCGACAGAAGCAGGCTCTCTCTGAGGAAGCTGAAAAAAAGACCAGGGAATTTGACGCAGGTCTCGAGAAAGAAACCGGCGAACAGATCCTCAAAATACGGAACGATCTGGAACAGGAAAAGGATGTCAGGATCGCACAGCTTCGCCAGGCAACTGAAGAACAGCTTACCAGACTTGACTCCTACTATGAAGCCAATCATGAACAGCTCGTCACAGAACTGTTTCGCAAAATAACCGAAACCTGAAAGGAAAGGAAGTGATCCCATGGGTACTGTCCTCTCATACAGCGGGCTTTCCACCAAGATCCGTGCCATGCAGAGCAGACTTGTGACAGATGAGCAGCTTGAAGAGATCATTCAGCTTCCCAATGTCCCCCAGGTAACCGCCTATCTGAAGAGAACGCCTGAATACCAGAAGCTCTGGTCCGGCCTGGATGAGAATGAACTCCATCGCGGACAGGTAGAGAAGCTTCTGAAGAAATCCATATTCAGCAACTTTTCCAGGCTTTACCACTTTGCCAATCAGGAACAGCGGAAGTTCCTCACCCTTTATTCCAAGAGATACGAGATCCGTGTCCTCAAGGAGATCATGACCAATCTCTTTGACCACAGAGCTACAGATCCTGTAGATATCTTTCCATATAAAGAGTATTTTCTCCATCATTCCCAGTTGGATCTGGAACGTCTGACAGCCTGTACTACAATGGAAGAATTTGTGGCTGCACTGAAAGGCAATGATTTTTATTTTCCTCTTTCCGCAGTAAGCGAACGTGGAAATGCCACTCTGTTTGATTATGGTATGGCTCTTGATCTTTCGTATTTTTCACAGATCTGGAATGTGCGGAAGAAACTCTTTAAGGGAAATGATCTGGCACAGATCACAAAGGCCTACGGTGAAAAATTCGACATGCTGAACCTGCAGTTCATCCAGCGTTCCAGACGGTGCTTCAATATGGAACCGGCAGCTATCTATGCACTGCTGATCCCAATGAACTACAAGCTGAAGCAGGAAGAGATCCACTCCATGGTAGAGGCCCCTACCTACGAAGAAACCCGGCGCGTCTTTGCCGGAACCTACTATGGTAAACGGTATAACAAGCTTGACATTGCCAATCTGGAGGAATTCTATAATTATATACTCCGCAGTATCCTGGAACGGGAAGCCCGCAAAGATCCCTATTCCGTGGCAGTCATCTACTCCTATCTTTACCATAAGGAACATGAAGTCAACCGCCTGACCATTGCCCTTGAGTGCGTGCGCTATGGGGTATCGCCAGAGCAATCCATGCGTTATATACGCAATGGTTAATAACCAGGAGGTAACAACGTGATTGAAAAAATGAATTTTCTGAGCATCACCGGTCCCAAGGCAGATATCGACCGGGTTGTAAACACCTACCTGTGCAAGTACGAGATCCATCTGGAAAACGCCCTCTCAGAGCTGACCACTGTAGAAAATCTCTCCCCTTTTCTGGAGGTGAACCCCTACAGAGATGCGCTGAATATCATAAATACTCTCTACGAAGAACTTGGAAAACCCATACAGACTTCCACCTCTTCCGTGAGTATTGAAAAGGCTCTTTCCCTTGCAGATGAGATCCAGGATGAAATGAACCGCAATTCTCAGGTGCAGACACAGCTTGAAAATGACTGTGCTTCACTTGAAGAATCCCTGCGCATCATCCGTCCATTCAGAAATATCAACTATGATCTTTCCAGTATACTGCATTTTCACTTTCTCCATTTCCGTTTCGGAAGGATTGAAAAGCAGTATTTTGAAAAGTTCAAGAGTTATATTTACGATAACCTGAACACTGTTTTTCTTAAATGCGATGAAGATGACCAGTACATCTGGGGACTTTATTTTGTTCCCAGACAGGAGGCGCACAAGATCGATGCAGCCTACTCTTCCATGCATTTTGAGCGGATCTTTATTCCGGATCAGTACAAAGGCACTGCACAGGAAGCTTTTTCCGGTCTGTCCGCACAGTATGAAAAGGCTGTCAGCGACCTGAAAGACCAGAAAGAAAAGCGGCGTACCTATCTTATCTCCCACCAGGAAGAAATCCTTTCTGCCAGAGATACGATCCTTCAGTTTTCCAGGAATTTCGATGTGCGCAAAGCTGCTGCCTGCACAGGAAACCATGAGAATTTCTATATTCTCTGCGGCTGGATGACCGAAAAAGATACCAGGGCTTTTCAGGCAGATATTGCCAGCGACGAAAGGATCTTCTGTCTGGTTGACGGTGAGGATACCGATGTACCGGAACACAATCCTGCACATCAGCCGCCTACCAAGCTTAAGAATCCCAAGCTTTTCAAACCATTTGAAATGTATGTAAAAATGTACGGACTTCCCGCTTACGGCGAGATGGATCCTACCTGGTTCGTTGCCATCACCTACTCCTTTATCTTCGGAGCCATGTTCGGTGATGCAGGACAGGGACTTGTACTTTTCCTTGGCGGACTTGCGCTGTACCATTTCAAACACATTGATCTGGCCGGCATCGTAAGCTGCGCAGGTGTTTTTTCAACCTTCTTTGGAGTCATGTTCGGAAGCATCTTCGGCTTCGAGGATATTATCCCCGCAGTCTGGCTGAGGCCAATGAACAACATGACGACCATACCTTTTATCGGAAAACTGAATACTGTATTTATCATAGCCATTGGCTTTGGCATGGGTATCATTCTTCTGTGTATGATCTTCAATATCATCAACTCCATCCGGATGCATGATGTGGAGAAAACCTGGTTTGACACCAATGCAGTGGCAGGACTCGTATTCTACGGTTCCGCAGTTCTGTGTATCGGACTTTTTGTTTCCGGTCACAGTGTACCTGGCGGTGCAGTCCTTGCTGTCATGTTCGGTGTTCCTCTTCTTCTCATCTTCTTTAAGGAGCCGCTTACCAACCTTGTACAGAAGAAAGCAGAGATCATGCCGGCAGAAAAAGGAATGTTTATTGTACAGGGAATCTTTGAAATGTTTGAAGTTCTCCTGAGCTACTTTTCCAACACACTTTCCTTCGTGCGAATCGGCGCATTTGCAGTCAGCCATGCAGCCATGATGGAGGTTGTACTTATGCTTGCAGGAGCAGAAAGCGGCAGCCCCAACTGGGTTGTCATTGTTCTTGGAAACCTGTTTGTATGCGGTATGGAGGGCCTGATCGTAGGTATCCAGGTACTCCGTCTGGAATATTACGAAATGTTCAGCCGTTTTTACAAAGGAAGCGGACGGAAATTCGAGCCGTTCTGCTCCAAAAACTATAAAAGGAATTAATAAGGAGGTCATTATCATGACAGTCATTACACAGATCACAATCGCAGTTGCACTTGTACTCAGCATCATCCTTCCCTTTGGATATTATCTTCTTGGCGAAAAAAGCCGTGGCCGCTACAAAACAGCCCTCGGCGTTAATGCCTTTTTCTTCTTTGGTATCATGCTTGTAGCCATTGCTGTTACATTTGCAGGAGGTTCTTCTGTACAGGCTGCTTCCGGTTCTGAAGCAGGTCTCGCAACAGGTATGGGTTACATTGCAGCAGCTCTCGTTACAGGTCTTTCCTGTATCGGTGGTGGTATTGCCGTTGCCAGTGCGGCAAGCGCAGCTCTCGGTGCGATCAGCGAGGATCAGAGTATTCTTGGTAAATCCCTGATCTTTGTAGGTCTTGCAGAGGGTGTTGCTCTCTACGGACTGATCATTTCCTTCATGATCCTGGGACAGCTTTAAGATGCAGATGTATCTTATCAGCGACAATATCGATACCCTGACAGGAATGAGACTGGCTGGTGTGGAGGGTGTTGTGGTACATGAGCGAGACGAACTCAAGGAAGCTCTGGAGCATGCCATCGCCAACAAAAATATCGGGATCATACTCCTGACCGAGAAATTCGGCCGGGAGTTCCCCGCTATCATTGATGACGTAAAGCTCCATCACCGCACTCCTCTTATCATCGAAATTCCTGACAGACATGGTACCGGCCGCAGGCCTGATTTTATCACTTCATATGCAAATGAGGCAATCGGATTAAAATTATAGGCAGGTGATAATATTATGACAATCGAAGAAAAGCTTACGCATTTCTATGACACCTCCGTTGAGGTGGCCCGCCAGGAAGCAGCCAAAATCATCGAAGAGCACAGAAAAGCTCTGGATGAAGCTCTGGCGGAACATAAAAAAGCAGCTCTCCAGGATGCGGAAAACTCCCGGAAAGCTGAGATTGAGAATGCACGCCGTGAGGTAAACAAAGCCCTCTCTGCAGAGCAGCTCACCATTAAACGTAACTGGACCACCAAGCAGAACAACCTGAAAGAAAAACTTTTTGCAGAGGTAAAAGAGCACATCTCCAAATTCATGGCATCTCCCGAATACGAAGATTATCTCTGCCACAAAATTCAGGCAGCCATTGATTTCGCAGACAAGGACGAGATCCAGATCTATCTTTCCTCCACTGATGAAGCTCATCTGAAACCTCTCATCCAGAAAACAGGATTTCCGGTTCAGCTTTCAAAAGAAACTTTTATGGGAGGTATCAAAGCCATGATCCCTCACAAGAATATTCTAATTGACAATTCCTTTGACCAGGGATTCCAGGCAGCATACAAAGAATTCAAATTTGACGGAGGTCCAGCACATGAGTAAAACAGGTATTATCTACGGTGTCAATGGCCCTGTCATCTATCTGAAAGGAGACACCGGCTTCAAGATTTCCGAAATGGTTTATGTAGGTCCCGAAAAACTTGTAGGCGAGGTCATCGGACTCAAAAAAAACATGACAACTGTCCAGGTCTTTGAGGAAACTACAGGCTTAAAACCAGGCCAGACTGTTACAGGAACAGGAGATGCCATCTCCGTACTTCTGGGGCCCGGAATCATCCACAATATTTTTGACGGTATCCAGAGACCTCTGGCAGAGATCGCCAAAGCCTCCGGCAAATATATTTCCCGTGGTGTCAGCGTAGATTCTCTTGACACCGAAAAAAAATGGAATACACACATCACTGTAAAAGAAGGTGATATTATCGGTGCAGGCACCATTATTGCGGAGACCCAGGAAACCGACTCCATTCTCCACAAATCCATGGTACCGCCTGCCATCGACCACGGAACAGTTATCCATGCTGCCCCGGACGGTGAATATACAGTTCTTGAGCCGATCGTGACCATCCGTCTTGATGACGGCACAGAAAAAGAACTTGCCCTTGCACAGAAATGGCCTATCCGTATTCCAAGACCTACCCATAAACGTTTCCCGGCAAGTGTTCCTCTTCTTACAGGACAGAGGATCCTGGACACACTTTTCCCCATTGCAAAAGGTGGAACTGCTGCAGTACCGGGAGGTTTCGGTACAGGAAAAACCATGACGCAGCACCAGATCGCCAAGTGGTCTGATGCAGATATCATTATCTACATTGGCTGCGGTGAACGTGGAAATGAGATGACACAGGTCCTTGAGGACTTCAGCAAACTGATCGACCCAAAATCCGGAAACCTGATGATGGACAGAACCACCCTTATTGCCAACACTTCCAACATGCCTGTTGCAGCACGTGAGGCCTCTATCTACACAGGTGTTACACTTGCGGAATATTACCGCGATATGGGCTATGATGTGGCAATCATGGCAGATTCCACTTCCCGATGGGCAGAGGCTCTCCGTGAGCTTTCCGGACGTCTGGAGGAAATGCCTGCCGAAGAAGGATTCCCGGCTTACCTCGCTTCCAAACTTTCCGCATTCTATGAACGAGCAGGCATGATGCAGAACTTAAACGGAACAGAAGGTTCTGTATCTATCATCGGTGCGGTTTCCCCACAGGGTGGTGATTTCTCCGAACCGGTAACACAGAACACCAAACGTTTTGTCCGCTGTTTCTGGGGACTGGACAAGGCTCTCGCCTATGCCCGCCATTTCCCTGCCATCCAGTGGCTCACCAGTTACAGTGAATATCTGGAAGACCTGACTCCCTGGTACAGAGAGCATGTTTCCCCGAAATTTGTCTATGACAGAAACCAGATCATGGCCATCCTCAACCAGGAAAGTTCTCTTATGGAAATCGTAAAGCTGATCGGAAGCGATGTACTTCCGGATGACCAGAAACTGACTCTGGAAATCGCCAGAGTGATCCGCCTGGGCTTCCTTCAGCAGAACGCTTTTCACCAGGAAGACACCAGTGTCCCAATGGAAAAACAGCTCAAAATGATGGAGACTATCCTCTATCTCTATGAAAAATGCCGTGCTCTTGTTAATCGCGGCATGCCTGTTTCCATTCTGAAAGAGGACAGGATCTTTGAAAAGATCATTGCCATCAAATACGATGTGCCAAATAATGAACTGGACCGGTTCGATGAATACCGCAAAGATATCGACAGATTTTATGACAATGTATTAGAGAAAAACGGCTAAAGGAGGGAATAGTTTATGGCAATCGAATATTTAGGCCTCAGCGAGATAAACGGCCCTCTGGTTGTCCTGGAAGGTGTAAAAAACGCATCCTACGAGGAAATCGTTGAATTTCACATGGAGGACGGCACACAGAAGATCGGCCGTATCGTGGAGATCTACGAGGACAAGGCTGTTATACAGGTTTTTGAGGGAACAGACAGTATGTCCCTCAGCAATACACACACCCGTCTTACCGGGCATCCCATGGAGATCGGACTTTCTCCGGAGATCCTTGGCAGAACTTTTAACGGTATCGGCCAGCCTGTTGACGGGCTTGGAGATATCACACCGGAGGTCAGCCTGAACATCAACGGGCTGCCTCTGAACCCTGTAACACGTGAATATCCACGAAACTACATCAATACAGGAATCTCTGCCATTGACGGACTGACCACACTGATCCGTGGACAGAAACTTCCTATTTTTTCCGGAAACGGACTTCCACATGACAAACTGGCTGCACAGATCGTCCAACAGGCTTCTCTTGGAAGCGATTCCGACGAAAAATTTGCCATTGTCTTTGCAGCAATGGGTGTCAAATACGACGTAGCGGAATTTTTCCGCAGAACCTTCGAGGAAAGCGGTGCATCCGACCATGTTGTCATGTTCCTGAACCTTGCCAATGACCCTGTAGTTGAGCGACTTCTTACCCCGAAGATCGCACTGACAGCCGCAGAATACCTTGCCTTTGAAAAAGGTATGCATATCCTGGTAATCCTTACTGATATAACCTCCTTCTGTGAGGCCATGCGAGAGGTTTCCTCCTCAAAGGGTGAGATTCCTTCCAGAAAGGGTTATCCCGGATATCTTTACAGCGAGCTTGCCACACTTTATGAGCGTGCCGGAATCGTCCGGGGCGGCACAGGTTCCGTAACACAGATCCCTATCCTGACCATGCCAAACGATGACATCACCCATCCAATCCCTGACCTTACCGGTTATATCACAGAAGGACAGATCGTACTGGACAGACAGCTTCACGGTCAGGCTATCTATCCGCCTATCAATGTACTGCCATCCCTCTCCCGTCTCATGAAAGACGGAATCGGCGAGGGATTCACACGCGCAGATCATCAGGATGTAGCCAACCAGCTTTTCTCCTGCTATGCAAAGGTGGGAGATGCCCGTGCTCTGGCATCTGTTATCGGCGAGGATGAGCTTTCTCCTCTTGATAAGCGGTATCTGGTATTTGGAAAAGCCTTTGAGGCAGAGTTTGTAGGACAGTCTGAGACAGAGAACCGCAGTATCACAGAAACCCTGGATAAAGGCTGGGAACTTCTGGGACTTCTCCCAAGAGAAGAGCTGGATCGTATTGATACCAGAGTTCTTGACCAGCATTATAAAGAAACCGTCCGTTAGTGAGGTGATTTTATGGATCCTAATACCTTCCCCACCAAGGGAAATCTTATATTAGCCAAAAATTCCCTGGCACTTTCCAGGCAGGGTTATGAGCTGATGGACAAAAAACGTAACATTCTCATCCGTGAAATGATGGATCTTATTGATCAGGCAAAGGATATCCAGACCCAGATCGATGAGACCTTCCAGACAGCCTATGCAGCTCTGCAGAAAGCCAACATGGAGATCGGAATTGCCTTTGTACAGCAGATTTCCTACACAGTTCCTGTGGAGGATTCCATCCGGATCAAAACCCGAAGTGTTATGGGAACGGAAATTCCCCTTGTGGAATATGACAAGTCCGGAAATACACCTACTTATGCCTATTACAGTACCAAACTGTCCCTGGACGAAGCCAAGGCTGCTTTTGAGCGGGTGAAGGAACTTTCCATCCGCCTTTCCATGATTGAAAATGCCGCCATCCGCCTTGCCACTAATATCAAAAAAACACAGAAGCGCGCCAACGCCCTGAAAAACATCACCATCCCAAGATACGAAACCCTTACAAAAGATATTTCCAATGCTTTGGAGGAAAAAGAGCGTGAGGAGTTTACAAGACTTAAAGTGATCAAACGAATGAAGCAGAATGGCTGATCTGATGCCTGAATACAGATTTTCAGAAGTACTCCCCTTCCCCGGGGAGTATTTTTGTATGTTATATTGCATTGTGGATATCTTTATAGTTACGCCGCAAAATGTTCGTGCAGTGCGGACATTGTGTGCATATGGACTACATTTACTTACACCATGCGACACAACTCTCCAATATTATTATATTATGTGAATTCAATTAATATTGTCAGATTAATTATTTTTTTTCGACATAATTATACCTTTTTCACAAAATATAATATGATATTTAGAATATAAAAATGTCAATAGATTTTGGTTCTTTTTTCCCGTTTTATGTCGATTTATGCTTATTTAACAAAACATGTGTTTCAATTTTTTTATGTAAATCTGTTCATCCACAAACTTATCCTTGTGGATAATGTGGATAACTTTGTGCATAACTTGATTCTGAGCCACTTTTCAGACTTTGGGCCTGTGGACAACTTTTTGGATAGTTTTTCACTTATCCACCTTCTTTCGACAGGATTTGTGCAATTTGCCAGAAGGGGTATTTTCCTGTTTTTTACTCTGTCTGCAAAGAAATCCGGAGCTTGACTTTTGGATGTTTTTTTGTTAAGGTGATTACACTAAAACGCAGGGCAAACACGGCAGAATTACTGCTTCAATGATTCCCTGGTGTGGATTTTTCAGTTCCGGACTTTTTTCGCCACACAGTCGGTTACACGGCTGTGTGGCTTTTTGTATGTCACAGTTTCCGGAATTTACTGTTACAATCATTACAAAGGAGGCATTTATTTCCATGAACGACACGTTTATGAAAGAAAAACCTGTAGGGCCTTTACTTGCGTCCATGGCACTGCCGTCATTTCTGATCTCGTTTTTGAATTCTGTACTGTCTGCCTATTCAGACAGTTATGTGGTGATCCTGGGTATTTATTACAAGCTGCAGACTTTCCTGTATCTTCCTGGTGTCTTCTGTATCAGTTACCGCCTCCGGTGCTCTGGAAGGCCTGGGAAAAGGCCCACAGTCCCTCGTGATCTCTCTTTCCCGGTATGTCATTGTCATCATGCCTGCTGCCTTCATTCTGTCCAGGCTTTTTGGTCCTTCCGGTGTCTGGAATGCTTTCTGAATCACGGAAATTATTACTGCAGCAGTTGCATTTATCGTTTACAGACAAACACTGCGAAAGGCGTAGATAACAAAAAAGCTTTGATCTCCCAATTCCACCGGAAGGATCAAAGCTTTTTTTATTCTGTATATTATTCCACAAATGTCCCCACTGCAGCCGGAACACGATAATTATAATCAGATACCTTGATCCCTGTTGCTGCTGTGCTGGCGTGGACGATCCTGCCATCGCCAATATAGAGGGCAACATGATCGATCCCTCCGTCACCGTAAAATACCAGGTCTCCAGCCTCTATGTCTTCTACCGCTTTCTTCTGCGAAGCATTACACTGATCTGCTGCCACACGCGGCAGTTCATATCCAAACTGTGCAAACACAGACATTACAAATCCGGAACAATCTGCCCCGTTTGTAAGGCTTGTCCCACCGTAAACATAAGGGTTTCCCACAAACTGCAGGGCAAAATCCACAATTTCCTGTCTTTTAGCCACTCGGGCTTCCTCTGCCTTTCCGGCCTCCTCTTCCGCTTTCCGGGCAGCCTCCTCCTCGGCCGCTTTCCGTGCGGCTTCTGCCTCTTCGGCTTTCCTTTTCTCAATGACTGCCTCAGCTTCTGCTTTCTTCTCCTGATACTCCTTCGCCTCAGCTTCTGCTTTCTGTGCCACCTCACTGGCAAAGCTGCTCATCACACCGCCGGTCGTCTCTGTTCCATCTGAAAAAGAATCATCACAGAAGATCTCCTCCACATCTGTGTCCTCTACAGTATCGGCCATAACTCCAACCGGATTCACCGCCAGAAACATTGTACCAAGTAATACAGCAGTTATCTTTTTATACATAAAATACAAATAAGTTTTTACAATATCTCACTTTTTTTCACAAACCCTCACAACCCCTTATTTTATGCAGGCTGTGAGGGTTTTGTTCTGTAATACACATTCACAAACCGTTACGTTTTCTCACGTTTTTACACTCCCAAAAGTAGTAAATTAAGTAGTAAATTCATATTAGCTTATACCGCTAATCTTAACATTTCTGTCTTTGCATTTTCCTGTGAACCATGTGCATAGTAGTTCATGGTCATCATCACATTTTTATGTCCCATGATATACTGCAATACCTTGACTGGCATTCCTTTATTAGCCATATTTGTACAGAATGTATGTCTGCAAGTATGAGGGGTGATTTTAGGGAGTGTATTGTCTGTATAATGTTTATTATACTTTTTCACAATATTACAGAATGCAACTGTATAGCAAGTTCCATACATAGGAGAAGCATTTTTTTGACGGAACAAGAAGTTTGAATATCCATCAATCTGCATTCCCGGAATTTCTTTAAGAGTATGTATCTGGTTACGTAAAGCCCTGTCTACAACAGGAATTATAGGTATCTGTCGGATGCTGTTTTCTGTTTTCAGTGTATCTACATAATAACCATCACTGTCACGTAAAAGTTGATGATTTATACCAATATAACCATTTTCAAAATCAATATCTTTTACTGTAAGCCCACATAATTCTGAGATACGCAGACCTGTATTTAACAGTATTACAATCGCATTGTAATATTTTTGGTAAACGGTATCTGCTTTTACAAATTCCAAAAAAGCATTTTCCTGTTCTTTTGTCAGAACTATTTTTGCTTCTGTATCATTTGGAATAACGTCACTAAGTTTCCAGTTAAAAGGATTCTTACGGACTAAATCATTCTCTATAGCTGTATAGAAACAGGCTTTTAATGTTCGTTTAGCATTATTGATTGTATGATAAGAATATTTCTCTGACATACGGATAGCCCATGCTTTGGCGTGTAATGGTTTTACACTGTCTACTGTCATATTTCCAAGAACATCATCTTTTAGTATGTTCATAAGATTTTCTCGTCCCTTTACAGTATTCTTCTTTACATTAGGTTTCAACGCATTCTGTTGTGCATATAGTTGGCATACTGTTATTTTCCCACCAACAGTATCTATACCAT
>Ga0129312_1001373_pt1 | contig 14457 bp, 10 predicted proteins | sample O827metagenome_FD_94434 | JGI IMG/M metagenome (GOLD analysis project Ga0129312, IMG submission 94434) | Orangutan group fecal microbial communities from Wisconsin, USA - O827 metagenome | ecosystem: Host-associated > Mammals > Digestive system > Large intestine > Fecal | place: USA: Wisconsin... | reverse complement strand
TTTCCTTTGGGATCGCGCGCACGCTGTCCAGCGGAGTGGTCGACTTCGTATCCATTCTGGTAGACCCACTCATCGAAATCGCGGCCTCCCTGTTGCTGGGAGCGGTCAGCGGCTGGCTGCTGACTCAGTTAGAAAAGCTTTTCCATTCCAATACAAACCGGCTGAATCTGACCATTGCGTTTGTATTCCTCATGGTTGCCCTTTCCATGATCAAGTTCTCCATTGGGCCGGTTCATGTGGGCTTCTCCTCCCTGCTGGTCTGCATGATGCTGGGGACAGTTTTCTGCAACCTCTGCCCCTTATCCGCGGACTTGATGGAAAAGGCGGATCGCTGGACCTCGCCGTTATTCGCGCTCTTTTTTGTGGTCAGCGGCGCAGAGCTTGAATTGCACGTTTTTACCGAGGCGGCCATTGTTGGTATTGGCGTTGTCTATATCCTCTTTCGCTCTCTTGGCAAATATTACGGCTCCCTCATCAGCACACGCCTGACCCATTGCGCTCCTCCTGTATGCAAATACCTGGGGATCACCTTGCTCCCGCAAGCCGGTGTCGCGCTTGGTATGTGCATCACCGCGCGGCAGCTCGGTTCCGAGGGTGACTTGATTCGCAATATCACCCTGTTTGCTGTCCTGATCTATGAATTGGTTGGCCCTGTCCTCACCAAGCAGGCGCTCACGAAAGCGGGCGATATCAAGCCTATGCCTGATGAGGTAAAGTATCGGCGCGAACGCAAGCTTGCGGAGTCCGGCTCCGGTTCCAATCAGTGAGGTGCATCATGAAGGAAGAACAAAAGAAGATCGAATTGCTGCAGAAGATCGCGCACCGTCTGAACGAGGCCCATGTACAGTGGGCCTTGGGCGCGTCGATGCTGCTGTACTTCAAGAGCATCACTTCTGAGTTCCACGATATTGATTTAATGGTCGCTGACCATGACGCGGAATGTGTCCGCACGATTTTATCGGAAATGGGTGAGCTTTGTCCACCTGACCCCATGCCGAATCCCATGTACCGGACAAAGGCCTTTATGGAGTTTCTCATAGATTCCATCGAGGTCGATGTCATGGCTGGTTTTGCGATCGTGCACGAGGGAACGGTTTATGATTGTTCTCTGCGTGAAGATCAGATCGTGGAGAAAATGCTGCTTGGAACAGAAGTCATCCCGCTGCAATCGCCGCGGTTATGGTGCAAATACTATCGGTTGATGGGACGGCCTCAAAAGGCAGACATGATCGAGAAAGCATTGTCATGTAGCATCCTATCTCAGCAGCCTTCGCCAAAGGCATACTAATGTAAAAACAGCATTGTGAAGCATACCCCCAATACTGGATACGCAGCATTGGGGGTATGCTTTACTGCTACCGGCTGCTGGACGGTGTGACTGTCATGCGGATGCGGCTGGAAACGGAAGCCTATTGAGTTATTGCCGCTCAAATAAACTGGGATCAAAGCATAAAAATAAGTCGAGGAAATTTCCCTCGACTTATTTTTATCGTGCTCTGTACCGTCCGGTTTGCCCCATAGGTCACATTGTGTACCTATGAACATTAACCGCTTGATTCCGGTGATTTTCTTTCGTAATCCGCAACTTTTTTTGGACACTTAATTTTTGGCGTTTCTTCAAGACTCACACGTTGACCCACACGGGGAAAGGGCCGGAGAGTACCGGACAGGGCCAGACAGGAATTTTTCTGTCTGGCCCTGTTTTTTTACCGCATCTGCTGGCTGATGACCCCGCCGATGGTGTCGGCGGCATCCTGCTTCATCTGCGCCGTGGCGTGGGTGTAGGTGTTCAGGGTGAAGCCAGCCGAGTAGTGGCCCATCGCGCCGGAGAGCGTTTTCACATCCACGCCGCTTTTCAGGGACAGCGTGGCGAAGGTATGTCTGAGGTCGTGGAACCGGATGTGCTCTGCGCCAATAGCTTTCAAAATTTTGTCATGGGTTCTCCGAAAGGCGTCCGGGTCATACATGGTTCCGGTTTTGGGCGATGGGAACAGATACGGATTACGAGGGTGCTTTTTGTGCTCGGCAATCAGCAGGTCGACTGCCTGCTGAGGGAGAGCCAGCGTTCGCACGGAGTTGCGAGTTTTCGGCGGACTGACCACCAGTTCCCCGTTGATGCGGTTCACCTGTTTCGTGATGGAAAGCGTTTTGCTCTCTACATCTAAGTCCGTCCATTGGAGGGCCAGTAGTTCCCCTCTCCGCAGGCCGGTGGTCAGTTCCAGATAGAAAGCGGCCAGCAATCCTCGTTTTTCCGCTTCGGCAAGATACAGGCCGATTTTCTCTTGCGGCAGGATCTTCATTTCTTTCTTTTCAAGCTGTGGCAGTTTGCACCCCTGGGCGGGGTTGGTGAGGATCAGCCGCTCCGCTACTGCCTGCTCCAGGCAATTGTGCAACAGCGTGTGGACGCCCCGCACCACTCTTGGGCTGAGACTTTTGTCCTTGAGTTCTGGGAAGTTTTTGCGTTGGATTCGTCCGCTCTTTTGGAGGCTGTTGTAAAATCGCTGAATCTGGATGGTGGTCAGCTTGTCCAACGGGATGCCCCCAATTCCGGGGATGATGTGATTCTCGATGTAATTGGTGTAGTAGGCTTTCGTGTTGGGCCGGATGCGGGGTTCGGCGTAGACCTCATACCACGTTTTCATCCACGAACTGACTGTGTAAGTCCCTGCTTTGGATACGTCCAGCCGCTGGCTTTCGCTGATCGCAGCTTTGAGTTTCTCCTTGACCTCGGCCTGCGTCTTGCCCAGCACGTTCTTGATGATCCGTTTTCCGCTCTCCGGGTCATAGCCCGCGGTGTAGCGACCCTCCCAGCGACCGTCTTTCCGCTTGCGGATGTTTCCCTCGCCGTTTGCTCGTCTTTTCGACATGGTATCAGCCCCTTTCGCAACGAACAATACCGTAACCAAGAGGGAAAAGCTACCAGAAAGCGGAACAGTTATCAGAAAGTTATCATTTGCGCCTCGGAGCCACACTGCCCTATCTTTGCCTATTGCGGCGCAATTTCTGCGCTGCCGGGGGACGTTCTTCTTTTGTTACAGCGGTGCGATTTTTGAACGGTCAAGAAGCCTTTCCATTGACTACAGCGGCGCAAAATATGCACGATCTGCACCGAAAATTGATCTTACTTGGAAATCACTTTTTGGGTGATTGAAAACGGCGGTTTTGCTGTTTGACTGCGGAACGGTCACTTCGAAAAGTGCGCCGTCACGGGGGTCTGACGCCCCTCACGTTCACCAAAGACTGCGAAAACACCTCGCAAGGTGCACCTTAGACTGCGGTTTCAAAACCTCGGAAAGCCCCGCACTGCGGGGCTTTGTGGGCGAGAGGTGCCCAATTAGGGGCACCTCTCTTTATCTTGTACTAAAATCGAACGGCCTTCGCCATTCGAAAAACTCTCCTGTAAAGTTCGGCTTTTCGCCCAAAACTGTTTCCACAAATGCCGCCCAAAAGTTACCGCCACAACGCTGTTTCAAACCGCTTCTCATCCCGATTTTCAACTTCTCGCACAAATGGCCCACGTTCGCTTTCACGGGCGAAAGTGGGTACACACTCGGCCCTGCTCAAAGGATCGCACACAACGGCACACACGGCGAAACAGGGGCCTTCCCTCCCCCGGCCACAGTGTGGCTTTGCGCTGCCAGCGAAATCGCCACCGAAAGAACAACCGGAGAAAACGGATGCACACCAATGGCGTGTGTCCGCTTTCTCCGGCGTCGCGGCCCCGCTGGGCTGCGCTGTCCTAATTGTCAGTCAGTTCACACTGTATATCTCAGCTTACAGATTGTGCGCGACTCTTTACCTATCTGTCGGATATTGGTGAGGTTTACATGATAACCGAAAAGCGACGTTATATCAGAAGCAGCAAGGTGTTTCCTTGTCGATGGTAATGTGGTGTCCGCTGTAGTTGCCGGGAATCTTGCTAACCTGATACTTGGCAGCAGCCAGAACTTTGGAGAAATTGATGCCGGTTTCGTATCCGGACTCATTCAGCATCCAGACGGTATCTTCGGTGGAAAGGTTACCGGAAGCACCGGGGGCGAAGGGACAGCCTCCCAAACCCGCCAGAGCAGTCTGAACGTCAGTCACACCGCACTCAATGGCCGCCATGGCATTGACCATGCCCAAGCCGCGAGTATCATGCAGATGAACCTGAATATGCACATCCGGATATGCTTCCTGACTGGCCCGAATTACTTTCTTCACCTGCTCAGGATCGGCAACACCGATGGTATCGCAGTAATTGACTGTTTTCATACCAGCCTCCTTATACGGCCGCAGGAACTCCATGATGGCATCAGGATCCTGATACTTGCCGCCTTTGCCCTCAAAGGGGCAACCAAAGGTTGTGGCAAGATCCAGTACACACTCCATGTCGGGATAGGCCTCCACCATCTCGCGGTACGCATTTAGGGATTCTTCGTGGGTGCGGTTGATGTTGGCTTTGTTATGGCTGGCACTGTAGGAGACTACATTGCAGACTTTTTTTACGCCAAGATTATGGGCGTTGGTAGCGCCGCGCATGTTGGGAACCAGCACCATCAGGTCCAGATCAGGATACTTGCTGAGGACATACTCAGAGACTTCAGCGGCGTCAGCCAGTTGGGGAATGGCCTTAGGGCTGACAAAAGAGGTATACTCGATATGCTTGACACCGGCATCTACCAGCAGGTCGATCATCTCTTTTTTCAGTTCTGTGGGGATAAAATCGCCCTTGACGCTCTGGAAACCGTCCCGAGGACCAACTTCAATGATATTGATTTGCTTCTTCTCCATGATCATATCCTCCAAAATTCCTTAAATGACGCCCTTTTCTTTCAGTTCTGCCAGCTTGCTCTCATCCAGACCCAGCAGACCGCTGTAAACCTTGACATTGTCCTCGCCCAGTAGAGGTGCGGGTTTCCGGGGCTGGTCATCCGTCCGGGTCAAGTGTTGCGGGATTGCGGTGATTTTCAGCTTACCGATACCCGGCTGATCGATCTCCGGGAACATAGCGCGGGCTCCGGCGATTTGAGGATCCACCACCAGACGGTCAATGGTATTCACCGGGCAGGCGGGGCAGCCGGCGTCATTGAGTAGTTTATCCACTTCGTCGATGGTGTGCTGCTGCGTCCAGACGGCAATTTCCTCCCGCATGGCATCGTGGTTGGCTACACGATCCTTGACCTCCAAGAAGCGGGGATCCGTCTTCAGTTCGGGACGGCCCATCACGTCGCACAGGATGCCGTAGAGCTTGTTGTTTCCTGCGGCGATGACCACATCGCCATCTTTAGCAGGGAAGGTATCATACGGATAAGTGGATTCGTACCGGTTGCCAATCCGCTGGGGGATTCGGCCGGTGGACTGATAGATCATGGTAATGTTCTCCATGGCAGCCGCCACAGAGTCCACCAGAGCCACATCCACCTTTTCGCCCAAGCCGGTGCGTTGCTTATTTACCAGAGCTGCCAGCACACCAACCGTCATATTCAGAGCGCCCAGCACATCACCCAAAGGGGTGCCGGAACGGGTAGCAGGGCTGTTCGGCCAGCCGCTGGTACTCATCAGGCCGCCCATGGCCTGACCGACAATATCATAACCTGCTCGCTTGCTCAACGGACCTGTGTGGCCAAATCCAGATACAGCACCGTAGATAATGCCAGGGTTAACTTCTTTTAGTACGTCATATCCCAACCCCAACTTTTCCATAGTGCCAGGGCGGTAGTTCTCCAACACCACGTCTGCTTTCTTCACCAGTTCTTTAAATATCTCTTTGCCTTCTGGCTCTTTCAGATTCAGGGTCACACCAATCTTGCTGCGGTTGAAATTGGCGTAGTAGACGCTGTTGCCGTTAATAAAGGGACCCATCTTACGGGTATCGTCTCCCCCTTTTGGATTCTCAATCTTAATGACCGTAGCGCCCAAGTCACCCAGCATTGCTGCAGCATACGGGCACGCCAGCACCCGTCCAAGGTCCAGTACCACAACGCCATCCAATAAGCCTGCCATTAAAACACAACCTCCTGTAGAAAATATCAAAAATGGTTTCCAAATCTATTTGCTGTTTGTGGAATCATTTTATATTTCTGGCTTGGATCGGTCAATTGTTTGGTGAAAGTGGAAAATGTTGTTCACTTTTGTTTCGCTTTATGATATATTAACGGCGGTGAAACATATTGCCCCTTTATCAGATCTATTTTTTCGCGGTATGGAGGAACGGGATTTGGGAAACAGTTACAAAATTTGCTTTCTTGGCTATAAAAAGCTGGGAGAAATGGCTCAGCAGGTCATTGAGCACCTTAACTATTCTGATACAACGATTATTCTGAAAGAATGTGCAATTGATACTCTGGCGCAGGCGGTTAATGAAGGACTCAGCGAGGGCTGCCAAGTGTTTGTGGCAGGTTCCGCCAATGCAGAGGAATTTAAACGGCGGTTTTATGAGCATCTGATCGAATTGCATGTGGATATGTCCGACTATCTGTTCAGCTTGCAGCACGCGAAAGATCAAGGCGCAGAGCGGATTGCTATTACCGTGCACCGCAAAAGTCGACGGGTGGATTTTGACGTACTTCAACAACTCACCGGTATCCCTATTCAGCCTATCTACTATGAAAGCGAGACCGAGTTGGAATACAACTTGTCCCATGCGGATTGCGACTGTGTAATCGGCGCCTCTTTGACAGACGAGGTCGCTGGCCGTCTCGGCATCAAGAGTATTCTGATCTATGAAGGTGAATATACCATCCGGTCCAGTATTGACCGGGCCAGAAACCTGGCGGCTGAATTGCAGTCAGCTTCCCGGAAAGAAGCTGTTACCAGCGCCATTATCCGAAATACGCCGGCTGGCATCATCGTTACCGATGAAAATGGCCGAATTACCATTTTCAACAACCAAGCTAAAAAATTGACCGGGCTTCAGGATCAAAAGCTCCGGGGGCAGTTCTTGTCCGATGTGATCCCGGCACTCTCCTATGCGGCATTCTATAAAAAAGGGCAGAGTCAGTTAGACCATAAGCATCTGTTTGATGGCGCCATGGTCCGCTGCATACAGACCCGGCTTTTACAGGGTGACCAGCAGATTGGTATGCTGACGACGCTCCAGGCAGATAATAGCCGCCGAAAAAAAACGGACAATACACGGGAATTTTCTGCCAAGCATCACTGGAAGGACATCATTGGTACCTCCGGTGCTGTTAAGCGAATTCAGGCTGAGGGAAAAAATTTGGCCGAACTGGAGGATCCGATAGCCTTGATCGGAGAGAGTGGTACCGGCAAGGGCTTTTTTGCGCAGTGCATTCATAACAGTTCCCCGCGCGCTGGCGAACCATATATCACGATCAATGCAGCTACCATTGCCGCCCAGGATGCCGCACGAGTCCTTTTTGGCAGTGACAATGATGGAAAACCTCATATGGGTCTTCTGGAACTTGCAGGCAGCGGAACAGTGGTACTACGAGGCCTTGGCGAGGCATCAGAGGCTTTTCTTTCCTGCCTACAGCAGGTAATGATGCACCATTCATTTTTTAATGTGGGTGGAGTGACTGCAATTCCATTTAACGCTCGGCTTCTGACCTTGGTCACACCGGAGGAAACTACTAAGATTCCTCGAGCATTGTGGGAGAGATTATCTGTGTTTTCTTTGAACATTCCGCCCCTGCGGGAGCGGCAGGAAGATATAATGTCCTTGTTCCGCTTTTTCCTGTTGAGGGAGACATCCCTGACATTCCCCCAAAATCAAAGGGATTTGGAGGAAATTTTACGCTTTTACTCCTGGCCGGCAAATCTCGTTTCACTTGCTACGGTCTGCAAACGATATATGTACTATTATCAGCAGGCAATGAATCCGTCCCCCAGCGCCAGACAGCAGATTTTGATTCACGCGATTGGCGAGGATGCCCTGCTCCAAGATATTTATCAGCGGTACCCCGCTCTGAAGGATGCGACTAACAGTCCACCGGAAGATGTGCTCCAAGGAGTGGCGGTCATGAAACGAATCCTGAAGTATAACAACAGTACCGTAGCGGACAAGTTGGGACTTGGACGCACAACATTGTGGCGCATGCAGAAAAACGCCGGCATCAGTGAAACGTCCGGAGAAAAGACCCCATAAGCGAGAAGAGAGACACGCCGTCAGGCGTGTCTCTCTTCTCGCTTTTTTAGAGCCGGGCCACGCCGGAATCATAAGCGGCCTGCTTGACAGCGCTGGCCACAGCATCCTTCACCCGAGGGTCAAAGGCTGCAGGGATGATGTAATCAGCGTTCAGTTCCTCATCGGAGATCAGGCCCGCCAATGCCTTGGCGGCGGCAATCTTCATGGCATCATTGATATCGCTGGCCCGGGCATCCAGTGCACCGCGGAAGATACCAGGGAACGCCAGCACATTGTTGATCTGGTTAGGAAAGTCACTGCGGCCGGTGGAGATGACTCTGGCACCGCCAGCCTTAGCGTCATCGGGGAAAATCTCCGGTGTGGGATTGGCGCAGGCAAAAATGATGGCATCGCGGTTCATGGTCTTTACCATCTCGGTGGTTACAGCGCCGGGAGCGGACACGCCGATGAACACATCAGCCCCTACCAGCATATCAGCCAGGCTTCCCGCCTTCTTGGAGAGGTTGGTGACCTTGGCCATCTCGTCCTTGATGGGGTTCATGCCCTTGGGACGTCCTTCATACACAGCGCCGCTGCGGTCACAGAGGGTCAGGTCCTTCACGCCGGCGGAAAGCAGCAGCTTGCCGATGGCGATAGCCGCAGCGCCGGCGCCGTTGATGACCACCTTGATCTCGTCCATCTTTTTGCCTACGACCTTCAACGCGTTGGTCAGGCCTGCCAGCGTGATCACGGCGGTGCCATGCTGGTCATCATGGAAAATGGGGATGTCACAGCGTTCCTTCAGCTTCTTCTCGATCTCAAAGCAGCGGGGAGCGGCAATGTCCTCCAGATTTACACCGCCGAAGGAGCCCGCCAGCAAGGCCACGGTGTTGACAATCTCATCCACATCCTTGCTGCGGATGCACAGGGGAATGGCATCCACATCGCCGAAGGCTTTGAATAGAACACATTTGCCTTCCATGACGGGCATGCCGGCCTCGGGGCCGATATCGCCCAAGCCCAGAACGGCAGTACCGTCCGTCACCACAGCCACAGTATTCCAGCGGCGGGTCAGTTCATAGCTCTTTTTTACATCCTTTTGAATTTCCAGACAGGGCTGGGCTACGCCGGGAGTATAAGCCAGAGAAAGAGCATCCTTGCTGTCCACCGCTGCCCGTGGCGTGACCTCCAGCTTGCCTTTCCATTCATAGTGCAGTCTCAGGGATTCCTTTGCGTAATCCATAATCTCTCCTCCGTTCATCATAATTACTCCAGCAAAAATGCTGAAAATGAATTCATTCCGCAACCTGTGGCAGGGTGGAGCCGCCATAGGGCATCACCAGCACTGTGGCATCAGCACCGCATTTTTCCACGGCGGCGTCATAAGCTGCCTGCACACTGTGAAACGGTTTCATGAAAAGCTGCTCCACCAGAGCATCCTCCATGTCGCTGACAAGGTAGATATCCGCTTTCTCCAGTACCATGGCAATTGCCGCGGCCTTGTGACCGCCCAGACGAAACTCTTTTCGAATCCGCTCAACAAGTGAATGGGGCGTGGGGGCGGTGGTAAGCCACTCCTCGAAGGTCTTTTCACCCAGTCCTTCCTTGCAGGAGCCGATGAGGACCACTACACCACCAGGCTTAACCGCATGCTTGGCGTTGTCCAGCGCCTTCTGGGTCTGGTAGAGATTCAGGTCCTTAGGCGCACCACCCTGCGATACCAGAACAATATCGGCCCGATGAGGGATCTCCTTACGGTACAGGGTGTCTAAAAAGGCACAGCCAGCCCGGTGGGCGGCGGTCACATCCCCGGCCACTGCCCGAATGATCTCTTTTTGCGCGTCCAGCACCACATTTACGATGAAATCCACTCCTACCATGGCGGCGGCCTCTTCAATATCCTCCCGGACAGGATTGCCTTCCAGCTTCCCGGCATGAGCGTCTTCTTCAACCATGCGGCTGTGGTTGGCCTGGATCGCGGCCCGAGTGGAAACGCCGGGCATGATGGCCTTGGCACCGCCGGAATAGCCGGCGAAGTAGTGGTATTCGATATTGCCGAGGCAGATGCGGCGGTCTGCCTCGGCCACGATGCGGACGATATCCACCGGTGTACCCCGAGAAGTTATACCGATATGTACACAGTCTGCTGTATCACCATCCACGCAGGTAATCTCATTCCAAGCACGATCTCCGGCCAGATGACGTTGCTCTTCTTCTGTGTGGCGACGGTGGCTGCCCAGGGCGAACACCAGAGTGATATTCTCTTTTTTTACACCGGCGGCATACAGCTCGTCCAACAGGGCGGGCATCACTTTCCATGTGGGCATGGGGCGAGTGATATCGCTGGTAATGATGACAATTTTCTCGTTGGGATGTACGAGCTCACGCAGCTGGGGAGCGCCAATCGGCTCTTGCAGCGCCCGCCGGACTTCGGCCTCGCCGGTCAGCGTCACCACCACCTCGTTGGGCATTAGGATGCCCTGAAGCCGGTCATCCGGCACTTGTACCCGCTCACTGCGGGTCCCGATTTTCAATACGGCTTCCATAAGGTAAAACCTCCCTGCCTCATTTTATGGTTCAAGTTATGGTTCAAGATTATATTGAGGAGGATCGCTTTGTCAAATGTGCTTTTACATGCCTAAAGGGAATATATTTGAGAATTTTTTATCAAAAAAACTAATATATAGTCACAGAAAGTCAAAAAGATGCACAAATACCATCTGATTTCCTATATTGTATCGGCATTTTGCACATCTTTGACAAATCTGTATTTAGCCTAAAAAAGTGTGAAACGGTCACAAAAGCACGAAAATGTTTCAGCCACAAAATTAGGCTTTTATTCGAAACAAATCACAGGGAAATTTTCTTGTGCTTTTTACTGAATTGACGAAAGTACAAAATTTGGATTATAGTTTTGACAGTGGTTCCCGGCGGGGCGAGCAACTGTCTACCGGCTGTGAACTCCACCATCGTCTCTTGTAAATCATTTTTTAGGAGGAAAGTTATGAAAAAGTTTTGGTCTTTGCTTCTGTCTGTCGCAATGATCGCATCCTTGGCCGCGTGTGGTGGCTCAGGCAGTTCTAGCGACTCCAGCAATTCCGGTGACGCAGCTGCTTCCGGTGAAGCGATTCATCTCAAACTGAGCCATCCCTCTGCCGAGGGCGGCCCCTATGACCTGATGAGCAAGAAATTCAAGGAACTGGTTGAAGAAAAATCCGGCGGCAAGTATGTCATCGACATTTTTGCAGCCAACGCCCTGGGTTCTCAGGAAGAGGTTCTGGACGCTGTTTCTCTGGGCACTTTGGATATGGCGGTTACTTCCGATGACATTCTGGCCAAGTACGCGCCTGAGTGGGGCTATATCGGCCTGCCCTTCCTGTTCGATGACGTGGACGACGTGGATGAGAACCTGAACGGCGAACTGGGTGCTTATCTGTCCAGCAAGTTGGAAGACAAGGGGATGTTCGTTATCTCCTTCTTTGAGAACGGCTTCCGCAATGTTACTGCCAACAAGGAAATCAAGACTCCCCAGGATCTGGCTGGCCTGAAGATCCGTGTTATGACCAACGAGCCTCTGCGTGCTATGTTTACCAATGCCGGCGCTGTGGTCACCAACGTGTCCTTCTCCGAACTGTATCAGGCCCTGCAATTGGGTACCTGCGAGGCTGAGGAAAACCCCTTCGCCAACATCCGTGATAAGAAGTTCTATGAGGTTCAGAGCTATATGTGCGTGACCATGCACTCCCACACCGCTGAGCCTCTGGTGATGTCCAAGGAACTGTTCGATGGTCTGCCCGCTGAGGATCAGGCTATGTTCCAGGAGGCCGGTCTCGAGGCTTCCAAGTGGGCCTATCAGCACGCCAAGGAAGTTGATGCAGAGAACCGCGAGTATCTGGAAGGCCAGATGACTGTCATCGAACCCGATCGTGAGCTCTGGAAAGACTTCGCTGCTCAGACCAATGCTTCTTATGAGGCTAACTATACGGAAGCTGCTGCTCTGAAGAAGTAACTTTTGACGCTGTACTCATACAAATTCTCTGGTTTGATTTTATCCCTCGTGCAAGTATTGAACGCGTATAAGAAATAGAGAAATCGTCTTTGCGGGAAGCGTACAGGCGACTGCCTGTACGCTTCCCTTCGAATCCAAAAGGAAAGTGGGTATCGTATGTATAACGGCTTGGTCAAACTGAATACCGGAATCACCAAGGTATACAACGTCATCATGATGATCCTCCTGGGCCTGATGAGCATTTGGACGCTCTTTGAGGTCATCTTCCGGGAGGCTGGCGTTAGTGTTCCCTGGCTCGAGGAGTTTACCATCTATGCGTTCAGCTGGCTGACCTATTTTGGCGCCGCGAACGTGCTGCGTAATGACGGCCACCTAAGTGTCACCGCCATCACCGGCATTATTGAAAAGAAAAATCCCAAGGCCCGCAAGGTTTTGGCTATCATTACTTACATCATTGTCATGGCTTTCTGCTGCATCGTCTGCTACTATTCCACCATGATGGTGATTAAGTACAACAATACCGGCTCTACCACCACCAACGTTCGTTGGATCAAGATGAGTTGGATTTTCTTCCAGATCCCCCTGAACTACGTTGTTTATATTCTCTTTGAAATCGAAAAAATCTGGGGCGTTGCCACCGGAAAGCGGGAGGTAAAGTAATATGCTGGTAATTGTTCTGCTGGTCAGCTTCTTCCTGCTGCTGTTCATTGGTGTCCCCATTTCTTTCGCCCTGTCCATTTCCTCCTTCACGGCGGTTATGACCACAGGCGCAATCCCTGTTATCAATCTGGTGCAGAAAACGTTCCGCGCCATCGACTCCTTCACCCTGCTGGCAATCCCCTTCTTCGTGTTTGCCGGTAACGTGATGGCCCGCGGCGGCGTTTCCAAGCGCCTGACCGATATGGCCGCAACGCTGGTGGGCCGGATGCCCGGCGGCCTTGCTCACGTGGCAACGCTGTCCTCCACCTTCTTTGGTGCTATCTCCGGTTCCGCCCCCGCTACCACCTCCGCTATCGGCGCCGTTATGGTGCCCGAGATGGAGAAGCGCAACTACGATAAGGCCTTCACTGCCGCTGTGGTCGCCGCCTCCGGTACCATCGGTCTGATCATCCCCCCCAGCAACACCATGGTTATGTACGGCACGCTGGCAAACGCCTCCGTCGGTAAAATGTTCATCGGTGGCGTCGGTCCCGGCCTGCTGATGACCGCAGTTATTATCATCATCAACTATGTCATTTCCAAGAAGCGCGGCTATGTCGGTACCGAGCGTGTCACTGCCAAAGAGGTCGCCACCGCTTTCAAGAACGGTATCTGGGCTCTGCTGATGCCCGTCATTATTCTGGGCGGTATCTATTCCGGTCTGTTCACCCCCACCGAGGCTGCTGCCATCGCTGTGTTCTACGGCATTATCGTCAGCGCCTTCGTGTATCGCAACATGGGCTGGAAGGACTTTATCCATGTGCTGTCTGCTTCCGCCTCCTCCACCGCTTCCATTCTGTTCCTTGTGGCAAACGCCCACATCTTCAGCTATCTGCTCTCCAGTGAGCAGATTCCGCAGAAGCTCGCTATCCTGATGACCAGCCTGACCACCAACCCCACCATGATCATGTTCCTGATTATGATCGTGCTGCTGATTGCCGGCTGCTTCCTGGATAACGCCGTGGCCGTTATTCTGCTGACCCCCATCTTCGTCAACGTGGTTCAGGCCATGAACATCGACATCTGCTACTTCGGCGTGTTCCTGGTGTTCGTGCTGGCTATCGGTCAGGTTACGCCTCCCGTGGGCCTGTGCCTGTTCGTTGCCTGCGATATCGGCAAGGTCTCCATTGAGAAGATCAGCCGCGAAGTTCTTCCCTATGTGGGCGGTCTGATTGTGACCGCAATTCTGCTGGTGCTCTTCCCCCAGATCGTCACTTGGCTGCCCAGCCTGACAAAGATGGCTTGACGGAACTGTAAGTTTGCCTCTAAAAGTTCCTTAAACGCAAACGGACCTGGCTTGCTATGCAAGCCAGGTCCGTTCATTTGTGTTTGAACTTGTGTTTATTAGATGGAGCGCAGCGTGTAGATTCTCCGTCTGCCAGAGTTTATATAAGGGCGTGGGTAGGAAACGGATGGCTATCCGTAGGGATTGGGTATCTCTTTTTGCAGCTTGAAAATGCAGGTATGCACCTTCGACCCAGCTGAAATCGTGGCAAATTCGTGGCAAATTGCTGGAATATCTTGACTTTATGCGGATGATATGCTAAAATTTTTCCGGTTTTTAGGTGACTGTCTGCGGGTAGTCCGCCGGGAAATCCATTAGAATTTAACAGATCGGAGATACATATTATGGAAAGAATCAAGACTCTCGAGACTCGTAGCCTGTGCGACAGCGCCAAGA
>Ga0129312_1001372_pt1 | contig 14467 bp, 16 predicted proteins | sample O827metagenome_FD_94434 | JGI IMG/M metagenome (GOLD analysis project Ga0129312, IMG submission 94434) | Orangutan group fecal microbial communities from Wisconsin, USA - O827 metagenome | ecosystem: Host-associated > Mammals > Digestive system > Large intestine > Fecal | place: USA: Wisconsin... | reverse complement strand
GATACGCCCCGTTTTGTTCTCACGAAGCGAAATCTTTTTAGAAAAAACCGGCGGGGCTTCTGCCCTGCCGGTTGTTACGCTTGTGCTTACGCTCTTGGGTGCGCCTTCTGGTAGACGTCCTTGAGCTGGTTTTTGATGACGTGGGTGTAGATCTGGGTGGAGGAAATGTCCGCGTGGCCCAGCATCTCCTGAATGGCCCGGAGATCCGCGCCATTTTCCAGCAGATGCACCGCAAAGGAATGGCGCAGAGTGTGGGGGGTGATGTCCTTCTGGATCCCCGCCTTCTCCTGATAGTGCTTGATGATCTTCCAGAAACCCTGACGGCTCATACGCTCGCCGTTCATATTCACGAACAGGGCCGTTTCCTCCGTGTCCGCGATCAACTGGGGCCGGACGCCCTTGATATAATCCTGTAACGCCTTCACCGCGCCGTGGTACAAAGGGATGATCCGCTCCTTTTTGCTGTTGGAGCAGCGGATAAAGCCCGCCGGCAGGTTCAGGTCTCCGACGTCCAGTGCGATCAGCTCACTGACCCGGATACCGGTGGCGTACAGCAGCTCCAGCATGGCATGATCCCGGAAACCCTTGGCATCCACGCACTCCGGCTGTTCCAGAAACAGCTCCACCTCTTTGGCTGTGAGGATCTCCGGGTATTTCCGCTCCACCTTGGCGGAGGCCACTCCCTGTGCCGGGTTCTTTTTCAGTTCCCCGGTAGCTACCATGTAACTGTAAAAAGACTTAACGGACGCCAGAAACCTGGTGACGGAGGCGGCGGACTTCCCGTGGCTCAGCATCCAGTCCATATAGTCCTGCACTGCCGCGCTGTCCGCCTCCCGCAGGTCTATGTCGCAGTAATTATGTAAATACTCAGCGAATTGGGTCGTATCCCGGAGATAGGAACTGACGGTGTTCCGGGAGGAATGCTTTTCGTTGGACAAATATGCGCCAAAGCGGGCAATATCATCCATTTCCGTCAACTCCCTTCCTAAAAAAATCGTTCCAGCAGCATACGAAGCAGAAACGGCGACAGCCGCAGCTCCACCCATGCGCCCAGACACAAAATCAAACACACAATGCCAAAGCCCAGCCAGCAGCCCTGGCCGCAGGCAGAAAACGCGGCGCCCCGTCTCCCCCGGGACAGTCCACGCAGTGCGGCGGCCCTGCCCATCGCAGGCGCCGCCAGCAGAAAAAAGCAAGGGACCGTGACCAGACAGCGAAAGCCGAAAAAGGTCAGTGCCAGCAGCAGGCCCCGCCCGCCAAAGGAGGCCGTCAGGCACCCCGCCGCATAAGCCGGAAAAAAGCCCACAGCAGCCGACAACAGTGGCAGCAACAGGGTTCCCGCAGAACAAACACCACACAAGAACGCCAAAACCGGTCCTTGCAGATAGAGCAAAGTCAGAGAACAAACCACGGAAAAATCAAGCTCCTGTCTCTGCGCCAAGGCCAGATAATCCGTCAGGTACGCGGTCAATTCCCGTTCCACATCCCCGGAGATCCGTCCGGCGCAAACAACGCCCACGCCGGTCCCGAGAAAAAAGAAAACCGCCAGCAGCAGGCAGTGTAGCCGGCTGGGGTCTGTCCATCGTTCTGCACGATTCCATTTCAAACCGCATCACCTCACCCAAGCCTATGAAAGTGGGACAAGATTTATGTTGCGGTTGACGTAAAACTTTTCTTACTCAAATATAATTCAAATGGCGCCGTTTCGCAAGGTGTTTCCAGAAAATACCTGTTTTTCGGCGTTTATGCTAAAATATTATGTAAACTGTATTATGTCAACCGCGTAAATCGCAGCATAAAACAGCACCTTTTCTCTCATTTTACGCAAGATGTAGTGTCTATCCCCCGCAGAATCTTCCCATATCTGACCACATCGAAAAAAAGGAGCGCCGCCCCACCGGACGGCGCTTTTTCAGGCAGAACGCAGCTTTTTGTGAGATTTCACCAATCGCTTGTTGGGCCGCTTCCCCACCCTCCCGCAGAGCAGAGCCGCCAGTAGCCCGCCCAGCAGGAGCAGGGCCAGACGGATCAGTCCCCGGACCGCGATCCCCTCGCCCCAGCCGCCAAAGCAAAGCAGGAGCAGGACCAGCGCAAACGCCCCCGTATTCAGTAAGCTCCCAGCCGGGCCCAGTCTTCCCTTCCCTGCCGGAAGTCCCCCGGCGAAGGCCGCGCAGAAGGCCAGCGCCCCCAGCGCCTGCGGGACCCGGTCCTCCCCCAGAATCCCTTTCACAACCAGCAGTGTCACCAGCAGGACGCCCAAGCCGTCCACCGCAGCCGACAGCAACAGACACAAAGCGATCCGCTTTCCCGCCGGTTTCTTTTTTCCGGACATCCGATCCCCTCCCCCAAGTATTTCTTCTGCAACAGCTTATGCCGCCAACGTCCATTTTTATGACAGGACGCATACACCTTATTTAAAACCGCATCGATCCGGGTTTTGAACGCAGCCTCCTGGCCACCCGTGGCCGATCACAAAGGGCCATATCGAGGCTTCACCCGTTTGGCCCCCGGAGCGGTCTGGATCCGACTTTGAGAAAGCGCATTCACCCGCTGCCGGTTTCGGAAGAAAAGCGGAACCAGGGACAGGCGTCCGGTCATATATTGGGCTGTAAGGAAAGGAGGCGGAGCCGGGTGTTTCGGGGAGGACGGAACTGCATCATTGGAATATTCGCCATTGCCATGGGGTCAGGCATCCTCATTGCGGCCATTTTCCCAACAGGGCTGTTGATGTTCCTGGTGGCAACATTGCTGATCGCCAGCGGCTGCGCCTGCTGGAAGCGGTAGAAAGGAGAGGGGTTATGAATATCGTAGTATGGAAGGCGCCCAAGGCCATGCGAGGACTACTGCGGAAGCTGTTCAGGATCCAGGCATAAGGGGTCTCCTTCGCTCATAAACTGCACTGAAGTACACTGAGCGGAAAGGAAGGATACCCACATGGAACTGGAATTGAAAAAGGAGTGTCTGGATACATACGAATTGGGCGAGCCGCAGGCGTTGACGCAGGAGGAGACCGCGGAGACTATCGTTCCGGATTACTGCCCGGACATCGCCCGGATCATTTCGGCAGAGGGAGTGGTCTATCTCCACGGCAGCGCAGAACAGGACAGCGTCACCGGAACCATCCGGGTGACGGTCCTCTACACGCCGGAGAACGAGTCCGGCGTCCGGGCGCTGGAATTCGCTATGCCCTTTTCGGCGCAGGGTGAAGGGTTGACCGGGTGCGACCATGTAGCGGCAGAGACAGAGATCGAGCTGTTGGAAAGTCGAATGCTGAATCCCCGGAAGATCTTCACCCGCTGCAAGCTGGTGACGCATCTGACCGGCTGCCGAAAGGTGTGCCTGACCATCTCCTCCGACGCGGAGACGGACCCGGCGCTGCTGGTGGAAAAGCGGTGCTGCGGACAGACGGTATCTTTGCTGCGGCAGGTGACGGAAAAGGACCTGACCTTTTCGGAGACCATGTCCCTATCGCTGGGTCGGGAGGGGGCGGCGGAGCTGCTCCACTGCCGGGCCAACGGCATCGTGACGGAGACCAAGGCCATTGGCAACAAGCTGATCTTCAAGGGGGTCTTTTTGGTTTCCGTGCTATACCGCACCACCGGCGGGCAGTTGGCCTCCGCCAGTGCGGAGCTGCCCTTTTCGCAGATCATGGAGACAGACAGTGCGGAGGAAAATACCCAGGTGTCCATGCGCCTGCGGATCACCGGGACGGACATTCAGATCGACAGCTCCGACGACGAGGGCCGCCAACTGTCCGTGACGGTCTACTATCACACCATGGCCTTTCTGTGGGAGACACGGCAGGTCTCACTGCTGACGGACCTCTACTCCACCGCCTATGAGACCCGCTATGAACCAAACCCGCTGGACCTATGCAACCTGCACGAGTCCATCACCCGACGGCAGACCGTCCGGGAGGTGCTGGAGATCGGCGTGGCGGCGGAGGCCGTGCTGTCCCTATGCGCCAACTGCGGGACGGTGTCCGTCAGCCGGGAGGGTGAGATCGCCCAGCTGCGGACGGCGGTGACTGTGCGGGCACTGTACCTGGACGAGGGAGGCGCCTGCTTGTCAGCAGAGCGCTGCATCGATGTTTGCTGTCCCATGGAGCTGCCAAAGGACTGCGTCGTGTCCGCTCGAGCTTTCTGCGGAGAGGAAATTCAGGGGACTTTGGGAGACCGGGGCATCGAGGTTCGGTTTCCTGTGGATTTCCAAGTGGAGGTCTGCAGCCGGTGCCGCAAGCTGTGCGTAGCCTCTGCCGTGCTGGACGAGAGCGCGCCCAAGGACCTGTCCAACGCGCCGTCCCTGATTTTGCGCTGCGTGGGGAAACAGGAATCCGCGTGGGAGGTTGCGAAGCGCTATAACACCACCATCTCGGACATTCTGGCGGCAAATCAGTTGGAGCAGGAATCCGAGATCCCCTGCGAACGGCTCCTGCTGATCCCCAAAAAGAGAGCTTAGAAAAATTGGAGTCAACTCCAAGTGGAAGTCCGCAAAAAGTCCGGTCCGTATTTCTTCCAAAAAAGGAACCGCGCAGCCAAAGGGGTTGCTGTCTGCAAATCGCAGGCAGCAACCCCCTCGTTTTGCTTTTATCGCCGGGCGCATCAAAACGGATTTTCTGGCCACGCAGGAACAGTGCAGCGAGGTCAAGCCTTACGACGCAAAGCGCTATTCTCGCCGCTGAACAGCGGATGCATCCTTCGCATCTTTGCACCACTTTGCTGAAAATGTGCCAAGATTTAGTTGTAGTTTCCGCAACGACCGCAAAGTCTTGTAAAGTGAAGTGGCTTGCCGCCAATTGCAGCAAACCACTTTACGATCGTATATGGATATGTTTATGTAAAAAGAGCGGAGGGATCAAAAGATCCCCCGCTCTTTTGCGGTTTTGCGGTCAGGCGGCGGTAAGATCCGCTGTGGCCTGCCGGTAAATACGAATGAAATAAATGATCTCCGCCGCTGCCGTAATGGTCCAGGAGAACACATACAGCAGATACAGGGACGTGATGGTACCGAACCACGCAAACACGGTGTAGACCCAGATAATACGGAACACGCAGGAGCCCAGGATCACGATGACCATAGGGACAGCACTCTTGCCCAGGCCACGAGAGGCGGCGATGGAGCCGTCCATAAACGCAGAGACACAATAGGAAACACTCATGACCGTCAGGCGGTACATACCTGCGTCCATCACCTGCGGGTCTGTGGTAAAGAGGCTCAGGAACGGCCGTCCAAACAGCAACAGTCCCAGGCCCAGAAGCAATCCCGCGCCAAAAGCGTAAGCCGTGCTGATCAGGAAGGTCCGGCGGATACGGTCCTTCTTGCCTGCACCGTAGTTCTGGCCTATGAAGCTGCCGCAGGCGGTGTAGAAAGCCTGCATCACGTCATACACCAGTGCGTCGGCGTTGGTAGCGGCGGAGTTGCCCGCCACCATGGTGGCGCTGAAGGTATTGACGCCACGCTGGATGAACAGATTGGCCAGCGCGAAGATCGCGTTTTGCAGTCCAGACGGAATACCGATGGACAGAATGGCTTTTGTGCGGGTCTTATGGAACCGCAGTTGGGAAAACCGCAGGCAGTAGCTCTCACGGCTCCGCAGCAGCGCCGCCGTTACCAGAATGGCGGAGAAATACTGAGAGATGATACTGGCCACCGCTACGCCTGCCACGTCCATATTGCAGACGATGACGAAGAACAGGTTCAGCACCACGTTGATGACGCCGGCGATGGAGAGGTAGTACAGAGGGCGGCGGGTATCACCCACCGCGGAGAACACGGCGTTGCCAAAGTTATAGACCGCCAGCGCGGGCATACCCAGGCAATAGATGCGCAGGTACAGCACGGCGCCGTCCATCAGCTCCGGTTTGGTGTTCAGCGCTCTGAGGATACCGCCTGCAAAGCCGCAGCCGATCCCCAGCAGCACCAGTCCCGCCGCCGCACAGGTCAGCGCCGCCGAGTGAACGGTGTCTGAGAGGCTCTTTTGATCGTCGGCTCCGAAATGGTGCGCCACCAGTACGTTGACGCCGCTGGACAGTCCGATGAGGAAGCCGGTAAACAGGGACACGAAAATGGTGGTGGAGCCAACCGCCCCCAACGCTGTGGAGCCCGCGAACCGGCCGACCACAGCCACGTCCGCCATATTGAATAACACCTGTAACAGGTTGGAGAAGATCAGAGGAATGCTGAATCGGAAGATCTGCTTCCCCAGCGGGCCAGTTGTGAGGTCCGCCTGTGCCGTTTTCATGTCTCCCGCCTCCTTTTCATGGTTGCGCCGCCAAGTGTAACATAGTCAGCGAACCATTTCAACTGTGAAAGCGAAACAATCAGCATCGACCTTTTGCAAGATCATTCATTGACTTTCTACAAGGTGATCTATTGTAATGATAACGCGCTTTCGTGGAAATCGATTACGTATCAGGAGGAACCGTTTTATGAAAACACCCGGTGCCGAAGCCAAGTTCGCCACCCCCCTATGATCCGGATGGTCGTCTCCCCCTTCGACAGGCGATCCCTCTGGGCTTGCAACACGTTCTGGCCATGTTCGTAGGCAATCTATCCCCTTCTTTTGATTCTGATGGCCGTCTGCGGCATCACGGTAGACGCTGGCTATGAAGCCCTGCGGGTCTCCCTGCTGCAAAACGCCATGCTCATCGCCGGTATCGTTACCTTCCTTCAGCTTTATCCCATCGATCCCATCGGCGGGCGGCTGCCCATCGTCATGGGCACCTCCTCCGGCTTCATTGGCGTCAACAAGGCCATCGCCGTCAGCATGATGGCGGGCATCATCGCCGGATACTTTGTGTCTTTCCTCATGGGGCTGGTGCTGCCCCATACCACTGTCATCAACGAAGCAGAGGTGGTCTGCGGCTACATCACCAACTGGGCTCAGGTCAAGGATGCTGCATGGTTTGCCATTCCCCAGCTGATGCCGGTGAAGTTCCAGTTCAATGTGGGCGCTATCGTGCCCATGCTCATCATGTTCATCGTGACGGCTGTTGAGACCGTGAGCGATACCGCCGGTGTGGTACAGGGCGGTCTGGACCGCGAGGCCACCGACAAGGAACTTTCCGGCGCGGTGGTGTGCGACGGCTTCGGTTCCTCGCTGGCTTCCCTTTTCGGCGTGCTGCCCAGCACCTCCTTCAGTCAGAACGTTGGTCTGGTGGGCATGACCAAGGTCGTCAACCGCTTCGCCATCGCTATGGGCGCGTGTATTCTGGTACTGGCAGGTCTGTTCCCCAAGATCGGCGCACTGATCTCCGTTATGCCTCAGCCGGTGCTGGGTGGCGCGGCGGTCATGATGTTCGCCTCCATCGTCATTTCCGGCATCAATCTGCTGACCTCTCAGCCCCTGAAGGACCGCAGCGCCACCATCGTTGCCGAGCGCTGGGCCTTGGCTATGGTATCGGCTCCACCACGGCGGTACAGGCCATGATGCCCACTTGGATGACCTACATCTTCGGCGGCTCCGGCATCGTCCCCGCCGCTCTGCTGGCCATTCTCCTGAACATTGTGCTGCCGCAGGATAAAGACTGAGCTTCCCATAAACCGACAAGCAACAGGCTCGGACAAATGCTGTCCGAGCCTGTTGTTATAAAGAAATCAGTGCGGTTTGAGGGCCACACTCATAGAGCATCGTCTTTTTTGGCTGCCAGACGAAACAGGTACATGACCAGCAGCCACACCCACGAAACCATTTCCGCATAAGCGATGGTCATATTTCCAAAATGCGGAGCCATTGCGTAGGAGGCGATGATGCGGATAGCCAGAGAGACCAGTCCCGCAACGCTGGAGTACACCAGGTCTCCCCTGCCCTCCAGATAACCGCGGAACGCCGTGGTCAGACCGAAGATCGGATAGAAGAATGCAATGCGGTGGAAAAAGGCGCTTCCGATCGCCACCGCAGCGGTCCCGGCGCCGAAAAGCGCAATGATCTTTCCGCCTGTCGGGATCACGAGACCCGTCAGGAACGCAGACACCACCAGAGTCAGTATTGTGCCGGCAGAGAGGGTTTTGCGGGTGCGTATCGTATCTCCCGCGCCGTGACTATGAGCCGTGACCGTGGAAATACCGGAACCGAGGTTCACGATGGGCAGCAGGATCAGCGTGTCGATGCGGTAGGCCGTTGTGATGGCGGTAACGGTATCCGTTCCGAAGCGGTTCATGAAGTCCTGCAACACCAGACTGCCCAAGGCACTGATGCTGGACTGCACCATGGGCGGCAGGCCGTAGCGCAAACCGTCCCGCACCACGGCACCGCAGAAATTCTCTTTCCGGTAGCCACTTTTCAGCCACGGGTATTTGCTTGTTCCGTACAGGACGATAAACACCGTCATGATCGCTTGGGACAGCACGGTTGCCGCAGCTGCGCCCAGTACGCCCCAGCGCAGCTCCGCAACAAAAAGGATATCCAGCAGCACGTTGATGACGGAGGAAACCAGAATGGAGAGAAATGGGATCCGGCTGTCCCCCAGCCCGCGCAGGGTGGCGGTATAGACATTATAGACTGCCAGAAATGGCAGGCCCCAGAAAATAATGCGGATATAGCCGCTGGCGAGGTCGATGGTATCCGCCGGCGTATGCAGCAGCTCCATAAATGGATAGGACAGGGCGGAGCCGGCTGCCGCAGCCAGCAGAAATACGCCGCCGAGGATCACAGCAAACACCGCCAGCACAGGTGGGATGCTGTCCTGTTTCTTTGCGCCGAAGTTCTTGGCGATCAGGACGGACAGGCCAAGTGTGAAGCCGGTAATGGTGGTGATGAAGAAACTGATGGGAATGGACGTCACGCCGATGGCGGAAAGGGACAGCTCTCCGTCCACATTGCCGACGATGAAGGCGTCTGCCCAGTTATAGAGCTGTTGCAGCACACCACTGAGGATCAGCGGCAGGCTGAACCGGATCAGTTCCTTCATGATGGTTCCTAATTTTTGATTCTCGTTCATGTGTCCTCCTGAAAATTGCAGAACAAAACCACGCAATTGTTCTGCACAATTGCGTGGTTAAAAGCAGCATATCAAACGCCTTGAAAACCCCACGTCACAAATTTTGTAGAAGTATTATAGCACGGTGCGGCTGACAATGCAAGAGAGACGGTCGAGCCTGTCCGATCCCGGTCAGATCACCGATGCGCCGAAGGGCATCAGTGATAGCTTCGCCATCTTGAAGCACTGCTTTCCGATGGGGATGCCAAGGAGTGTTATGCACCAGAGGCAGCCAAGAATGACATAACCGATCGCCATCTCAAGGCCGAAGAATACGATCCAGATCAGGTTCACCAGAAAGGAAAAACCGCCGCCCCCATATATGACCTCTTTTCCGAAAGGGAAAAAGGCAAGACTTGCAAACTTGAAGCATTGCAGTCCGACGGGAATACCGATGATGGTCACACACCACAGGCAGCCGGCCAGCATCCACGCAAGCCCGCCGATCAGTCCGCCAAACAGAAACCATAGAATATTGCCGATCACTGTCATATTTCTCTCCCCTTTCGCTCATTACAAAGCAGTTTGGGCCTTTTCATTTCTGACTATAAATAACCGGGGCCTATAACCGTACTTCGGCCCCAAAAAGTTTTCTCGCTTCACCGATGCTGCCGGTAAATGTTCCCCGTAACCCATAAACACGGGCCGCATAACGGATAACCATCAAAATAACCGATCCTCTGTCTCTGAACGCTGAACACACGCAGAGATCGTGATTGAATCAAAAATGGTCGGACATTCGTGTGAAGCGACGGAAAGCAGTCACGCTTCCCACTCAAAGGTTTCCCGCTGATTTACCGCGTCCAGCGCAAGCTGGGCACGGGACAGCTCATCGGCGGCTTTCTCATAGTCGGCCTCCACCGCCGCGATGTCATAGTTGGCGTAGGTGTAGTCGATGATGCTGTACTGGCGGCCATACTGCTCCTCCACACGCTCCTTGGGCAGTCGGCTTTTCATTTCCAGCAGCTTGCTTTTCCGCTTGGTAAGCTGAGGAATATAGACCAGCAGCTCGTCGATGGTCATGTCAAAGCCGTCCACGGTCTGCGTGGCGTTAAAAATGTTGATGGCGTGCTTGAGCTTGCGGATCTTCGTCTCCAACGCCGCAAGGCGGGCCTGCGTTTCAGCGTAATCGTAGGCGGGCCGGACGGACTCGACATCCTCCTCCATGGCAGCCCGGAAGTCTCGGCTGCGGGTCTCCTTGTCCAGCAACGCGGTATACTCGTCATTCAGCTTTTTCAGCAGCTTGTTGGCCTGTGCGGAGGTGTAGTTCATTTCCATCTGCCTCTCTTTCCTCTATCTGCATGTATTGATTTTTTTAATAGTATAACACGGTCGGGTGCGCTTGTATAGTCGGTACAGCAAAGGGATGCTGCTGTTAGAACGTCTATCCATTGACAGAAGCACACGTTTCATTCTACAATGGGCACAACGACATTCGCAATACAGAGCGGAACAGGGTGCGAACCGAACGCCTGCTGATCCGGGCGCAGAAAGGTGGAACATATATGGCCAGATCCTCTTTCCAGAAATTGAAATTGCTTCATGTCAGGAATTATCTGCTTCAGAACTCCGACGAGGAACACCCGGTCACGGTCCATCAGATGATCCAATACTTAGCATCCAACGGCATCGCCGCGGAGCGCAAAAGTATTTACGATGACATTGAGGCGCTGCGCACCTTCGGTATGGATATTGAGGAATGTAAGCGAGGACGTGTGTTCGGCTATTATGTGGCGAGCCGCACCTTTGAGCTGCCGGAGCTGAAGCTGCTGGTAGACAGCGTGCAGTCCTCCAAATTCATCACCCACAAAAAGACCGCGTCCCTCATCAAGAAGATCGAGACATTGGCCAGCGTACACAGCGCCCAGCTTCTTCACCGGCAGGTCTTTGTGAAGAACCGCATCAAGACCATGAACGAGTCCATCTACTACAATGTGGACGAGATCCACAACGGTATCTCCAATAACCGGAAGATCCGCTTTCTGTACTTTGAGTACAATGTAGCCAAGGAGCGGCAGTACCGCCACGGCGGTGCGTACTATGTGGTCAGTCCCTTTGCCATGACCTGGGACGATGAAAATTACTACATGGTTGCCTACGATTCTGAGGCGGGTCACATCAAGCACTACCGTGTCGATAAAATGGAAAAGATCACGCTCCTGGACGAGGAGCGGGATGGCCAGGAGGCGTATGAGGCCCTGGACATGGCGGTCTACACCCGCAAGACCTTCGGCATGTTCACCGGTGAAGAGATCAAGGTACAGATGCGATTCGAAAATCATCTGGTAGGCGCCGTTCTGGACCGGTTAGGCAGCGAAGTATTCATCGTCCCCGACGGCCCGGCCCACTTCACCGTCCGGACGGACGTGGTGGTCAGCCCTCAGTTCTTTGCATGGGTGCTGGGTTTTGGCCCTCAGGCGCAGATCGTAGGCCCCGCTCATGTTGTGGCAGGCATGAAGGCGCACATCGGCTCCGTCGCGGCGCTTTACGGCCCGCAGGCATAAATACTGAATCAACTTGGGGTAAAACGGCTCTGACCATCGCGGTCAGAGCCGCTGTTTTTTGTCATAGTCCGGTTATTGGGACAGGTAAGGTTGTAAAATGATGACACTGGAATCAGAAAACAATACACCACGGAAGGGGTTATAAAGATGGAGCGATTTGAACTGCGGTATGTGATGGGACACATTGAGGTATATGATGAAAACGGCCGGTTCTGCTTCTCTGCGGATCATGTGTCCGAGGCCATGGAGGAACTACGGGAGGAGATCAGCGCTGCCTGACCCTTCCCCGCTAACAGGCAAATAAAAAGTGAGTGGCGATGCCACTCACTTTTTTATCATAGCACAGGCAGAAGAAAGAATCAATGCGTAGAACAGTCAAAGTTTTTGCTTAAATTTTGAACATCATTGCGGATTGATATTGCGCCAGATTTGCTTATAATAAGAATCAGGAAAGGGTGAGTCCGATGTATCTCTAAGCACACCACAGCAAGCAAGAACGCTGGAAATTGAAGAATGTGAGGTTACGACAATGATTGAACCCAAGAATCAGGAGTAACGGCCTCCAACCGGAAGATGGTTGGAGGCCGTTGCTTTTTCTTTGTCGGCAATACTCATTAAGCAGACTGTTCTCTCGCCTGTGCGTGGATCACGCAGGACCAGAAACCGTGCAGTCCTCCGGATCTTCCTCATAGTCGAAAACAAAATCGATATGCAGTATCGCCCAGGCATGGTCGATCATACCGCAGAGGACCGGAAATTCCCGGCGTTGCGAGCATCGAAAGTCATTCAAACGGAATAGACAGAATTCCATAAGCGCCGCAACAAGAGAAAGAACGAAAAAATAGCTCATGGCCACAACCGCAAACAGCATAAAAGTACCGACCTCCCTTTGATCCAGCAAGATTTTCTATTGTTTCCCTGATCTTACTGGCAGTATATCAGTCCAAGTGTCCAATTTAACGGACACCGAGCCAAACGATCATCGTTTTGACCGAAAGAGTCGCCTTTGTGCTGCGTCTGCGTGATCCCCGAAAGGGCACTTTGGGGAATCTCTGCTGTAATTTTGGCGAAACTGCGGTACAATGCAAGGAATGACAATTTTGCACTATGCGCAAAGGAGTTCGCATTTCATGCTTCGGAAAAAACAGTTTTACAAAACCTTCTCTGTGCTGGCTCTCTCCCTGGCTCTGCACAATCTGCTGTCATACAGCGTCAACATGATGGATATAGTCATGCTGGGGCGATACAGCCAAAACGCCATGAGCGGCGTCAGCCTATGCAACCAGGTACAGTTTATGCTTCAGATGTTGGTAGAAGGTGCGGGAGAAGGCGCCGTTGTACTGGGCGCCCAATACTGGGGAAAAAACAGGCTGGAGCCGATCCCGCATATCATCGGCGCTGCGATGCGCTTCGGCAGCGGCATGGCGGTCGTGATGTTCCTGATCGTGCGGCTGGCGCCGGAGCAGCTTCTGAATCTTCTATCCAATGCCCCCCTTGTGATCGCGTAGGGCGTCCGCTATTTTCAGATCGTCAGTTGGACCTATATCCTCTTTACGGTGGCCAATATTCTGGTGGTGTCCCTGCGGTCTGTGGGGATCGTTTCCATCGGATATGTGATCTCTTTTTCTACCCTGTGTATCAATATCTGCCTGAATTACCTGCTGATCTACGGCAACTGCGGTTTCCCGGAGCTTGGTGTACAGGGCGCTGCCGTGGCCACACTGGTCTCCCGCTGTATTGAAGCGTCTGGTTCACACACTGGAGGTGCTGTTCTCCGCCATTGGCCCTCTCACAGGCCTTACTATCTTCCTGCTACGCAGACCGCTGCTGACCGTATTCGGCGGCACTCTGACAGAAAATGCCTGCCGCTTGTCCATGCAGTTCATGGCTGTGATCGCCGTCACCACCGTGGGGACCTCCTATCAGGTGGCCTGCGACAACGGCATCATCCGGGGCGGCGGAGATACCGCCTTCAGCGCCAAGATGAACCTCATCAGCATGTGGCTCATCATTGTGCCCCTGTCGGCTCGGGCGGCTTTCCGCTGGGAGCTGGCGCCGGTGGTGGTGTTCTTTCTGCTGAAATGGGATCAGCTTTATAAGATCATCCCCGTAGCCATCCGGCTCCATAGCTGGAAATGGGTTAAAGTCGTCACACGCAATAACAGCGAAGTCTGAACCGAGTTCAGACTTCGCTGTTTTCGTTTACAGGATTCAGTTAAGGTAACGCAGCCGCCGGGGGAACTCCTGATTTTCCGTTTTCTCACAGATGGCGTCAATGCCGGAGGAGATCACCCAGACCGCCATCCCCCGCTCCGCGCAGGACACCAGCATCTCAATGATCATTTCATGGTGAGCAGGCTCCTGTCCGACAAAGGGGAAAAAGCAGATCAGCAGCTTGGGGTTCAGAAGATACCATTTGCAGTAGGAAAACCGCAAACGCTCTGGCAAGGGCCAGGTCCGCAAGGGCTGTTGCAGCGCTTCTCTGGGAAACCATCGGGACGCTTCATCCAGAATGCTCTCCTTGACGCGGCCGGTGGCGATCCGCTTCCCCGCTTTCGAGAGAAGGCTGATGCTCAGATTGTCGATCCCGGTCAGATTGTCAAACAGCACACCGTTGGAGCGGTCCGGCCGCTCGATCTGGATGCCGATCTCCATCCATACCAAGAGCTTTCTGTCCGCAAATTTAAAGCGTACTTCCCGCCGCTGGACGATGAGCGGCATCCTCCATATCTTTTCGTCACTGTGTTGAGAAAGCGTCTGCATCCGGGCACGAAATAGCTCCGGCACCTGAAACAGCAGAGAGCCGTTGTAAAGGAAAAAGGTTTGCTGTCGATCGACAGCAAACCTTTTTCTGCATTGAAGCGCAACAGGGCGACAGTTGGGCCAGTGGTTCCCGCATGGGATCATGAGCACTCCACCGCGACCTTGATCACGTTGTCTCGCCGGTTTTCAAAGAGCTCGTAGGCCTCTTCGATCCTGCTGAGG
>Ga0129312_1001371_pt1 | contig 14470 bp, 13 predicted proteins | sample O827metagenome_FD_94434 | JGI IMG/M metagenome (GOLD analysis project Ga0129312, IMG submission 94434) | Orangutan group fecal microbial communities from Wisconsin, USA - O827 metagenome | ecosystem: Host-associated > Mammals > Digestive system > Large intestine > Fecal | place: USA: Wisconsin... | reverse complement strand
ATGAAGTCAAGCGTTTTATCGCGGAGCGGGATCTGAACGCTGCGACACGCTATATTCCGAAGCCGACGATCCCGTCACTCAAGGGTGGATTCGGCGAGAAGATTGCGATCATCGGAGCAGGACCGGCCGGTCTGTCCTGTGCATATTATCTGGCGCTGACCGGATACAAGCCGACCGTATTTGAGAAAAATGAGGAGCCCGGCGGTATGCTGCGTTATGGTATTCCGTCATATAAGCTGGAAAAGGATCTGCTGGCTGCAGAGATCGACGTGATCCGCGAGATGGGCGTAGAGATCCGCTGCGGTGTAGAGATCGGCAGGGATATCACGATCGAAGAACTCCGAGAGCAGGGATATAAAGGATTCTATGCTGCGATCGGATGTCAGAAGGGCAGAAAACCCGGTATCACCGGCGAAAATGCAAATGGTGCGTACGCAGCAGTTGATTTCCTGAGAGAAGCAGGCGCAAACGAGAGCTTTGCACTGGAAGGAGATGTGGTTGTGATCGGTGGCGGTAACGTAGCGATCGATGCAGCCCGGATCAGCAGCCGCTGTACCAATACAGAGGGGCACGGAATCTTACAGAAGGCGTTAAAGAAGAGTCCTTTGATCAATTCGCTGAAGAGTCCCATGAAGATCTCGATGTTCTGTCTGGAGCAGCGGGAAGAGATGCCTGCGAGCAACGAGGAGATTGAGGAAGCGCTGGCAGAGGGTATCGAATTGAATTGCGGATGGGGACCGAAGGAGGTTCTCGAAGAGAACGGACATGTCAGTGGTATCGTACTCAAAAAATGTGTGCGTGTATTTGACGAGCAGGGAAGATTCTCACCGCAGTATGACGAGGAGAATACGATCACGGTGGCATGCCGTCATGTGATCTTCTCAGTCGGACAGGCGATCGACTGGGGTCATATGCTGGACAATCTGCATGTCGAGCTTCGACCGAACGGAGGCGCTATAGCCAACAAGCTGACTTATCAGACTTCCGAACCCGATATCTTTGTCGGAGGAGATGTATATACAGGACCGAAATTTGCGATCGATGCGATCGCGGCAGGACGCGAGGGTGCGATCTCACTGCATCGTTATGTGCATGAGCATTGTACACTCACGATCGGTCGAAACCGCCGTGATTTTATCGAACTGGACAAGGAAAATATCAAAGTAGAGACATATGATGACTCTAAGCGCCAGATCCCGCCGAGAGCGGATGTGAAGGCGCAGGCAGAGACTTTCCGTGATCTGTCACACAGCTTCACCGAAGAACAGGTCAAGCAGGAGACCTCGCGCTGTCTGTCCTGTGGTGCATCTGTCGTAGACCCCAACAAGTGTATCGGCTGTGGCGTCTGCACAACCAGATGTGTATTTGATGCGATCCATCTGCACAGAGAACTTCCGGGTGCTTCTGAGATGCATCCGTCAGAGGATAAGTTAAAATATATTCTGCCGAATATGGTCAAGCAGTCGATCAAGGTGAAATTCAAGAGAAAATAAGGGGTGCATAGAGCTCCTCAAATATACCGAATACAGATAGGAGCATAAATATGCATGAATTAGGCGTCACATTTCATATTATGGATCAGCTGGAACAGGTGGCCATGGAAAATAAAGTAGAACATATCCATCGGGTGATCCTCGAACTGGGAGAAGTATCTACGGTGATCGAGTCTTATTTACAGAATTGCTGGACATGGGCCGCGAAAAAGCGGCCATTGTTCAATGAATCCGAACTTGTGGTGGAGACATTGCCCGCCATTACGTATTGTGAGGACTGCCAGCAGACGTATCCGACCGTTACATATGGTAAGATCTGCCCAAACTGCGGCGGTGAGCAGACGTATCTGGTACAGGGGAATGAATTCAACATTAAGGAAATAGAAGTTGAATAGCAAAGGAGAGTGAGAAAATGTTTTTTCAGATCTATGAAGAGACAGCCGGATGGCAGCTGCTTGGCTGGCTGATGGTATTTACCGGTCTGATCGTGATGAATGAGATCGCGAGAAGGACCAAAGCGGGAGGTATTGCATGTTTTATCATCCTGCCGCTGGTGCTGACTGTATATTTTGTTGCGATATACATCGGTGCGGCAATGGGTGCCGAGTGGGCACTGACAAATGACACTTATGTACATATGAACAGCTGGTTCCATTATGCCAAATTATATGCGGCAACGATCGGCTGTGTCGGTTTTATGGTGTTAAAGTATCGTTGGGGGAAATTGGGCAAATCCTACAACTTTAAGGCATTTCCGTTTATTATCGTAGCGATCAATATCCTGATCGCTGTGGCATCGGATTTTGAAGCGGCGATCCGTGCAGGATCCCTGGCAGGCGGCTGGTGGCTGTCTTCCGAGGGCGTCTGGCTGTACGGTGGCTGGTGGAACGTATTAAACGGTCTGGCAGGTCTCATCAATATCTTCTGTATGACAGGCTGGTGGGGCATCTATTCTTCCAAGGACGAGAAGGATATGCTGTGGCCGGATATGATCTGGATGTACGTGCTGGCATATGATGTATGGAACTTCCAGTATACCTATCTGAATCTGCCGACCCATTCTTGGTACTGCGGACTGGCACTGCTGCTGGCTCCGACATTTGCGGCTGCACTGTGGAATAAGGGTGGCTGGATCCAGAACCGTGCGAATACACTGGCATTGTGGTGTATGTTCGCACAGGTATTTCCGCTGTTCCAGGATGCGAGCCGGTTTACGACCGTTACATCCGTATACGCAGAGGGCGGCATCGCAGCAGCGATGGGCAGTAGTATGCCGACAGCCGCCAACCCGACTGCACAGGGCGTGATCTCTGTTCTCTCTATCGCAGTCAATGTGTTTATCTTTGGATGTATCTTAAAGCGTGCAAAGGCACAGAAGAAGAATCCTTGGAAACACGAGATTTTTACAGATACAAAGGATTATATCGAAGCTATGGATCGTGCGTAATTGCAGACAGATCAGGCTGGATAGCAATAGGATCACCGGGAATTTTACCCGATGGTCCTATTTTGTTAGGAAATTTCTGCGGGGATCTATGTTTTCTTGATTTACCCTGTGAAATAAAGTAATATGAGTAGGAAAGAATGATCGGAGGGTGTCAGAGCAGATGGAAGAGACAGGACACAAGCGGCGCGTCCGCTATTCGGGTAAATATCCGAAGAAATACGAGGAAAAATATAAGGAGCACGATCCGGAAAAATATGCGGATACGGTGGCTCATGTCATAGAAAAAGGATCGACCCCGGCGGGAATGCATATCTCGATCATGGTGCAGGAGATACTGGATTTTCTGGATATCAGGCCGGGGCAGCAGGGGCTGGATTGCACGCTGGGTTATGGCGGCCATTCCAGAAAGATGCTGGAACAGCTGGAGGGACAAGGCCGGCTGGTAGCGCTCGATATCGATCCGATCGAGTCGGAAAAGACGGTAAAACGGCTGCGGGATGCAGGTTACGGAGAGGATATCTTCCAGTTTTGCCTGACGAATTTTGCCAATATCGATCAGGTAGCAGAGCAGTATGGTCCGTTCGACTTTGTATTGGCAGATCTGGGGGTATCATCCATGCAGATCGACAATCCTGCGCGGGGATTTTCTTACAAGATCGAAGGACCGCTGGATCTGCGGCTGGATCCGATGCATGGTGACAGCGCAGCCGAGCGGCTGCGGCAGATTGATAAAAAGGAATTCGAAGGTATGTTAGTGGAGAATTCGGACGAACCATATGCAAGGGAGATCGCGGAGGAAGTCTTTGACCGGATGCGTAAAGGTGCACCGATGGATACGACGACAGAGCTTCGCACGGCTGTAGAGAGCGCATTGACCAGAGCAGCAAAAGGCATGCCCAGGGAAGAACGTGCGGAACTGACCAAAAAATCGTGCGCCCGGACGTTTCAGGCGCTGCGCATCGATGTAAACAGTGAGTTTGAGGTGTTGTACAGCTTTTTGGAAAAACTCGACGGCATTTTGAAGCCGGGGGGACGAGTCGCAGTTCTGACCTTCCATTCAGGGGAGGACCGGCTGGTCAAAAAGGCATTCAAGCAGTTGAAACGTGCCGGAGTATATGCTGAGACAGCGGATGAAGTGATCCGTCCGTCTGCGGAGGAATGCCGTATGAATCCGCGGGCGAGGTCGACTAAGATGCGTTGGGCGGTCAAAGCATAGGAAAGGAGTGATGAGAGGATGGATCATACAAACGGATTGCTGACATTTATCAGGCAATGTCCCAGTGCATTTCACACGGTGCATGCGGTCGCGGAACAGTTAGAGCAGGCGGGTTTTGTCTGCCTCGAGGAATCTGAGCATTGGGAGATTGAGCCGGGTGGATGTTATTATACGACACGCAACGGATCGAGCATCATCGCGTTTCGTGTGGGAAAGGAATTGACGGATTATCACTTCCAGTTATGTGCGTCTCACAGTGATTCACCTTCATATAAGGTCAAAAACGAGGCAGAACTGGACGGACCCGGTGAATATCTGCGGTTGAATGTGGAAGCATATGGATGGATGATCGACAGTACCTGGTTTGACCGGCCGCTTGGTGTGGCAGGCAGAGTGCTGGTCAGAAAAGATGGAGCGATCGTATCCAAATTGTTCGCGCCGGATCAGGATGTACTTCTGATCCCAAACGTGGCGATTCATTTTAACAGGGAGATCAATAACGGCTATAAATATAACAGACAGGTGGATCTGTGTCCGATGTTCTCGGCGGGAGAATTGAAAAAAGGTGCTTTTGATGCGTGGATCGCGCAGCAGCTAGGCGTCCGGACAGAAGATCTTATGGCCAAAGATCTGTTTCTGGTCAACCGGCAAAAAGGTGTTATCTGGGGCACAAAGGATGAGTTCGTTTCCAGCCCGAAGTTAGACGATCTGCAGTGTGCGTATGCATCCCTGCAGGCATTTTTACAGGCCGGGAACGATCGTGTGGTCAATGTCTACTGCTGTTTCGATAATGAGGAAGTCGGTTCCAATACCAAGCAGGGTGCGATGTCCACATTTCTCGCGGATATACTCGAACGGATCAATGCAGGACTTGGCAGAACGAGAGAGGAGTATCTGCAGGCGCAGGCACGCTCCTATCTGGCGAGCTGTGACAATGCACATGCCGTGCACCCGAATCATCCGCAGAAGACAGATGCGGAAAACTGCGTATGGATGAACCGGGGAGTAGTCATCAAGGAAAGCGCCAACCAGAAATATACGACAGATGCTTTCAGCCGTGCGGTATTCGCGCAGATCTGTGAGATGGCTGATGTTCCGGTGCAGGCATTTGCCAACCGCAGTGACAGTGCAGGCGGATCGACGCTCGGCAATCTGTCCAATACGCAGGTGAGTCTGCATGCGGTTGATATCGGGCTCGCACAGCTGGCAATGCATTCCAGCTATGAGACAGCGGGTGCCAGAGATACAGAGTATATGATCCGGGCGCTAACGATGTTTTATCAGACTGATATCCGGGTGGAAGGAGCAGGCCGGGTCACGTTTGGCTAATGGGCCGGAGGAATAAGCAGGAAAACAGAAAATGGGGGTAAATCAAGTGAGTACACAAGCAAATCCGAAATATCAGATCGACACACAGGAAAACCGGCAGTTTCTGGCCGATAATGCACAGGCGCTGCTGACATTCGGGCATCGTTTTCCGTCCCCGGGAGGATCATCCTACTATCTCGGAGATGACGGTACACCGTGGAAAGAGCGTGATCGTGAGACGTGGATCACAAGCCGGATGGCACATGTATACAGCATCGGTACGATGCTGGGACATGAGGGCAGCGGGGCACTTGTGGATGCTGCATTACGGGGCCTTCGCGGTGAACTGCATGACAGCCAAAACGGTGGCTGGTATGCCGGACTGACCAGCGAGGGAACAGTCGTTCCGGGCAAGCAGTGCTATGCACATGCATTTGTCATACTGGCGGCGACGAGCGCACTGCTCGCAGACCGGGAAGGTGCAAAAGAGCTGCTGGATGACGCACTCGCACTCTATGATGAGCGCTTCTGGAATGAGGCAGAGGGCTTATCGTGTGATACATGGAATACGGAGTTTACAGTGCTGGATGACTATCGTGGCATCAATGCCAACATGCATACGGTCGAGGCGTTTTTGGCAGTGGCTGATGCGACCGGAGATGAGACATACCGCAGGCGTGCGGGCAGGATCATTGACCGGGTCATCGGCTGGGCGCAGGACAATCATGACCGGATCCCGGAGCATTTTTCATCTGACTGGAAGCCGGATCTGGAGAAAAACCGTGGGACGCCGGACGATCCGTTCAAACCTTACGGAGCGACACCCGGACACGGTATTGAGTGGGCGAGACTGATCACCCAGTGGGCAACATCCACGTATGGCACACAAAGTGCTGGTGCACAGCCTTATATACAGATGGCTGAGCGCTTGTATGATCGTGCTGTGACGGATGCGTGGAACGCGGATGGCGCACCGGGGATCGTATATACCACAGACTGGAACGGACAGCCGGTTGTACATGACAGAATGCACTGGACGCTGGCGGAAGCGATCAACTCGTCGGCAGTGCTGTACCGTGTGACCGGGAACGTGCGATATGCAGATGATTACAGTGAATTTATGAGATATCTCGATGATACCGTGCTGGATCACACCTGCGGTTCATGGTTCCATCAGCTCGATGAGCATAATCATCTGAAGGAGACTGTATGGCCCGGAAAATCGGATATCTATCACGCGCTGCAGGCAATGCTGATCCCCTATGCGCCGGTGGATCAGTCCATCGCAAAAGCAATAGCGCGGAAGTGACTATAAATAGTCACGCAGAGCCTGGCGCAGATCCTCCTCCAGACGGATCAGTTCTTTTGCCATTTTTTTCACATTTTCGCCGGCATCCGGATAGTCATTCAGGTGCCGGCAGATCGTCTTGATCCCCATATTACAGCCGTCGGTGATCAGATCGGCAACGGTGCGGTCACTTTCATCCATCATCATCTTTGTATTTGTTTTTAACCAGGACATTCCCTTGGCGATCATGCCGGGATCTTTTGGCGGATCGTTGTAGTTTTGCAGCAGCTCATGGGTCTCATCTCCGAGTTTTTCATGGTCAGCTTTGGAGCGTGATAAGATACCAGCCAGCTTCTGATCCTGCACTTTTTCGAGAATCTCATCGATCGCATCAGCTGCCATCTGTGTGCCGGAGTTCACCTCCTGCAATAGTTTGATTGTCTGTTCTGTTGACATGTCAAAAAACCTCCTGAGTGAATTGTATTCGTTGTTCTATGAGAAGTATTTCCTGTCAGAAGAAAAATATGTGTCGTGAGCCGGAATCAATTTCGGATAATTTAGATTCAAGCTGATTTCTGCTGTTGCTTTCTTGGACTGCTTTGGTATAATAGAGAGTGGTAATGACCGGTCGTTTGCCGACCGCGAAGATAAACAGATAAAAAAGAACATACGAAAAGGGGAAAAGGAGTAAACGATGAAAATAGGATTTGATAACGACAAATATTTGAAGATGCAATCCGAGCATATTTTAGAGCGGATCAGACAGTTTGACAATAAGCTGTATCTGGAGTTTGGTGGAAAGCTGTTTGATGATTATCACGCGTCCAGAGTGCTGCCGGGCTTCCAACCGGATTCGAAACTGCATATGCTGCTGGAGTTAAAGGATCAGGCAGAGATCGTAGTCGTTATCAGCGCAGAGGATATCGAAGGCAACAAGATCCGCGGAGATTTTGGCATCACTTATGATATGGATGTACTCAGGCTGATCGATGCATTCCGCGGTGTCGGCTTATACGTTGGCAGCGTCTGCATCACAAAGTATGCGGGACAGCCTGCGGCAGACCAGTTCGGTGAGCGGCTGCATGATCTGGGTATCCGTACCTATCATCATTATAAGATCCCTGGTTATCCGAGTGATATTCCCAGAATCGTCAGCGATGAAGGATATGGTAAAAACGACTATATAGAGACAACGAGGCCTCTTGTTGTGATCACGGCGCCCGGACCCGGAAGCGGCAAGATGGCGACCTGTCTGTCACAGCTCTACCATGAGTATAAGCGCGGTATCAAGGCCGGATATGCCAAGTTTGAGACATTCCCGATCTGGAATGTACCGCTCAAGCACCCGATCAACATCGCATACGAGGCTGCGACCGCAGACTTAAATGATGTAAATATGATCGATCCGTTCCATCTGGAAGCATACGGTGAGACGACGGTCAACTACAACAGAGATGTGGAGATCTTCCCGGTACTGCATGCGATGTTCGAACAGATCCAGGGAGAGAGCCCGTACAAGTCACCGACGGATATGGGTGTCAACATGATCGGTAACTGCATTACAGATGATGAGGTGTGTAAAGAGGCTTCTTACCGCGAGATCCTCCGCAGATATTATCAGGGACTTTGTGATTGTAAGCGAGGAACCGGCAAGAAGGAGACACTGTACAAGCTGGAGCTTCTGATGAAGCAGGCAGGACTTTCCGTGGAGGATTGTGCGGTTGCCAAAGCTGCATTGCAGCGGGAAAAGGAGACCGGACATCCGGCGGCTGCGATCGAGCTGGAAGACGGTACGATCGTCACCGGCAAGACGACAGATCTGCTCGGCGCTTCTGCGGCAGTGCTTTTAAATACGTTAAAGGTATTAGGCGGTATCGATCATGAGATCCATCTTGTATCTCCGAAGGCGATCGAGCCGATCCAGAGACTCAAGACCGATTATCTGGGCAGCCGTAATCCGCGCCTGCACACAGATGAGATACTGATCGCTCTGTCTACGTCTGCCGCATCGGACAAAAATGCGGAGCTTGCGCTGGCACAGCTCACAAAACTGCGCGGTCTGAATGCACATTCTTCCGTATTGCTGTCTTCCGTGGATGAGAAGATCTTTAAGCGCCTCGGCATGCATCTGACCTGTGAGGCCAAGTACGAGTCAGAGAACAAGATCTATCACAGATAACAGATGGATCTATCACCGGCTAGTCAGAAACGGGAGGAGAGAGCATGGCAAAAAAGACGGCCGCATTACGCATTCGCAAACTGCGTGAGGAGTGCGGAATGACACAGGCGGAGCTGGCAGAGCGTGCACATGTCAGCCGTTCCAGTGTACAGTCATGGGAGAGCGCACAGACGTATCCGTCCATCGACAGCTGTGTTGCTTTATCAAAGATCTTTCACGTGTCGACGGATTATCTGATCGCGGGCAACCGGCATATAATGGTCAGCCTGGAGGCCTGCAGTGAACGGGAAAGACATCTGGTTGAGGAGATGCTGACCATGTTTGATGAAAATATGCAGACGCGCAGCGAACTGCGTTATGCAAGGAGGGTATGAGCACATGATCTATGATCGTGTAGTAAAGAGAATCATTGATCTGATCCTGTCAGGGATCGCATTGGTCGTATTGTCACCGGTCTATCTGATCCTGGCAGTGCTGGTGCGAAATAAGCTGGGCACTCCGGTGATCTTTTCACAGGAGCGGCCGGGAAGAGGAGGCAGGATCTTTCATATGTATAAATTCCGCAGCATGACGGATGCCAGAAATGCAGACGGAGAACTGCTGCCGGATGAGTACCGGCTCACGGAATTCGGCAAAAAGCTGCGTGCAACGAGTCTGGATGAGCTGCCTGAATTGTGGAATATCTTAAAGGGAGATAGCGGTATAATAGGGACAACCAAGAAAAACCTTGATTTTACAGGGGTTTCGCTGGCTTAGTCGAATCTGGTTATGATGATTTTTCTGCATGGTTGTGTCGGGTGAGTAGCGGAACTATGAAAATTGAATGGTTTCTTGGATGCTTATTTTGACCCACACTATAAGCCGAAAAATTATGATAAGGAGGTTTGACCTAGCCTGCGGATGCTCTTCAAAAAGAACATTCACAGGCTAGTTGTCGTGTTAGAGAAACGTCCTATTTAAATAAGAAGAAAAATATTTATAACTTATGAGGAGAGTGTTGAGAATGGGAAAGAAATTACTGATTGTTGCCTCTAAAAGATATGGAGATTATGTAAAAGAAATAGCAGAGTCAATGGGCTGCTTTGAGGCAATCTCCTTTGTAGATAACGACAGAGAAGGTGCTATTGGAAAACTGGAAGAAGTAGAAACTTTTTATCCAGAATATAGATATGCAATAGCAGCATGTGATGATGGAGCAGAAAGACTTGAATGGAACAAGAAATTAGAAGCACTTTATAATATTCCAGTTTTAGCCCATATGGATTCTACAATTTCTCCATCAGCTAATTTAATGCTTGGTTGTATTGTTGAGCCGAGAGCAGTTGTGGGGTGCGGAAGTATTATCGGTCAGGCAACGGTTATAGGGGCGAATACAGTAGTTGAGCCATATAGCATTGTTGGAGATAGCTGTACATTAAAATCTGGAACGATTGTGAAATCAACGAGCGCACTTGAAATTGGAACTGAAACAGAGCAGGGGACTGTTTTGTTTACACCACTTACAAGCAAGCAGTGAAAAAATAAAAAAAGTGAAAGGATGAAAACCTCCCCGATTTTCGTGGGGGGGGGTACACAATGAATAGTCAATCAAATGAAAAAAATATGGATATGAACCGTACAAACCAAAGTACACCGAATATACGTTGGATGCTTGTCGGGTACGACTTGGTTGTATATGCAGTAGTAGCAATAATTCTTTTAGTCTTATATGGAGGAATGGATAAATTATCGCCTGTTGGAATTTTTCAGCAAGTTGCTTTGTCTGTCCTGTGTATTTTTGCATCACGTCTTTTGGGTAAAATTTATGGACAAGTATGGAGATATGGTGGGATTCAATGCTATATCCGCTTGTTATTTACTGATTCTATCGCTTTTGTAGCGTATCTGGGGTTGGAACTCCTGCTTCCAGTTCAAAAAATTACATTTGCTAGATTGCTTTCATTGGTTAGTTTGAATCTCTTAGGAGCATTGGCACTTCGTATGATGTATCGCTATGCATACAAATGTGGAAATCAGGAAACTACGAGAGGAAAATTCCTTTCTATATTATTACATACATTTTCTGGGATTGAAGCAGGAAATGAAAAGGAAGTACAGAAGATCAAAGTTGCAATTATCGGTGCTGGACGAGTTGGTGTAAGTCTGGCAGAAGAACTTTTAAATAATGCTGAAGCAGCATATATACCAAGATGCTTTATTGACATTAATAAAGAAAAAGTCGGACGAGATATACATGGTATACCTGTATGGTCGGAAGATGAAGCAACATTTAAACGTTTGGGAGAATTTGAGGTACAGGAAATTATCTTTGCAATTCCATCAATGGACGCTAAGAAAAAGAAGGCACTTTATGATTATTACAAAGATGCCGGATATAAATTGAAAGTATATGATTATCCGACTGTGTATGCAGCAGGAGGAAAAAGACATCTTAGAGAGTTTGATATTGAAGAACTTTTATTCAGAAAACCACTGGTAGTTTCTGATGAAAGAACAAATGCATATTATAAGGATAAAATTGTGCTGATTACTGGCGGAGGCGGTTCGATTGGTTCTGAACTGTGCCGACAGTTGGCAAAAATGCAACCAAAGAAAATTATTATCCTGGATATTTATGAGAATGGAGCTTATGACGTTCAGCAGGAATTGAAAATAGCATATGGAAATAGCTTAGATTTACAGATTGAAATTTGCTCTATTACTCACAGAAAAGCACTTGAACGTGTATTTGAGAAATATCATCCGCAGATCATTATCAATGCTGCAGCTCACAAACATGTGCCGTTAATGGAGCATAACTGTGTAGAGGCTATTTATAACAATGTATTTGGTACACAGAATCTGGTAGAGCTTTGCGAGGAATATGGGGCAGAACGCTTTATGATGGTATCCACAGATAAAGCAGTTAATCCAACCAACGTTATGGGTGCGACAAAGAGAATGTGTGAAATGATCGTGCAAAGTGCAAGTACACATGGAAAAGTAAAATACAGTGCTACAAGATTTGGAAATGTACTGGGGAGTGCAGGATCTGTTATTCCGTTGTTTAAACGTCAGATTGCTAACGGCGGTCCTGTTACAGTTACTGACAAGAGAATTATCAGATATTTCATGACAATTCCGGAAGCATCACAGCTTGTTCTTCAGAGTGGAGCGATTGCAAACAACGGAGAATTATTTGTTCTGGATATGGGACAGCCGGTTAAGATTATGGATCTGGCAGAAAATATGATCCGTTTATCTGGTGTTCAGGGAATTGAAATTATTGAAACAGGATTAAGACCGGGAGAAAAACTGTATGAGGAATTATTGGTTAAAACAGAAGAACTGGATAAAACCGATAATAGTATGATTTTTATTGAGAGAGATACAGCTTTAAATAAAGAAGAGATTTACAAAAAAATCAAAATTCTTAAAGCTGCCTGTGATACAGGTGATGATTTGCTTGCAAAAGAAGCCCTCCGAAGTGTTGTACCAACATTTAAGACACCAGAAGAGGTAAATAAAGAGATTGCATAAAGAATAACCACAACATGGAACGATATAAAAGAGGTAATTACATATGTTTAAAGAGAAAAATAATTTTGAAAAATTTGAATCAAAGGTTTGGTTGAGCAGTCCGACTATGCATGGCCCGGAAATTGAATATGTGAAAGAAGCGTATGAAACGAACTGGATGTCCACAGTTGGTAAGAATATCAATAAAGTAGAAAGACTTGCCTGTGAATATATTGGATGTAAATATGCAGTCGCTTTATCAGCAGGAACAGCGTCATTACACCTTGCAATGAAATTAGCCGGTATTGAAGCATATGGTATGCCAAAGGTTGGGCATGGTGCATTAGAGGGAAAGAAAGTCTTCTGCTCTGATATGACTTTTGACGCAACTGTAAACCCTGTGGTTTATGAAGGTGGAGAGCCGGTGTTTATTGATACGGAGTATGATACTTGGAATATGGATCCGGTTGCATTAAAAAAAGCATTTGAAATTTATCCGGATACAAAGGTTGTGGTTGTTGCGCATCTTTATGGTACACCGGGAAAAATTGATGAACTGAATGCAGTTATTAAAAAGCATGGTGCTATTTTAGTAGAAGATGCAGCAGAATCTATGGGAGCTACATATAAAGGCGTGCAGACTGGTACATTTGGAAAATATAACACCATTTCTTTTAATGGAAATAAGATTATCACCGGCAGTGCTGGCGGATGTTTCCTGACAGATGATGAAGAAGCAGCAAATAAGGTTCGTAAGTGGTCTACTCAGGCGAGAGAAAATGCAGCATGGTATCAGCATGAAGAACTGGGATACAACTATCGTATGAGTAATGTGGTTGCTGGTGTTGTTCGTGGACAGTTCCCTTACCTGAAAGAGCATATTGCACAGAAGAAAGCAATTTATGAGAGATATAAAGAGGGCTTAAAAGGATTACCGGTATCTATGAATCCGATGGATCTGGAAAATTCTGAACCAAACTACTGGCTGTCTTGTCTGATTATTGATAAGGAAGCAATGTGCAAACAGGTTCGTGGCGAGCAGGATGTGTGCTATGTAAAAGAAACAGGAAAGTCTTGCCCAACAGAGATTCTGGAAGCGATTGCATCTATTAATGCTGAAGGTCGTCCAATCTGGAAACCAATGCATATGCAGCCAATTTATCGTTTAAATCCATTTGTTGTCAGAGATGGAAATGGACGTGCCAGATCAAATGCTTATATTGCAGGCGGAGTGGCTGATGTAGGAATGGACATTTTTACGAGAGGATTATGCCTGCCAAGTGACAATAAAATGACCGTAGAGCAGCAGAAGAGAATAATAAAAGTGATAAGAGCTTGCTTTATGTAAAAAATGAGGAATGAAAACTATGGAAAAGAAACATAAACCATATGGAATATATGAAAAATATGTCAAAAGAATTTTAGATATTATATGTTCATTGATTGTAATTATCCTTTTTGGATGGCTATTTATTATAGTTGCATTTTTAGTGAGATTCAAATTAGGAAGTCCAATTATTTTTAAGCAACCTAGACCGGGAAAAAATGGTGAAATTTTTAATTTGTACAAATTTTGTACTATGACAGATGATAGAGATGAAAAAGGTGAATTGCTGCCGGATGCTCAACGTTTAACTCCCTTTGGAAGATGGCTAAGAAGTACGAGTTTAGATGAATTGCCAGAAGTTTTTTGTATACTGATTGGCACTATGAGCCTAATTGGACCAAGACCTTTGGCGGTAAAGTATTTACCTTATTACAATGAATATGAAATGCATCGTCATGATGTAAGACCGGGATTGACTGGATTGGCTCAAGTTAGTGGGAGAAATTTCGTTAATTGGGATGAAAGATTTGCGTATGATGTTAAATATGTAAATAAAATAACCTTTTGGAATGATTTAAAAATTATATTTTTAACTGTGAAAGCGGTCGTAAAAAGAACTGGAATTGAAGCTTGTGGTAGCTTTACATTACAGGATTTTGATGAGTATAGGCAAAATCAGATAAAGCATGGAGAACAATAGAATGGAAATATTAT
>Ga0129312_1001369_pt1 | contig 14475 bp, 12 predicted proteins | sample O827metagenome_FD_94434 | JGI IMG/M metagenome (GOLD analysis project Ga0129312, IMG submission 94434) | Orangutan group fecal microbial communities from Wisconsin, USA - O827 metagenome | ecosystem: Host-associated > Mammals > Digestive system > Large intestine > Fecal | place: USA: Wisconsin... | reverse complement strand
GGAGGAAATTGCACAGGCAGCACAGATAGAGACCAGAAAGCATTTTGGAAACAGTGTGTGTATGTTCACCCCGATCTACATTGCCAATTACTGCGAAAATTACTGCATTTACTGTGGCTTTAACTGTCACAATAAGATCCGCAGGGCGCAGCTTAATGAGGAGGAGATCGAGAAGGAGATGGCTGCCATTGCAGAGACCGGACTTCAGGAAATACTGATCCTTACAGGCGAAAGCCGCAAAAAATCAAATGTGGAATATATCGGAAAAGCCTGTGAGATCGCACGAAAATATTTCAAAGTAGTCGGCCTTGAGGTTTACCCGATGAACTCTGATGAGTATGCATATCTTCATAAATGCGGCGCGGATTATGTGACAGTTTTTCAGGAGACATATAATTCGGACAAGTATGAAACATTGCATCTTGCAGGCCATAAGAGAATTTTTCCATACAGGTTTAATGCACAGGAGAGAGCTTTGAAGGGCGGCATGAGAGGAGTTGGCTTTGCGGCACTTCTGGGACTGGACGATTTCAGAAAAGATGCTTTTGCAACAGGATATCATGCATATCTCCTTCAGAGAAAATATCCCCATGCTGAGATTGCTTTTTCCTGTCCAAGACTGCGCCCGATCATCAATAACGACAGGATCAACCCGAAAGATGTACATGAACCACAGCTTCTTCAGGTAGTCTGTGCATACAGGCTGTTTATGCCTTTTGCAAGTATTACCGTGTCTACCAGGGAATGTGAACGTGTCCGTGATAATCTGGTAAGCATTGCGGCAACCAAAATATCCGCAGGTGTCAGCACCGGAATCGGAAGCCATGTGGAAGATATTGAGGACAAAGGAGATGATCAGTTCGAGATCTCCGATGGCAGATCTGTAGACGAGGTATTTAATGCTCTGAAAGATCATGGCCTCCAGCCGGTAATGAACGATTACATTTACCTGTGATCCCGCAGAGTCAAGCGGATATTCGCAATCCCGCAGGGGACTTACCTGGTTCGGTTGATCTGTAAACCAGTGATATTGGGATAAGTTTTGTGGAGAATGTGGATAAGGGTTTACAAACAGACGAAAAAATGAAGGGGAATGTGGATAATCCGTCCAAAAATCCGCAGGCCATCAGCCTGATCACGTTTTCATAAAATACGGATCAGTTACAGATATGGTGTGAAAAACAGTATGTTTGGATGTAGATTTCCGGGATTTTGCCTGCATTGTGGCGGTAAAATCCCGGAATTTCTGTTCTGGGTGAAAACGGTTTCGTACTCTGCTGTTTTAATATAACTTCTTCTGTGTTTATAATAGGCCAACATCAAAAAACACAACAGCAGGAGGACAAACATTATGAAAAAAAGAGTAAAAGCAGCGGCAGCAGCACTGACAGCAGTTCTGGCACTTGGAAGCCTTACAGCACCGGCAGTTTACGCAGCAGACAGCGTAAGTATCACTAACGTATCCTATGATCCGACCAGAGAGCTTTATGAACAGTACAACAAGATCTTCCAGGAACACTGGAAAGAAAAAACCGGACAGGATGTGGAGATCACACAGTCACACGGAGGTTCCGGAAAGCAGGCACTGGAGGTTGCCAACGGACTGGAAGCAGACGTAGTTACACTGGCCCTGGAATATGATGTGGATGCGATCCAGGATGCAGGACTTATTGATGACGGCTGGGTAGATGAATTCCCGGAGGACAGCTCTCCATATACTTCCACGATCGTTTTTCTTGTGAGAAAAGGAAATCCCAAGAACATCAAAGACTGGGATGATCTGGTAAAGGATGGTGTGGGAGTTATCACACCAAATCCCAAAACCTCCGGTGGAGCGAGATGGAACTATCTTGCAGCCTGGGCCTATGCAAAAAATAAATTTAACGGCGATGAAGATAAGATCAAGGACTTTATCGGACAGCTTTACAAAAACGTGCTGGTACTTGATACAGGAGCCAGAGGAGCAACAACCTCATTTGTAGAAAACGGACAGGGTGACGTACTGATCGCCTGGGAAAACGAAGCATACCTTTCCGTACAGGATAATCCGGATGATTACGAGATCATTACACCAAGTATCAGTATCCTTGCACAGCCATCTGTAGCAATCGTGGACAAAGTAGTCGATGACCGTGGAACAAGAGATGTGGCAACTGAATATCTGAATTATCTCTATTCAGATGAAGCACAGAGGATTGCAGGAGATAACTATTACAGACCATCTAACCAGGACATTCTCAAAGAATATTCCGATGTATTTGATCTGAATATCAATCTTGTAACCATCGATGACTTTGGCGGCTGGAAAGAAGCCCAGGAAACACATTTTTCTGATGGTGGAGTATTTGATCAGATTTATGAAGGATAAGCTGAGGAGAAGCTATCAGCGGCAGAGTCAGATTGCGGATGAAATCTGGGAATACATGATCAAAAATCCATATTGCAGAGCAGAAAACAGCGTGCTACTATAAAGTTAAAAGAAAAGGAGAGTGTGGTTATGGAGAGAAAATCATCAGGAATCTTCTGTTCTGTAGCAGTGTTGGTATTTATGTTCATGGCAGTGGCAATGCCTTCCCAGGTAAAAGCAGCTTCTGTCACTGCCAATTATCCGGGTGCAAAGATCTACAAGGTTACTGCTTATGGAGCAGACAAGACAGGAAAGAAAAAAAGTGACACAGCAATCGACGCAGCAGTAAAGGCAGCGAGGAAAGACGCAGCAAAGAAGAAGGTGATCTATTTCCCGTCAGGAAAATACAGCGTGTCTTCTCCTATCAGACTGTATGATGGAATGATCCTTGCAGCCGAGAAGGATTCTGTGATCACAGGAACCGGCGAAAAGATCATCAATGTACACGATACCACAGGAACCCGTATTGAAGGTGGTGTGTGGAAAGGTGGAAAAAATACAACTGTATTTTCTTCCAACATGGTTTCCAGACTCACCATAAAGAATATGAAGATTACCTCCGGCTTTGTGGGAATGAAGATTGGCGGTGGTTCAGCAATTATCAACAATGTGTATGTAACCGGCTGTAAAAGTGTGGGAATAACCTGCACCCATAAAACACGAACAACAGTACAGAACAGCCAGATCACAGGAAATGGCGCAGGATATCCCAATAATGGTCTGGGACATGGCGTTGGCGTTTACAAATCTTCATATTTTACAGCAGTAAACTGCCGTGTGAATAACAATCGTGAGTGTGGTGTCTCTGCAAACCAGGGAAATATCAACATGAAAAACTGTGTACTTCAGTCTAATGGAAGACAGGGAGTTGGTACACATGATAAATGTTCTGTGGTTATGACCGGATGCGATATTTACAAAAACGGTTACAAAGACAATATGAATGGCGTGATCGTAGTAGACGGTTCAAAGGGAACTTTTACAAATTGTAAATTCAGATCCAATGCGGTAACAGGACTCCTGATAACGGATGGTGGAAGCAACGTAACTATAAAAGGCTGTATCTTTACCGGAAACAGAGCACATAATATCTACGGTGAAAATAAAGGAGCCGGAAAGGCAGCAGTAACTATCAGTGGCAGCAGCTTTTTCAAATGCCCGGGCGGAGATTCCATAAGGATTCAGGCAACCAGCAAATCTGCATTTTCCATCAGCTTAAAGAGTGGAAACAAATTTAAAAATGTATCGAGATATGTTTACCAGATCGGAAACAGACAGTACGTTACAAAATGATTACCTGGAATAATAATATCCCCCTGCCTGGAGGATTGGCAGGGGGATCTGTTTACAGATGCCTATAAATGACTTCCGCTGGTGAGTACACATTGATCCATGATGAGAATCCCGTTTATTACGTCATTGCAGGAATCATACATGGTTTTCCAATCATCAGAAGCATCTTCTGAATACTGGCTTATTGTTGCCAGAAGATCATATTTTTTATCATCGGGTGTCTCTATACGGCCAAGGTACTGTTGCCATACACTGTCAAGGGGCTGGTCAGTACCGTCGTAATACCGGGCTTCCAGAGTGAGGACCGGTACATCTTCACAGTAATAGGTAAGTGTATAGCCGCCCTGGTCCGTTTCTTTTGTTTCGTAGTGGCAGAGATATTTCCATTTCTCAGGAGTGAGAACCTGGAAATAATCGGTAAGAGCCATATCTATGCGCTCTGCATATATAAGATCAGCAGATGTAAAAAGTTCGTCGGCAGCTTTTGCGGCAGCGTCATCATAATCCCCGGAGGGAGTCAGAGCGAATATGCCAAAGGAATAATCGTCAGTGGCGCATACCAGTGCATCCACAGTACGGGGCTCTTCGTTAACGGAACTCTGATAATGATACTTTACAGCAGGATAGGAGGCAATTGTGGTTTCTTCCTGAGAATCGATGCCATTTTGGGTAGAGTAGAATTCGTTGAGGAAATCTTCTCCGGAAAGTACATCTCCGGATTCCTGCCTGGGATATTTGACTGTGAAAATGGTTGTTTTGCCATCGTTGATGGTACGGCTCTCAGAATAACCGGTTTTATAATCAGGCATAGATGAAATGACGGGCTGATCGGTCTGAAAATCATAAGTCATGTAAAGCTCGCCGGATGAGGTACTCCGGGTGGATGCATCGGAGTCATCGGAGGTGTTTTCAGACTGGCTGGAAGTATTGTCTGAATTATTACCGGTGTCATCTGAGCTGGCATCAGAACTGCTGCTGGAATTGCCGGAATTATCCGATCCACTGGAATTGTCGGCAGAGTTGCCGGAAGCATCAGAATTACCGGAATCCTCAGGACTTCCACATGAGTCATCAGTGGTGCGTCCCTCTTCGCCGGAAGATTCATTTTTTTCATGTAATGTTCCGTTATCTACATCAATATAATATTCATCCCCGGATCCGATATAGACTTTTTCTGTGTCATTTTCCCACCAGACATCTCCGTTTTCATCATAAAAATAGTGAGGCTCAAAATATCCGTCCTGTTCAGTCCAGCCGGCATCATTGGCTTCCATCAGTTCTCCGGTATCCGGATCCGGCGCATAATTTCCCTCTCCGATATATTCATCTTCTGAACCGTTGCGGTACCAGTAATCACCGTTTTCGTCCTGCCAGATATAATTTCCGTCATCTGTCGGGGCATCAGAGGCCCATGCAGGTACTGTGGAAACCGCCATGGAAAAAACGGCGATCATTGCGGAAAGATACATTTTTTTCTTCATATCATACACCTCCATAAGCAGGAATTCTGTAAAAATAAGATTTACTGTTTTATATATCATATCAGAAATAAAGCCACTTTCTGAAATGTGAAGAAAAAGAGACATTCCCGGATAATATGCCGTGTCAGTCGCCTGTAAAAAGATAGCCCTTGCCATAAACAGAAATAATATCGTAATCATCCGTATTGTCAGCTTTGATCCTGCTGCGGAGATTAAAAATATGTTTTCTTACAGTAGAAGTATCTGTACCGGGAGAAATTCCCCATACGGATTCATATAACTGGGCTGCAGACAGGATTTTCCCCTTATTCTGGATAAGTGTACGGAGAAGAGAAAATTCCGTCCGGGTCATTCCGGTATCTTCACTGCCAAGATATGCGCGGTTTTTTTCCAGGTCAAGGCGAAGATCACCCACAATGATCCACCTGGAGTCTGCCCGGGTGTTTTTCAGAGCCTGTTCACGCTCAAGAAGCCGCTGGATCACAGCCAGAAATTCATCAAAACTGTAGGGTTTTGTGAGATAGTAGTCACCACCCTGGCGCAGACCGTCTACTTTGTCCTGCACAGCACTTTTTCCGGTGAGAAAAAGAACAGGGGAAAGACTGCGGCTTCTGAACCATGTGCAGATATCCAGGCCGTTTCCATCTGGAAGCATAATATCAAGGATCAGGAGATCCGGAAGCTGTTTCTCCATTTGTTCATATGCTTCAGAGGCAGATGTGGCAGTGCACACATCATAGCCTCTGCGGCGCAGCATACGGCAGTTGGCATCTAAAACCTGTTTTTCATCTTCGACCATAAGGATTCTGGGTTTGTTTTCGTTCATTTAAATTACCTCCGGAAGGGAAAAGAACACGCGGGTTCCTTCACCCTTTTTGCTTTCTATCCATATTTTACCCCCATGGGCAGTAACGATCTGATGGCATACATAAAGACCAATGCCATGCCGCCAGTAATCCTTATCTGCGGAAACATAGCCTTTGAGGGCATTTTGACGCATTTTTTCGGACATGCCGGTGCCGGTGTCGGAGACGCAGATGGTCTGCCAGCCTGGAGTGCCGGAAAGAGAAATAGTTATGGTTCCACCATGTGTATGCCGTTCTGCATTAGAGACAAGATTGCTGATAACCTGTATCAGACGTTCAGGATCAGCAGAGATTTCCGGAAGACTGTCTGACAGGTGTAGAGTAAGCTGATTTTTCCGGGAACAGGGGTGAGCGTTATAGTCTTTTTCCAGAGAACGAAGAAGAGACGCAAGGTCTGTGGGAACAAGTGACAGGGTAAGCCGTCCCTGTTCTATGGAAACTGTATCCATCAGATCCAGCACAATACGGTCGATCCGCATTACCGACTGTTCGATGGTGCGGAGATTTTCCTGCATAAGAGAAAAATCCAGAGGTTCTTCCTCAAGCAGCTCGGAAGTATCCCGGGCGTGGAGAGAGATGGAATTCAGAGGATTTTTGATCTCATGGGCAACGGTGGTCAGGAATGTGGACTTGGCATTGTCAAGGGAACGCAGCCGCTGGTTCTGTTTTTCCAGAAGGATTTGCTGTTGATTATATTCCTTCAGATGAAAATACAGAACAATGCCGCACACAACACTGACGGAAACAAATGCCAGAAGCACATCTGCCAGCCGGTCTGCTTCTGTGGCAAAAGGAGTGATACTGTCCGGAAAATAGTATGCAGCCAGGCAAAGCCCTATATATAGGATGATCTCGAACAGAGAAACGATCAGAGCACGCCATTTTTCCAGCATCAGTACAGTGAAGACAATGGCAAATACGAAAAACGCCGGCATGCCGCCATGATATCCGCCGCTGGTAAAAAACATGATCGGAAAAACAATGAGAAAGATCAGGACGATGGTGATCAGGTAACATCGTTGATACCTTCCACTGTAATACGAATAAAGAAAAAGTCCTCCGGATATGACAGCCAGCGCAAAATTGATCAGCACATTTCCCCAGGAACCGGTCCCGAGGCTGAGCAAAGCCATGATCAGGCTGATAATGGTGCCGCCCAAAGCCAGGATATTGAACAGCCGGACGCGGAAATCAAGGTTCGAGTTGAATAAAGAGTGGAAAAAATGCTGTATTTCATGCATTGAAAACTCCTCCTGTGAAAAAACAATGGGAAAGCTTCTGAAGATACTGTAATTTTATCACGAATAAAGAGAGAAAAACAGCCTTGTTATGCGGATGAGCACGTTTTCATAGAAAATGGATATTTAGCCCGAAAAAGTGAAAGCTATGCTGTTGGGACTTCATTTGTATCGAAAAAAGTGCAATTAATCTGGTTTTCCTATTGACATACTATGAATAGTAGGCTAATATAGGTGTCAACAAAAGAAAGGGAAGAGGCTATGAACGAATACGGCTTTAATACAGGACTGCTCCATGGCACCAATGAGAAATATCCGCAGGGAGCTACACAGGTTCCAATCTATCAGAGCAGCGCATTCCGACATGACAGCGCGGAAGACCTGGAGAAAATTTTTGACAATAAAAAAATGGGCTTCTCCTATACAAGGATCAATAATCCTACGGTAGAGTCCTTTGAGAAGAGAGTGACTATGCTGGAGGATGGAATCGGCAGTGTGGCCTGTGCATCCGGAATGGCAGCGCTGACCAATGCATTTCTGAATATTCTTCAGGCAGGAGATGAGATCGTGGCAGCCTGTGGACTGTATGGCGGAACCGTGGAACTGTTCGATGATCTGAAGCCTTTCGGGATTTCCGTAAAATATGTGAAAGAGAATAAGCCGGAAGCTTTTGAGGCAGAGATCACAGAGAAGACGAGACTTGTTTTCGCGGAGACCATCGGGAACCCCAAGCTGGATGTTACCGATATCCAGGCAGTTGCGGAAGTTGCACATAAGCATGAAGTACCACTGATCGTAGACAATACCGTGGCAACACCGTATCTGATCCAGCCACTGAAGCTTGGAGCTGACATCGTGGTTCATTCCTCTTCCAAATATATCAATGGAAGCAGTGATGCCATCAGCGGCATTCTTGTCTGTGGTAAGGGTCTGAAATGGGACCCTGACCGATATCCGGGACTTGCTCCGTACCGGAAATTCGGACCATTTGCATACATCGCCAAACTTCGAAACGGACTTTTCCGGAACACTGGCGCGTGTCTTGCTCCGCAGAATGCTTTCCTTAATAATCTGGGACTGGAAACCCTGGGGCTTCGAATGCAGAGACAGTGTGACAACGCATTGGAACTTGCCAGATTTTTACAAAGCCTGGGTGGTGACATTGAAGTAAATTATCCGGGACTGGAAGAAAGCCCTTATCACGAAATTGCGAAAAAGCAGTTCAGGAATGGCTACGGAGCTATCGTAACCGTAAGAACCGGAAGCAAGGAGAAGGCTTTTTCCATTATCAATTCCCTGAAGATCCCGCTGATCATCTCCAACATCGGAGATACGAAGACTCTGGTGATCCATCCGGAATCCACCATTGCGGCACACATCTCCGATGAAGAGAAACAGCAGTCCGGAGTATTCGAAGATCTGATCCGCATCAGTGTGGGAATTGAAGATATTGAAGATTTAAAGAAAGATTTCAAAGAAGCGATAGAAAATAACCAATAAAATCTAAGAGCTGCACCAGCAGAGAAATGGAGAGTTCGTTATGGCAAAAGTAGATTACGCTACATTAAAAAAAGGTGGTTTCATGAGACAGAAGCAGAAAAATAATTTTTCTCTTCGTCTTGCCTGTGTGGGCGGTACACTTACCGCAGAAAACCTTAAGAAGATCGCAGAGGTAGCTGAGAAATACGGTGACGGATATGTACATCTTACTTCCAGACAGGGAGTTGAGATCCCGTTCATTAAATTAGATGATATTGATGATGTAAAGGATGATCTTGCAAAAGGCGGATGCAAGCCCGGTGTCTGCGGACCGAGAGTCCGTACAGTTACAGCCTGCCAGGGCAATGCTGTCTGTCCAAGCGGAAACATCAACAGCTATGACATTGCGGTGAAATTAAATGAGAGATATTTCGGAAGAGAGCTTCCGCATAAATTCAAATTCGGTGTTACCGGATGCCAGAACAACTGTCTGAAGGCAGAGGAGAATGATGTAGGAATCAAGGGAGCTGCTGAGGTTAGCTGGAAAGAGGATGCATGTATCCACTGTGGTGTCTGCGAAAAAGCCTGCAGAGAAAACGCTATCTCCTTTAAGGATGACAAGCTGGTGATCGATACAGAGAAATGTAACTACTGTGGCAGATGTGCAAAATCCTGTCCTGTGGATGCATGGGATGTAAACGAAGCATACATCGTTTCCTTTGGCGGAACGTTTGGAAATCACATCAGCAAGGGACAGGAATTCCTTCCGCTGATCACCTCTGAAGAACAGCTTTTCAGAGTGACCGATGCAGCGATCCAGTTCTTTGATGACTATGCAAATCCGGGAGAGCGTTTTAAATTTACCATCGACCGGGTAGGCGCTGAAAAACTTCAGGAAGTTTTGAAAGGAGCATACAATGGCTGATATTAAAATTGATGATACAGTAGATATTACCGATGTGGTCTGCCCGGTAACCTTTGTAAAAGCAAAAGTAGCACTTGAGGAGCTGGATGACGGACAGATCCTGGCGATCAGAATGAACGATGGTGAGCCGGTACAGAATGTACCGAGAAGCGTAAAAGAAGAAGGACATCAGATCCTGAAACTTGAAGATAATGAAGATGGAACTTATACACTGATCGTAAGAAAAGTTGAAGAATAGGAGAACAGAGAAATGACAATCACAGTTGCAGGAAATAAAAAAGAGTACGAAGACGGACTGAAACTTACAGAGCTTATTGAGAAAGAGGATATCGAAAGTCCTGAGTATGTAACCGTAACCATCAACGATGAATTCATCAGCAAAGAAGACGTTCCGAACACAGTTGTAAAAGACGGTGATGTTGTTGAGTTCCTGTACTACATGGGAGGAGGCGCAAGATAATGGCTTTTACAAATGAGCAGCTTGAGCGTTACTCCCGCCATATCATCCTGAAAGAGGTGGGAGTAAAAGGCCAGAAAAAGCTTCTGAATGCCAAGGTTCTGATCATCGGAGCCGGCGGACTTGGAGCACCGGCAGCCCTTTATCTTGCAGCAGCAGGTGTGGGAACTATCGGAATCGTAGATGCAGATGAGGTAGATCTTTCCAATCTTCAGAGACAGGTCATCCACACAACTGCAGATGTCGGCAAACTGAAAGTAGAGTCCGCGGCTGAAACAATGAAGGCCATCAACCCGGACGTTACCGTAAATACATATCACACCTTTGTAGATTCCAGCAACATCATGGATTTGATCAAAGATTACGATTTCATTCTTGACGGAACGGACAACTTCCCTGCAAAATTCCTGATCAACGATGCCTGTGTAATGGCTGAGAAACCGTTTTCACATGCAGGTATCATCCGTTTCCAGGGACAGCTTATGACTTACGTTCCGGGACAGGGACCATGCTACAGATGTGCATTCCAGAGCCCGCCACCAAAGGATGCCGTACCGACCTGTAAGCAGGCTGGTGTTATCGGAGCCATGGGCGGAGTGATCGGAAGCCTTCAGGCAATGGAAGCCATCAAGTACATCATCGGACAGGGCGATCTTCTTACAGGAAGACTTCTTACCTACGATGCGCTGAAGATGACATTCCGTACCGTAAAACTTCCGAAGAACCATCATTGCCCGGTATGCGGTGATGATCCGACCATCACAGAGCTGATCGATTATGAGCAGGCTGTGTGTGAATTGAAACACTGATAATATAGAAGGCAAAGGTGTCTGCTGGTGCAGGCAGTATAAATAAGTATAGAAACCCATTGGAGGCTGCGAAGAAATGCTGAAATTAAAAAAAGAAGATTACGAGAAAATATTAGACCACTGCAGAAAAGGACTTCCCAATGAGTCCTGCGGCCTTCTGGGCGGGACCATTGAGGGCGATGTAAAAACCATCGAGAAGGTGTATCTGCTGACAAATATCGATGAAAGCAACGAACACTTTTCCATGGACCCGAAGGAACAGTTGAGCGCGATCAAAGATATCCGTCAGAACGGATATCAGATGATCGGAAACTTTCATTCTCATCCGGAGTCTCCGTCAAGGCCTTCCGAAGAAGATAAACGTCTTGCATTTGACCCGAACATCGAATATCTGATCCTCTCCCTTATGGATGCAGAAAATCCGGTGTTGAAGGCCTTTGGCGTAGATAAAGAAAAAAATGTAACTGTACATGAGATTCAGATAACAGAGTGATGAGTATGAAAAACAGATTAAACACAAAAGAAATTACAACAGATGTGCTGATCATAGGCGGAGGTACCGCAGGCTGCTATGCGGCGCTGGTTCTCTCAGAACAGAAAGCCGGCAGGGTACTGATCGCAGAAAAAGCAAATATCAGACGGAGCGGCTGTCTGGCAGCCGGTGTCAACGCCATTAATGCCTACATTGTAAAAGGCCGTAAACCGCAGGACTATGTAGATTACGCAACAAAGGATGCCGCCGGGATCGTAAGGCAGGACCTTCTTCTTACAGCAGCGGAGAATTTCAATGAAGTTACCGCAAAGATGGAAAAGCTTGGGCTTGTGATCCTGAAGGATGAAAATGGCGATTATGTAGCCAGAGGAAACCGTAACATCAAGATCAACGGCGAGAATTTCAAACCACTTCTTGCGGATGCAGTTCATGAAGCTGAGAATGTAGATGTTCTGAATTATGTAAATATCACAGACCTTCTTGTAAAAGACGGTCAGGTTTACGGAGCCGTTGGTTTCTCTATTATGGAAGAAACCGCTTACATTATCCGGGCAAAAGCAGTTCTTGTTGCAACCGGCGGAGCGGCTGGACTTTATAAACCGAACAATCCTGGCTTTTCCAGACATAAGATGTGGTATCCGCCATTTAACACCGGTGCCGGATACGCAATGGGAATTCTGGCAGGCGCAGAGATGACATCTTTTGAGATGCGTTTTATCGCTCTTCGCTGCAAGGACACCATCGCTCCTACAGGAACCATCGCACAGGGTGTCGGTGCAAAACAGATCAATGCGGCAGGCGAGATCTACGAGACAAAATACGGTCTGACCACAAGCGAGCGAGTTTACGGAACAGTCCGGGAAAACCAGCTTGGCCATGGCCCGTGTTACCTGAAGACTACAGGAATCACGAAAGAGCAGGATGAAGATCTTCTGAAAGCTTATCTGAACATGGCGCCAAGCCAGACTCTGAAATGGATCGAAAGCGGAAAGAACCCAAGCGAACAGGATGTGGAGATTCAGGGAACAGAGCCATATATCGTAGGCGGCCATACAGCCAGCGGCTACTGGGTAAACACAGGCCGTGAGACTACTGTGAAAGGTCTTTATGCAGCAGGTGATGTTGCAGGCGGATGTCCCCAGAAATACGTAACAGGCGCACTTGCAGAAGGAAAACTTGCAGCACTGGATATGGTGAAACAGTTTTCCGCGGGATCTCTGAAAGAAGCGGATATTACCACAGAAGCGGAGATCAAAGTTCAGGAAGAAAAAATCCTTTCTCAGTACGAAAAGTTCCGTAATGAAGATGCACCGGCATTTTCCGTTGAGGAGCTTGAGGAAGCCATGCAGAAAGTCATGGACGAGTATGCGGGAGGAATTGCTTCCAATTATCAGTTCAATGAGAAACAGCTGGATCTTGCAGATGAAAAGATCCTTAAGCTTCAGGCTCTTGCCGAAAAAACAGCGGCAGCAGATATGCATGAGCTGATGTTTGCATACGAACTTCGTGAGCGTCTCATTGTGTGTCGTTCACTGATTGCTCATCTGAAAAACCGAAAAGAGACCAGATGGCATTCTTTCAACGAAAATCTGGATCATCCGGAAACCGATGAGAAATTTTATAAATATGTAAATTCGAAACTGGAAAACGGCGAGATTAAGATCATTTTCCGTGACATTGTAAAGGAGGACACATATGAGCATACGAATTGATCAGAAAAAATGTGTTGGCTGCAGAAAGTGCAGTGAAGTATGTCCGGGAACCCTGATCGTCATGGAAGACAAAAAAGCCGTGATGAAATATCCGAAAAACTGCTGGGGCTGCGTTTCCTGCGTAAAGGAATGTAAAGCCGGTGCCATTGACTTTTTCCTTGGTGCGGATATCGGCGGTAACGGAAGTATCATGAATGTAAAAAGCGAAGGTGATATCCTTCACTGGATCATTACAAAAACGGACGGTTCCACATCTGTGATCGATGTGGACCGGCGAAATTCGAATAAATACTAGAAGACAGGTGCTGCCGGTTCTGGCGGCCGGAACAGGAGGATGAGATCAGATATGAGTGGATTATCACATTTGGATGAACTGGAAGCAGAGGCAATTTATATCATCCGTGAAGTTGCAGCAGAGTGCGAGAAGCCGGTAATGCTTTATTCTATAGGAAAAGACAGTTCTGTAATGCTTCATCTTGCAATGAAGGCTTTTTACCCGGAGAAACCGCCATTTCCGTTTCTTCACGTAAATACAACATGGAAATTTAAAGAGATGATCGAGTTCCGTGACAAAACCGCGAAGGATCTGGGGATCGAAATGCTTGAGTACATTAATCAGGATGGTGTGAAGCAGGGGATCAATCCTTTTGACAGCGGTTCCGCATACACAGATATCATGAAAACACAGGCTCTGAAGCAGGCTCTTAAGAAATATGGTTTCACAGCTGCTTTTGGCGGTGGTCGTCGTGACGAGGAGAAAAGCCGTGCAAAAGAGCGTATCTTCTCCTTCCGTAATGCAGAGCAGGCCTGGGACCCGAAGAACCAGCGTCCGGAGATGTGGAAGCTTTACAATACTGAGATCAACAAAGGTGAAAGCATCCGTGTTTTCCCAATCTCCAACTGGACTGAGACTGATATCTGGCAGTACATTAAGAGAGAAAATATCCCGATCGTTCCGCTGTATTTTGCAAAAGAGCGTCCGGTTGTATACAGAGACGGCAACATCATTATGGTGGATGACGACAGAATGCGTCTGAACCCGGGTGAGGAGCCGCAGATGAAAAAAGTTCGTTTCCGTACACTCGGATGCTATCCACTGACAGGTGGTATCGAGTCTGACGCGGAGACACTGGATGAGATCATTGACGAGACTTTAAGCTCTGTGGAATCTGAGAGAACTACACGTGTTATCGATTCCGACGGCGGAGCTGCCAGCATGGAAAAAAGAAAGAGAGAGGGGTACTTCTAGGATGAGCGGATTACTGAAATTTATCACTTGCGGAAGTGTAGATGATGGAAAATCTACACTGATCGG
>Ga0129312_1001366_pt1 | contig 14499 bp, 16 predicted proteins | sample O827metagenome_FD_94434 | JGI IMG/M metagenome (GOLD analysis project Ga0129312, IMG submission 94434) | Orangutan group fecal microbial communities from Wisconsin, USA - O827 metagenome | ecosystem: Host-associated > Mammals > Digestive system > Large intestine > Fecal | place: USA: Wisconsin... | reverse complement strand
TTCAGCTCGGCAACGTCGGCATCGTAGAAATGCCCGGTGCTGTTGATGCGGCGGCAGACGTGGTTGATGTTTGTGGCAATCCTGCTGACAGCGGCAGCTAACTTTTTCTGCTCGGTGTAATCGGCCTTGATGATGTAGCCGTCGATCAGCATCTTCCGGGCGTAAGCGCCGAAATTGTGCGTTCCCAACTGGCGCATCTTGTGCTGGATAAGGTTTAACTCCTGCTCGTTCAGGCAGATTTCCTTGCGGATGGGTCGCGTACGGTCAGGCATGATAAAACACTCCTTTCACAATACAACGGACATTTTTTCTCAAAAACTTGGTAGTGGCGAAAAGAAAATTTTGAGAACGAGGGAATTACCGCTTGGTTGCCCTCTACTTTCCAACGGACATTTTTCTGCCGTTTTTTAAGTATCGGAGAAGAAAAAATGTCCCCGCTTTCGAAAAAGCGAGGACATCACGATCTGCGGATATTGAGATTTGGTGGATTAGCAAGCACAGCCGCTGTCCGGACACGCGGCGATTTTGGGATAATCCCAAACCCTTATTCACTTCAATTTTCGATAATAGGCATAGAACATCGGTGCGGTGGTGCAAACGGCGATGGTATCTGCAATCGGCTCTGCCAGATAGACGCCCGTGACCGCATTCGGCCAGAGGTGCGGCAGCAGGAAAATCAGCGGGATGAGCAGGATGATTTTTCGCCAGATGGTGAGGAAGATTGCCTTCGGTGCCTGGTCTAATGCCACGAAGCTATACTGGCACGCCACCTGCACGCCGTAGATAAGCAGCACGGCAAGATAGATGCGCATACTCCTTGTTGTGTATGTGATGAGCGCCGCATCATCCGTGAAAATAGACGCCACTGTGCCGGGCGATGCCATGCAGAGCAGCCAGATGAGAAACGAACCTCCGACGCAGCAAACGAGCAGCAAACGGAATGTTTTCTTGACGCGGGGGATATTTTTTGCACCCAGATTGTAGCTGAGCAGCGGCTGCGCGCCCTGCACCAGTCCCGGCAGAAGCAGCATCACAAACTGCATGACGCTGCTCAGAATGCTCATGGAAGCCACTGCCATATCGCCGCCGTAGGTTTGCAGAGAGGTGTTGAAGCTGATTGCCACCAGATTCTCCGTCAGCTGCATCAGCGCGGGCGATGTTCCAAGCAAAACGCACGGCCAAAGCAGCTTTCCATCAAAGCGGATATCCCGCAGTCGAAGCCGCAGGATGCTTTTCTCTGTGCAGAGGTAGCGGATGACAAAACAGGTGGAAACACCTTGCGAGATAATGGTTGCCAGTGCCGCTCCTTTGACGCCCATACCGAAGCCATTGATCAGCAAAGCATCCAGTGCAATGTTCGTCACCGCGCCTACGGCTACATTCCCCATGCTGACCAGCGTTTTGCCCTGTGCCGTGATAAAAGCGTTCAGTCCCAACGTCAGCTGCGTGAACAGAGTGCCAAGGCAATAGATGTTCAAGTAGTCTGCCGCAAAAGAGATGGTATCGATGCTGGCCCCGAACAGCAGCAGGATCGGCCGCCCGAATGCCAGCATGATACCAGTCAAAAGTATAGAGAGCAAGAGCAGCATCCATGTGCAGCTCCCTACAACCTTTTCTGCCTGTTCGGTTTCACCTTTGCCGAGCAAGATAGACGCTTTCGGCGCGCCGCCCATGCTGACCAGCGCTGCAAAGGCGGAGATCGCCAAAATTACCGGCGTGGTTACGCCGACACCGGCGAGCGCCTGCTTGCCGACTGCCGGGATGTGTCCGATGAACATTTTGTCCACCAGATTGTATAGAATGTTGATAAGCTGTGCTGCCACTGCCGGAACTGCCAGCCTGAAAAACGCCTTCGGTACCGGCGCGGCAGCAAGCAGCCGATCGCTTTCGTTCATAAGATCACCCTCGATGGTCGCATTTCCGGCACTGGATCATGGGCGCATCGCCCTCGTCCTTGTAAAAAACGCCCGCCCACTGGCAGATGCTCTGCAAAATCGGCACGACGGACGCGCCCTTTTCCGTCAGCGAGTATTCAACGCGCGGTGGAATTTCGTCGTAGGACTTTCGCTCTACGATGCCGTTGGCAATGAGTCCTTTCAATGTGGATGCCAGCACCGCATCGGTGATGTTGCCCATCTCCCGGCGCAATTCACTGTACCGCAATGTACCCAGTGCAGCCAGCACACAGATAATGCGGGAGTTCCACTTGCCGCCGAACAACTCCATTCCATATTCCAGCGGGCAGCGGATGTCCTTTTCCAACTTTCTCTGATACATAGCTTTATACCTCGCTTTTGGTTTCCTACATTATAGCGGGATATACTTACCATAACAAGTTGCTATGAAATTTATGAGCGGACGTATTGCCGCGTCCGCTCATTGCTTTTACAGTTCTTTCTTGTTGTCCGCGCCGGGGGTGGTGACGATGACCTTCTCCGGCGTGATGATGAGCGCACCCTTGGCCGTGGCTGCACCGTTAAACATCTTCTCCACCATAGCCTTGAAGGTACTGACCACCTCACCCTCGGTTACATATTGGGCGATGCCTTTCACCTGATAGCCTTCCAGACTCTGTGCGTCATAGACAGAAATAGCGATCTTACCGTTGTTCGCGGCAATGTTTTTCAGTGTCGTATCCAGAAACACATCGCCCACCACCAGCTTGCCGTCCGGGGTCACATCCTTGAACGCGACTGGCACTACATTGGGCTCACCATTCGCGCAGGTAGCCAGATCCCACATTCCGCTCTTGAGCAGCTTTACAACATTTTCATTCAACATGATAAAATCCTCCTTGTATTTTGAGCTTTACGGCTCATTCGTTGTGCTTATCATAGAGCAGATACAATGAAAGCGGAAGATATTGGTTGATTTATAAGTCACTCATATATTTCGTAGTGTCACCCAAATGAAGTTCAGTTGGTACCTTCAAACAATATGGGTAACACGTTCTAAATGATTCGGATTCACGGAGATTTTCGGGCAAAACAGGCTTGAAATCAGGTGAGAAAAAACAATGCTTGCCGGATTCGTGAAGTATCTGCCGTCTGCGCATATGGGTTGCATCATTCCGCGATTCACGGTATCGTGCGGATAGTACGCGGCTTCGCATGACCTTTTGCGGTTTGGCTACATATCGTCCGATTCCGTGAAGTGCAAAGGTGGGTCTTGCGTAGGGCATCGAATGTGGCGCTCAAAATCGCCAGAAAGGGGAAAAAGCCCTGTGCCGCGTTCAATACGCAGCACAGGGCTTTCTTATGTTGTAGATTTCTGATTGCATTCGCACCGCTGTTTTTCTTGTTATGCTTTATGCAAGATTGTTATTTCAGATATTCCTCAAAGAACGCTTTTAGCTTTTCAAATGGGATCACGTCCATCTGATCGTAAAGGTCGGTGTGGTTTGCGCCGGGGATCATGAGCAATTCCTTATTCTCGCCGGTCAATTTGCTGTAAGCCGTTTCACTGAAATAGCGGGAGTGCGCCTTTTCTCCGTGTACCAGCAGCACGGCGGAGCGGATCTCGCTGCTGTATTGCAAAATCGGCATATTCAGGAAGGAAAGCGAGGAGGTCACATTCCAGCCGCCGTTGGAGTTCAGGCTGCGGGGATGGTAGCCTCGGGGCGTCTTATAGTAGGCGTAATAGTCCTTTACAAACTGCGGTGCGTCCTCCGGCAGTGGATCAACTACGCCACCCGCCAGCGCATAGCTGCCGTTTTTATAGTCCTCGGTGCGCTGCGTATTCAGCGCTTTTCGCTTTTCAAAGCGTGCCTGCTCAGAATCCTCGCTGTCAAAGTAGCCGTTGGCAGTCACACGGGTCATGTCATACATGGTCATAGCCGCGGTCGCTTTAATGCGGGTGTCAATGGCGGCGGCATTGATCGCCATGCCGCCCCAACCGCAGATACCGATGATACCGATGTGCTCCGGATCAACATTCTCCTGTACGGAGAGGAAGTCTACCGCTGCGCAGAAATCCTCGGTGTTGATGTCCGGCGATGCGACATAACGGGGCATACCGCCGCTCTCACCTGTATAGGACGGGTCGAAAGCAATCGTCAGAAATCCAAGCTCTGCCATTTTCTGTGCGTACAGACCGGAGGACTGCTCCTTTACCGCACCGAACGGACCGCCGACGGCAATGGCAGGCAGCTTGCCCTCTGCGCTCTTCGGCGTGTACAGATCCGCCGCCAGTGTGATGCCGTAGCGGTTATGAAAGGTCACTTTCTTGTGATCCACCTTGTCGCTTTTCGGGAACACCTTGTCCCATTCCTGTGTTAAATTCAGTTTTTCCATATTCAGATCTCCTTGCCTGCTGCCTTAAAATATACTGTGTTGTCCACGGCTTCCAACCATTCATTGGAGGTTTCATCTCCCGGAACCTCTGCCGCCAGATGAGAGAACCAGCTATCCGGTGCAGCGCCGTGCCAGTGCTTGACGCCCGCAGGGATATTTACTACATCGCCGGGGCGCAGCTCCTGTGCCGGTTTGCCCCATTCCTGATAGTAACCATGCCCGGCTACGCAGACAAGAATCTGTCCGCCGCCGCTTTTGGCGTGATGAATGTGCCAGTTGTTGCGGCAGCCCGGTTCAAAGGTCACATTGCAAATGCCAACCTGCTGCGTAGAAAGAGGTGCGAGATAGCTTTGCCCGATAAAATATTTCGCAAAGGCATCATTGGGTGCGCCGATAGGAAATACCATCTCGTTCTGGTGTTTGGCTTTTGCATCGGCGGTATTGTCCTCCGCCCATACCTCCTTGGCCATACGGAAGGCCGCCCACGCCTTGGGCCAGCCCGCATAAAATGCCGCGTGGGTCAGGATCTCCGCAATTTCCGTTTTCGTCACGCCGTTATTCTTTGCAGTTGTCAGATGGTACTGAAAAGACGAATCCGTCAGTCCCTGCGCCATCAGCGCCACCACTGTTACAATGCTGCGGTCCCGCAGGGAAAGCTTATCTTCCCGGCTCCAAACCTCGCCAAAGAGCACATCATCATTCAATTCCGCAAATTTAGGAGCAAATTCCCCAAGGGCATCTCTGCCTGCCGTTTGTTTGACTGCCATATTCCGTTCCTCCCATCAAATTTTCAGTGTGTTGACCCATTTCTGCACAGCAGCGGTACTTTCATTGCTTTGCAAACGCTTACCGGGCAGCCACGCCGCTGCGGGGCAGACCGTCTTGAGGATGCTGTCTGTTTTGCCCATACCGCTGCCGCCGGAGGTGGCGAAGGGGATCACGGTTTTTCCGGCAAAGTCATAGCTTTCCAAGAAGGTTTCAATAATGCGCGGCGCTTGATACCACCAGATGGGGAATCCCACAAACACTGTGCCATACTGTGCCATATCCGTGATCTTAGTTGCAATGGCGGGACGGCTGTTGTCATCGTTCATCTCCGCAGTGCTGCGGCTGCCTTTGTCCATCCAGTCGAGGTCGGCAGCGGTATACGGCACCTCCGGCACGATTTCAAATAAATCACCGTCAACAACGCCTGCAATGGTTTTTGCCAGCTTTGCGGTTTCTCCGCTGGCAGAAAAATATGCTACCAATATCTTTTTTATATACGTTTCACCCCTGTTGGCTTAAAATATGTTCTTCGTATCGGAAATGCTTGTTCAGACATCCTTGCCCATCTGATAAGCTTGCTCCAGTGCGGCATGACCTGCGATCTCTCCCACGCCGTTTACGCCGCCCGCAAACACTGTACCAACCAGTGAACAGCGGGGGAAGCAGTCCGCCCAGCCCTGCACGGTTTTCTCTGTACCCGCAAAAGTTTCCGGTTCGTCCTCTGCCGCTGTTGCCAGCAAGTAGGCTTTCGTAAAGGCATAATCCGTTCCGAACAGTGGATTGGCGCGGTCCAGCATCGTCTTGAGTTGACCGCTGACACAGTAATAGTAGACGGGCGTTGCAAACGCCAGCACATCGGCGTCATGCATTTTGGCGGCAATTTCCACTGCATCGTCCTGGATGACGCAGTGCCCAAGATTCAGGCAGGCGAGGCAGCCCTTGCAGAAGCCAACCTGCTTTTCACGCAGAAACACAGTCTCTACCTGATGACCAGCTTCCTGCGCACCCTTGGCAAACGCTGCCGCCAACGTCTCCGAATTCCCACCCTTGCGGGGGCTTGAAGAGATAATCAATACTTTTTTACTCATCATAAACCACTCCTTGTATTCCGTTTTCTTTTGTGGTATTATCATGATAATACCTAAACTTAACTTTAGGTCAAGATATTTTTAAAAATTTCGGAGGGAAATTTATGTATTCGATTGGACAGGTAGCGGAGATGTTCGGATTACCCATCTCTACGCTGCGCTATTATGACAAGCAGGGGCTTTTCCCGAACATGGAGCGGGTATCCGGCATCCGCAAGTTTAGTGAGGCGGAAATCGAAGCGCTCCGGGTCATTGAATGTCTGAAAAAGGCTGGCATGGAGATCAAGGACATTCGGCAGTTCATGGATTGGTGCGTAGAAGGACCGGCCACCTACCCGCAGCGAAAGGCGATGTTTGAGGCGCAGCGGGCGCACATGGAGGCAGAGCTTGAGCAGATGAGCCGCACTCTGGATATGCTGAAATTCAAATGCTGGTACTATGAGCAGGCAATCAAAGACGGCAGTGAGGACAGACTAAAGGCGCTGATTCCTGACCGTTTGCCGGAGGAAATCCGAAAAGCATACGAAAACGCGCATAACTAAAATAGATGGGTAATTTATAGAGCCAGTATTTCTTTCTTTTGTAATTACTTAATTGGCGCGTGGATTTTCCCGATAATGGATAGCCCAACAACGGCAAACGATGTCTTGCAGAGTGGTTGCTAAACGGCGGCAGAAAAAAGGTGAAAAATCGGCCTTTGTTTGCGTTCTGCGCCGCTTTGCCGACTGAACAGGGAATCACACAGCCAGCACTTCAAACACTGCTTACAAACGGGAAAATCCACATAAAAAAGCTGCCCTGCTTGTGCGCAGGGCAGCTTGAATATTCTTAGTAATGTTGCAGCAGGCGATTTTCGCAACTGCGTTCCGCCGGTTCCTTTAAGTTTTCCTATGTAATTTTTAATTGCAGCACTTCGGAAGGATATAAGGATATAAAAAGAAAAAAACATCAAGCCTGTCGGAGAAGTTCGACAGGCTTGATGCTTTTTATTCCTTCGATTTTTTATATTCCGTCCCCCAAATCTCCATTGCATCCATGATCGGGCGCATGGATTCTCCCAAGTCGGACAGAGCGTATTCTACCCTCGGTGGTACTTCGGGATAGACGGTGCGGGTGATGATCCCATCGGCTTCCATGGAGCGCAGGCTGTCCGTCAGCACCTTTTGGCTGATCCCCTCCAAGTCCTTTTTCAGCTCATTGAACCGCCATGGGCGCTGAAGCAAGTTCCGCATGATGAGCAGTTTCCACTTGCTGCCGATCAGAGCCACGGTAGTTGCTACCGGGCAAGCGGGCATTTCTTCTTTTGTCAGCATAGCAGTACCTCCAATGGTTTTATTTAGAATGCTATATCTTAATTATAGTGCAGGAATCTCTTACTTGCAAGCGGTTACTTTTTTGTGACTCAGTAATAGATTTGTGCGTACTTTTTTTCGGAACGAAGATGCCCTACAATGAAAATGCAAACAGGAAAAGCTGTTTGACAAGAATTTATGGAGGTAACAATTATGGCCCTTTCTAATCTCTTTGGCTGGAACAAGAAGGCGGAGGCCACTGCTCCCGCAACTGCCTGCGGCGCTGGTGACAAGCCCGCCGAGAAGCCCGCTGCTTGCGGCTCCGCCTGCGGTGCTGGCGACAAGCCCGCCGAGAAGCCTGCTGCTTGCGGCTCCGCCTGCGGCGCCGGTGACAAGCCCGCTGAGAAGCCCGTTGCTTGCGGCTCTGCCTGTGGTGCTGGCGATAAGCCTGCTGAGAAGCCTGCCGCTTGCGGCTCTGCCTGTGGTGCTGGAGATAAGCAGTAAAGACAGGGTTCCCACAAAATCGCAGGATTTTGTGGGAGGAGGAGTCACAGCGGAATGAATCAGGTTTCGCGTTTACGCGGAACCGTATGATATGGAGCTTGTGACGACGAGATACACCCCAAGAAAACCTTGGGGCGTATTTCCGAGGGGGCAACGGCGGTTACACTTTCGGAAATGCGTCCCATCACAACAAGGAGGATCACATGAAACAGTATTTTTCTTTCCAGTGGCATATCACGGATGAATGCGACCAGCGGTGCAAGCACTGCTACATTTTCTCTGAAAACTGCAACAAGAAGCTGGATGCAATGTCCTGGCAACAAATGCAGGACACCTTCTATAACTGCCTGGACTTCTGCAAGGTCTATGGCCGCCTGCCGTATTTTTACATCACCGGCGGCGATCCCATTTTGCATCCGGACTTCTGGAAGCTGCTGGAGCTGATGAAGCAGCACAGTGTTCCGTTCACCATCCTCGGCAATCCGTTCCACCTGACCGACGAGGTCTGCCGCAAGCTCAAAGAATATGGCTGCGAAAAATATCAGCTTTCCATTGACGGTTTGCGTGAAACCCACGACTGGTTCCGCAAGCCCGGCAGCTTTGATATTACGTTGGAGAAGATCGGCTGCATCAATCGGGCGGGTATCCGCTCCGTGGTGATGACCACCGTTTCCGGCACGAACATTGACGAGGTTCCCGGCATCATCGACGCTGTTGTGGCAGCAGGCGTGAATGTCTTTGCATTCGCCCGTTATTGCCCCACCAGCGAGGAAAAGGATGTGGGCATCGAGCCGCTGCGTTACCGCAAGCTGCTCGCTGACTGTGACAAGAAATTCAAGGAATATGAGGCCGCAGGCTGCCAGACCTACTTCAATAAGAAAGATCATCTGTGGACGCTGTATGAGTACGAAACCGGGGCGTTCAAAATCCCCGAAACCGTGGAGGACGGTGTGATCTACGGCGGCTGCAACTGCGGCAACTGCCACCTGACCATCCTCCCCACTGGGGATGTGTATGCCTGCCGACGGGTACAGAACAGCAAGGTCGCCAATGTGTTCACCGACCGGCTGGCGGATGTCTGGGTATGCCAGATGGAACAGTACCGTGACTACACGAAGTTCGAGAAGTGCAGTAAATGCGAGCTGCTGGCATTCTGCCGGGGCTGCCCTGCCGTGGCAAGCGGGAAAGACGGAAACTTCTATGCCGCCGACCCGCAGTGCTGGAAGGAGGTAAAGCAAGATGCCTGATGTTTTTGAAACCATCATGCACCGCCGTTCCATTCGGCGGTTTGCGCCGAAGCAAATTGAAGAAGCCGCCTTGCAGCAGATTATTCAGGCCGGCTTGTATGCGCCCAGTGCAGGCGGACGGCAAGGCGTGATCTTCGCCGTCTGTCAGGACAAAGAGGTAAATGAGCGCCTCGGCAAGATCAAGCGGGCAAACTCTCATCCCCGCATGGCAACGGAAACGAGCTTTGTTTCCCGTGAGCAGCCCAGCATAGCGGATGACCCCCACCTGATAAATGCTTTTTATGACGCACCTACTGTTATCACCATGTTCGCACCGAAGAATTTTCTGTTCTCCGTGGATGACTGCGCGGTTGCTGCGGAAAATATGATGCTGGCGGCAGACGCTCTGGGTATCGGCTCCTGCTATATCGGTCAGGGCTGGACGGCCTTTGACGATCCCTACGGACAGGAGATTTTGCGGCAGTGGAACATTCCCACCGACCACTATGCCGTCATGCAACTTCTTTTGGGTTATCCCCGCGAGAGCGACAAGCATCCCACCCCGAAGCCGAGAAAAGAGGGGTGCGTGATCCGGATAGGAGGTGCTGCAAAATGAACGCACAAATCTGTTTGCAAAAAATGAAGCTCTGCGGAGTGCTGTCCTTCGCCACCGTAGATAAGATCGGTGCGCCGCAGGTTCGCTGCATTAGTGCCATTCATTATGAACCGGATTCCTTGTATTTCTTCACGGCAAGGGGCAAGGCGTTTTGTGACGAGCTGCTGACCGATGGACGGGTGCAGATTCTCGCTTATACCCGGTTCAAAGAAATGATCCGTCTGTCCGGTAAGGCGGTGCCTGCGGAAAGTCAGGAGGAAAAAATCAATACGATATTTGCGGAACAGCCGTATCTTGCGAATGTATATCCCGGAGACACCCGGAATATCGGCATTATTTTTGAGCTGAAGGATTTCAACATCGAATACTTCAATTTGGGCGTGAAGCCCATCTTCCGTGAGGTTTATACGGTTGGGCAGGCGGAAGCCGAGAAAAAGGGCTATCGTATCACCGATGCGTGCATCGGCTGTGGCACCTGCCTGAACCACTGTCCACAGAAGTGCATTGTTCCCGGCAAACAATACACCATTCAGCCGGAGCATTGCCTCCATTGTGGGGCCTGCTATGAAAACTGTCCGGTAAAGGCGGTGGAAAAGCTATGAACCAGTCTGAACGGCGGCTGTTTCTGATCCAGTCGCTTTTGAAAGAGAAAACAGAGTATCGGGATATTGCTATTCCGGCAGAGCCAGAGAGCCAGCGCCAGCTTTTGCGGGGCCTGATGAATATTCGCGCGCCACAGCACATTGGAGCAGATTTTCTGAAAATGCAGGACGCATACCTGCAAGATGAGACCGCCGCAAAGGGCATCACCGATGTGGCAGACCTGACGCCCGTGCAACCAGGACTGTATCTCTGGCAGGGCGACATTACAACGCTCAAGTGCGACGCTATCGTGAACGCTGCAAATTCCGGCATGACCGGCTGCTATATCCCCAACCACCGCTGCATCGACAACGCCATTCACACCTTTGCGGGCGTGGAGCTGCGGCTTGCCTGTGCGGAATTGATGGAACAGCAGGGCTATCCCGAACCCACCGGTCAAGCAAAAATCACGCCTGCGTTCAATCTGCCCTGCCGCTATGTGCTGCATACCGTCGGTCCGATCATCAGCGGTCGAGTAACCAAAGAGGACAAAGAGCTGCTGGCCTCCTGCTATCGCTCCTGTTTGGAGCTGGCAGCGGAAAATGGCTTGGAAAGTGTGGCGTTCTGCTGCATTTCCACAGGAGAGTTTCATTTCCCCAATGACTTAGCGGCAGAGATTGCCGTAGCGACAGTCAAAGAATTTCTCAAAAAGCAAACCAGTGTAAAGAAGGGGATCTTCAATGTTTTCAAGGATTTGGACAAAACCATCTACGAAAAGCTGCTCTGAGCAGATTGAGCAACTGAGGACGGCGTTACATGACTGTGACGCCGTGGGGATCGGCGCAGGCGCAGGTCTGTCTACGGCGGCGGGTTTCACCTACACTGGCGAACGGTTTGAACAGCATTTCTCCGATTTTGCTCAGAAGTACGGCATTCAGGATATGTACAGCGGCGGCTTTTATCCCTTTGCCACGCCGGAGGAGCATTGGGCCTATTGGAGCCGGTATATCTACATCAACCGCTATATGGATGCTCCAAAACCGGTCTATGAAACGCTTTTGAAGTTGGTTGCCGACAAAGATTATTTTGTCATCACCACGAATGTTGACCACTGCTTTCAGAAGGCGGGCTTTGACAAGAAACGGCTTTTTTACACGCAGGGCGATTATGGTCTGTTCCAGTGCAGCGAACCGTGCTGTCAGGAGACCTTTGATAACGAAGCCGCGATTCGTGAAATGGTCAAGCGGCAGAAGGATATGAAAGTCCCGACCGAACTGCTCCCTGTCTGCCCCCACTGCGGCAAACCCATGACGATGAATCTCCGCAGCAATGATACCTTCGTGGAGGACGAGGGCTGGCATCGGGCAGCGGAGCGGTATGAGAATTTTCTCCGCACCCGCGCAGGACAAAAAATCCTCCTTCTGGAATTGGGCGTTGGCTATAATACCCCCGTCATCATCAAGTACCCCTTCTGGCAGATGACCACGAAGAATCCAAACGCAATCTACGCCTGTATCAACCAAGGGCAGGCGGTTTGTCCTCCAGAAATCGAGCAACGATCAATCTGCATGAATGCAGATATTGGACAGGTTTTGCAGAGCCTGTCCGATGCTGCAATTCAATAAAAGAAAGCAGTTCTACCACGCGCGTACCGTGTGATAGAACTGCTTTAGCTTTTCATCGTCATGGTATAATTACCTTTGCATAGGGGCTTTTCTCGGCACTTCAATCTACTGTACCACAACTGTACCATTTTGGCGTGCAGCTTTATGAAACAGCGTGGAGTTTTATACCCCTTGAAATTTGAAAAAGCTTGTTCCCGTAAGGATTTACGGGCATTTATGCTTCTTTATAGATTTATGAAATCAGGTCAAATTCTTCCGATACCTAATTTCATAGTTTTCTCTATCTCCTTATTTTTCAAGGGTTTTCGGCACTTGAACGGCGCTTACTGTACCAAAAACCGTCCATTCTCCGACGGATATTCTTGCCGCATTTTTTGTCGCGTAAACTTTTACCCATTTGGAAGCTCCTTTCTCACTATGAGAAGAAGTCCTATATATTTTATAATTGCAGCACAAGGGCTTTCTTTTCTCAATGCAATCCTGCGGCCTTGTAGGCGGCTTTTTCACGCTTTAGCTTTCTGACCGTCCGCTCAATGCGGCGCTGCATCAAATGAAAACGAAACATTTCACACCGCACAATATAGCGGTAAATTCACACGCAAGAGAGTGCGGGGGGATCCGAAAGACGCGACATCTCATTTTGCGCAGCTCCTTGCCGGACATCAAACGGCGGATGAGATTTCCTTTGACTGGGGGCTTCTCTCGTAAGATATATCGGACCGAAACGTATTTCTGAATTTATTTTGCCCGCACTTTAAAATTTCCTCTTGACATCGCCGCTGTGCTGTGCTAAATTGAGTCCACAAACCGATGAAGAAGGGTAAGTACTTCCTGTATCAACGCTTCAGAGAGCTGCCGGTGGTGGAAAGGCGGTGCCGAGAGCAGGGACGAATGGCCTTCCGAGGGCAAGCCAAACGCCGTTGGCAGTAGGTGCGCCGGAGTTTGCGTCTCCGTTAACAAAGCGCGGTATGTGTTAGCATACGCAGAGTGGACGCAATGCACTTGCGTCAAGCCGGGTGGCACCGCAGAAGTTGATTCAGACGCTTCTGTCCCAGCATATCAGCAGGGACAGAAGCGTTTTCTTTTGTCCCAATTCAGAAGAAAAGGAGACAAAACCATGAGCAACACAAACACCATTCCCTACAAGATCTATCTGGATGAGAGCGAGATGCCCAAAGCATGGTATAACGTCCGGGCTGACATGAAAAACAAACCCGCTCCGTTGCTCAACCCCGGCACACTCCAGCCCATGACTGCCGAAGAGCTCTCCCCTGTATTCTGCGAAGAGCTTGTACAGCAGGAGCTGGATGATACCACTGCGTATATCCCCATCCCCCAGGAGATTCAGGACTTCTACAAAATGTACCGCCCCTCCCCCCTTGTGCGGGCATATCGCCTGGAAAAAGCGCTGAACACGCCGGCAAAGATCTATTACAAGTTCGAGGGCAACAACACCTCCGGCTCCCATAAGCTCAATTCCGCCATTGCACAAGCCTACTACGCCAAGAAGCAGGGCCTGACCGGCGTTACAACCGAGACGGGCGCCGGTCAGTGGGGCACCGCCCTGTCCATGGCCTGCTCTTATTTCGGCCTTGACTGCAAGGTATATATGGTAAAGGTCTCCTACGAGCAGAAGCCCTTCCGGCGCGAGGTCATGCGCACCTACGGCGCTTCGGTCACGCCTTCCCCCTCCACAGAAACGCAGGTCGGACGGAAAATTTTGGCTGAGCATCCGGGGACGACCGGTTCCCTGGGCTGCGCCATCAGCGAGGCCGTAGAGGTCGCCACATCCACGCCCGGCTATCGCTATGTGTTGGGCAGCGTCCTCAATCAGGTCCTGCTGCATCAGAGTGTGATCGGCCTTGAGAGCAAAGCCGCTCTGGACAAATACGGCGTCAAGCCCGACATTATCATCGGCTGTGCCGGCGGCGGCTCCAATCTGGGCGGACTGATTTCTCCCTTCATGGGTGAAAAGCTGCGCGGCGAACAGGATTATCGCATTATCGCCGTAGAGCCGGCCTCCTGCCCCTCCTTCACCCGCGGAAAATTTGTCTACGACTTCTGCGACACCGGTATGGTCTGCCCTCTGGCCAAAATGTATACCCTGGGCTCCGGCTTCATCCCCTCCCCCAACCACGCCGGCGGCCTTCGCTATCACGGGATGAGTTCTATCCTGTCTCAGCTCTACCACGACGGGCTTATGGAAGCCGTCAGCGTAGAACAGACCAAAGTTTTTGAAGCCGCAGAGCAATTTGCCCGGATCGAGGGTATCCTGCCCGCCCCTGAATCCAGCCATGCCATCCGCGTGGCCATAGACGAGGCTCTTCGCTGCCGGGAGACCGGAGAAGAAAAAACGATCCTCTTTGGCCTGACCGGCACCGGATACTTTGACATGGTCGCCTATGAAAAATTCCACAATGGCGAGATGAGCGACTGCATCCTCACGGACGCCGATCTGCAGGCCGGCAAGAACTCTTGATCCGGACACGGAAACAGCCGCAAGCCA
>Ga0129312_1001364_pt1 | contig 14537 bp, 9 predicted proteins | sample O827metagenome_FD_94434 | JGI IMG/M metagenome (GOLD analysis project Ga0129312, IMG submission 94434) | Orangutan group fecal microbial communities from Wisconsin, USA - O827 metagenome | ecosystem: Host-associated > Mammals > Digestive system > Large intestine > Fecal | place: USA: Wisconsin... | reverse complement strand
GATCAAGGAGGCGTTTCCGGGAGTACCGATCCTCTACGATAACCTGTCCCTCGGCGTATCCTGCCATATCGGACCGGGCGGAATGGGAATCGGATGCGCGGTGGCACCGGATTATAAGAGAGTGTAAGATCGATATGCTGAATTCCCAGACCACAGTGTATTTGTGAGAAGCTGTTGGCGGTAATTTCTATGGGTGCTGTAGGTCTCGTTGCTGTTGCGTGTATACAAAATATGCCTTATAATAGGTAGCAGACAGAAAGATTCAAATGCTGTGATCTGCACATGAAATAATTGGGAATTATGAGCTGCGCAGGCCGCATAAGAGGAGGTAACAACTATGGAATACCGCAGATTTGGAAATACGATCGTAGCGAGAATCGATAAGGGCGAGGATGTTCTGGAGAAGATGAAGCGCATCGCGATGCTGGAGGACGTAAAGCTTGCGAGTGTCAGCGCGCTGGGAACATTTTCTTCCATGACCGTCGGAATTTACGACCTGGAAAAGCGACAGTTTATGGGAAATGATTTTGAGGGTATGTTCGAGATCGTTTCCTTCACAGGAACTATCAACACCATGGACGGCAAGTACTACAGCCACATCCATGCGGCAGCAGCCGACGCGAAAGGCAACGTGTACGGCGGTCATTTGAGCCGCGGAATCATCGGAGCGACATGTGAGATGGTGATCACGGTGATCGATGGAGTCGTGGACCGCGTGAAGGATGAGGAGACAGGACTCAATATCTTTAACTTTAAGTGTGATAAATAATCGAGAAGGAGCAGTTTATGGAACAGATGATTCCGGGATTTCTGGAAGAGATGTTGAAAAAACAGTATGGGGAGGAAGTTTTCGCGAAGATCCTCGCGGGATATCAGGCGAGACGACCGGTGACACTTCGGGTCAACCCCTTAAAGGCGGACAGGACTCAGGCGGAAAAAGCTCTCACAGAGGCAGGAATCGCGTTCCGGAACGTGTCCTGGTATGAGGACGCGATGATCATCGAGGGCGCAAGAGAGCCGGAGATCCAGGAACTTCCGATCTACAGGGAAGGTGGAATTTATCTCCAGAGCCTTTCCTCCATGCTGCCGCCGCTGTTCCTCTCCCCGAAGGCGGGAGAGTCCGTCCTCGATATGGCGGCTGCTCCGGGCGGAAAGACGACCCAGATGGCGGCGATGACAGGAAATCAGGCCCAGATTACGGCCTGTGAGAAGAATAAGGCGAGGTCGGAGAAGTTAAAGTACAACCTGGAAAAACAGGGGGCGTCAGGCACCTATGTGATGGTGGAGGACGCGAGGAAGCTGGACGATTTCTTCTCCTTCGACCGGATCCTCTTAGACGCGCCATGCAGCGGAAGCGGAACCGTGGAAGTGCGGGACGGCGTCTGCCGGACAAAGATCTCAAAGGAGCTTGTGGACCGGTCCGCGAGAACCCAGGAAGAGCTGTTGAAAAAAGCTCTGAAACTCTTAAAGTCCGGACATGAGATGGTTTACTCTACCTGCTCGATCTTAAAAGAGGAGAATGAAGGTCTCTTAAAGCGCGTGTTAAAGAGCGCTGGCGGAGAACTCGTTCCGATCGAAGAGGAGTGGACGAAGAAGCTTCCTCTGCTTCCAAATGCGATGCCGGGAACGCTTCTTGTGGGACCGGATGAGCTGTTTGAGGGATTTTTTGTGGCGAAGATCAGGAAGAAATAAAAAAAGAATGTGCCTCGGCACATTCTTTTTTTATTTTATGCAGCTTTTCGATTCTCTGCATCGATCCTCTTCAGCTCCGGAAGCACCACAGCCAGCATCGTAACGAAGCAGGCGGTTCCGCCGATCACATTGGAGATCGGTTCCGCAAGGAATACGCCGTCAGTTCCCATGCCGAGCGCGTAGGGCATCAGGTATGTCAGCGGAACTACGATAAATACCTTGCGCAGCAGGGAGAAGAAGATCGCAAATTTCTTTTTATTTAAGGATTTGAAGACGGTCTGACCGATGTACTGCAGATCCATAAAAATGAAGGCCGCAAAATACTGGTTTAATGCCGGACCCGCGTCCGCAACCAGGGCCGCGTCGGAACTGAAAATGCTGATCAGCGTCGACGGGATCAGGATGATCGCGCTCCACATGATGGCGGTGTATGCAAGGATCATGCTGCTCATAACAATCATAGCCTTGCGCACGCGGGAAGGTCTGCGGGCACCGTAGTTGTAGCTTAAGATCGGGGAAGTTCCTTCGTTCATGGCGTAGATCGGGGTCTCCACTAACTGGCGCACGCTGGAGACGATGGTCATGACGGAGATGTAGATATCGCCGCCGGTGACTGCCAGTACGTTGTTGGCACAGATCGTCACGAGGCTGTTTGTGAGCTGCATGATAAAGCCCGCTGCGCCGAGACTCACGATATTTTTCGCGTAGTCCTTACATTCGGAAAGCTCATCTTTCTTCAGAAGACGGAGCCTTAACTCGGACTTCTTGCTGAGAAAGTGAAGAACAAATGCCGCGGACAGGAACTGGGAGATCACAGTGGCGATAGCCGCGCCGCGGACACCAAGTCCGAGAGCAAAGATAAATACCGGGTCAAGAATCAGGTTCGCGCAGGCACCGATGGCGACCGAAAACATGCCGACGGTGGAGTAGCCCTGGGCATTGATGAACGGGTTCATGCCGACGGCGATCATGGACGGCAGTGTTCCGATCAGGTAGAGCATCATGTATGGATAAGCATAGGCAATGGCGTCAGAAGAGGCACCGAAGAGTACCAGGATCGGGCGCGCAAATAAAAAGCCGATAACCATCAGAATGACCGCGGAACCGCACAGCATGGTAAAAGAGGTATCCATGATCCTGGTTGCGGTTTCAGGCTCTTTCTTTCCGCGGTAAATGGAAAAGAGCGGCGCGCCTCCGGTTCCGAAAAGGTTGCTGAATGCGGTGATGATCACGATCACCGGGAAACATAAGCCTACTGCGCCGAGAGCGGCTGTTCCGACATCCGGGATCCTCGCAATGTAGATGCGGTCCACAATATTATATAGAAGGTTTAAGATCTGGGCAACCAGCATGGGCAGCGCGGCACCAAGAATATTGCCCGTTATGGTTCCGTGTTCGAAATCGATACGTTTCATATGTATTCTATAATTCCTTTCTTGTTTTTCCTTGATTTCAAGTATAACATCCCCTATACTATATGTAAATTATGGTTTTTGTATAGAAATATAACAAAAATTATATAGTCCAACTAATAAGACTTTTACATTGTTCGCATAAGAAACATACAAAGCTGCAAAGTATGTTCTGGACCGGAACGAAAAGCATTCATAAGAAAAAAGCTGACTGGCATATATGCATGTTTTTGTGATTTATTAATAGGAGGAAAGGTCGTCTGCAGGGCAGTCTGCGGACAGAAAATATTATGGAGATCAGACAATTAGAATACTTCCGCGCCATCGTTGACGCCGGAACCATCAGCGGGGCAGCGAGAGAGCTTCACATGACGCAGCCGCCGTTAAGTTATCAGATGAAAATGCTGGAAGAGGAACTTCAGGTTCCGCTCTTTATCCGCGGAATGAAACACATCACGCTGACAGAAGCAGGAAAAACGCTCTACGAGCAGGCGGGAAAGATCCTAATGCTCTCGGACGTCACAAAGCGCGAGGTCATAAAATCCAGCCAGTCGGCGACGATCCATATGGGGATGACGCCGTCCACCGTGTCCATGATGTCTCACTACTTGATGCTCTTTGCGAAGGAACATCCTCATATCCATTTTGATATCCACGAAGGATCCACATACGCGTTGAGGGAACAGCTCGAAAACCGGATCATTGATCTCACAACACTGCGGACACCGATCACATTAAGGGGATGTGAGACGAGAGTTCTGTCAGAAGAACGCCTGCTCGTCATGGCGGTCCCGGATTATCCGCTTTTGAAGGGGCGCACATCGATCCACCTGCAGGAACTCTCGGAGCAGCCATTGATCTTATCCCACCGTTTCCAGAAATATATCGTCTCAAAATTTGAGGAAGCGGGACTTGTCTGCGACATCTACCTCGCCTGCGAGGATGCCCGGACCGCGATCACGATGGCAGAAAAAGGAATGGGGATCGCGATCCTGCCGATCTCCATGCAGGACCTCTCGGATAAGCTGAAATCATGCGAGATCTGCGATGCTGACTTTACAACGGAAATTCTGCTGGCATGGCGAAAGGGCCGGATCCCGGCGGAGATACAGGAATTTCTGGATCTCTGGAATTAAACATATAATTGAATAAATTTTTAAGACGGTAAGCCGTCCATGACATGATGGAAAATTATGTTGTGGGCGGCTTTTTTCTGCTGCCATGCATTCGAAAGAAGCTGCGGCGGTGGGGCTTGCAGGTCTTACTGAAAAGATTATCTGAAAGAATCTTGTCGATTCTTTGGGCACTTCTGCAAAACAGGGGAAAAGGAGTAATTTCAGGTGGAAAATTCTCTCTGGGCTGGGAATATAAACAAGCATCCCTGCATAAAATGCAATTTAGAAAGTGGTTTTTATGGACCACCAGAATACGATCACTCAACGATCCAGGGAGAAAAGGAGGAACTGAGGTATGAGAAAGCGGAAAATGAAAAAGCGTACTCTGGCGGCACTTATGACAGCATGCATGGTCGTCGGAGCTATGCCGGGAGTGTCGTTCGCGGAAGCGGGTCCCCCGGCGGATTCTTTAGATCCGGGAACACAGGGGTACACACTGGATGGCAAGCCGGCTTCTGGGGACGCTGATATTTTAGTTTCCAAGAGCGCGGTGTATAATGAGGACACGGATGATTATACGGTCACATTGTCAACGTCTGCCAAAAGCCGGATCCGGACGAAAAAGACAGAGATCGTGATCGTTCTCGATAAGTCAGGATCAATGGCGTGGTGTACGGAGAAAAATCCTCACCATAAACATTCGGGCGGAGAACCATGTGATCCAGTCAGGGATGGGAGTCAGGATAGTCGCTGGACAATCGCGAAACGGGCGATCCAGAGCATGACATCGGATCTCACGGAGAAAGCTTCATTTAAATATGTAGTATTTGATCGTGAGGCATATCAGTGTGACAGCAGTTTCACATATTCAGACTGGAGTGGAAATGCTCATGAATATGAGCCAGTAGGCAGCACAAATCTGATTGCCGGAGTTGAAAAAGGAATCAGCCTGTTTTCCGAAAGTAAAGACACCAACAAAGTCCTGGTGATTGTTGCGGATGGAGAACCAGACGGTGACAGATTCCCAACAAAACAGGCAGCAGACTTCAAGTCCGAATCAACAAACAACACGATCTATACCGTAGGTTTTGCCTACGACGCAGCAGGCGGTCCGTTTAAAGATCTTGCCAGCGGTGATGATTACTTCCTTGAAGCGGGCAATGACACGGAATTAAACGAAAAAATGACGGAGATCAGCGAGAATATCAAAGGTCTTATCGTTGATCCGCTGGGAAATCAGGTGGAATATGTGGATGGTTCCCTCACCACAGAAGGTTCACAGACAGAGGCTGTCTATGATAACAACACGATCAGCTGGAGTGATGAAGAGAACGGGTTAAGCGGCACAGTCACTTTAACATACCGTGTAAAGGTCAAAGATTCTGTGAAGGAGGATCTGGAGCACGCAGATACGATCTTCCTGAATGGAGATGCGGAACTGAATTATTCCTATGTGGATGAAAATGAAGAGACAAAAATCCCGGGAGCAATTTCCTTTAAAAAGCCCACAGTGGAAACTGCCATCCTTGAAGTCAACTATGTGGATGAGGATGGAAATACAGTGAGATCAGACCGTGAGAAAGTCATTCTGAATGAGAAAAATACTTCTTTTAAGACAACACTGGATGATATCATTGATTTTGTGATTGATGAAGGTGAAGATGCGGTTGAATATCAGGTGACGGAAAAACCTTCAGAGATTCCACAGCCAGAGGGAGGAAAGATCGCATCCATTACCGTAAGAGTTAAATCTTCGGATACAGATGAGCATCCAACTTACGATGAATTAAAAGATATCATCGGAAACGTGGTTCTCGTCCACACCGGCAGCAACGCGGAGCATCAGGACGCGGAATATGAGCTGATCAAGGGAAGCTATGACATCACAAGGTATGACATCGCAAGTGCAAGCAACGCGGGAGCAGTCGTTACTGTGAAAGCGGCAGCTTACAAAGACGCATATAACGAGGAGAACGGAACCCATACAGTACAGGGAAGATCATCTGTGAAGGTGGTTCTTCAGTATGATGGTAATGCATGGGAACTTGTTGACGGTGATCTTCCGGTAACATTTACCGTCAAGTGTTCCGATAAGAAGCCGGAGATTCCAGAGAAGAAGTACAGTGATATTAAATTCGTTGTTGTAAACGGAACCTTCACAGAGAATGGAAAGACTGAGATTACAAAGAATTTTGAAGTAGGAACAAAGATCACACTTGCAGATATCCCGGCATCTAAAGGAAAGAGCAGCAGCTACAGCGATGCCGCATGGGATAAGTACCCGTTAGGATATGTTGTAGGCGAGGAAGGAACCACCTTCACGATCACCTATAAATGGAAATCATCCGGAGGAAGCAGCGGTGGCGGTGGTGGAAGCCGTGGTTCCATCAGAAGCGTAGCCACAAACGCAGCAGGCAAGTCCGGCCGCTGGATCTTAGAGGGCGGCGAGTTTACAGAGGACAACGGAAGACTTCCGTCCAACGAGTATCTGAAGATCGGCGATACGATCTACGGCTTCTACACCTACGGCTTCGCCATCGATTTCGACCGTCCGGAATACTACACAGACGCGGCGATCCAGGCAAAGGGCGGATACCGCGAGGCAAAGGGAACCTGGAGATTAAACGGCTGGTGGTTCTGCTACGATGACGGAACATTCCCGCACAGCGAGTGGGTATACCTCACATGGAACGGACATTCTGACTGGTATTACTTCGATGTGGACGGCTGGATGGAAGACGGCTGGTTATTCTGGAACAACAACTGGTATTATCTTCATACCCAGTACGACAACACCAGAGGCCACATGTACACCGGCTGGCACGAGATCGACGGCAAGTGGTATTACTTCAACACAGCATCCGACAAGGGAACACTTGGAGCGATGCTCGCGGATACCACAACACCGGATGGATATAAAGTCGACGCGAATGGGGCATGGATTCGATAAACATTCGGCGGTCGATGAAATCGTAGGGAAATTGCCAATAGGAAGAATGAAGATTTAATAAAGAGAAGACGCTGCCTTTCAGCAAAAAAGCTGTTGGGCAGCGTCCTTTTTGTTTACTTACGCAAAGATGTCAGGCGCTATGAGCGATTTCCCCAGGTCGTCGGCAGCGGAGTATATTTTGGTTTTATATAACGAGTAATTTTTTTAAAAATATGCCATAATGAACAGATAGTGAAAACTCACAGGTTCAAAGGAAATCAGCCTCTTTTTGAGACGCAGTGGCTGCAGAGAGTTTGATGGATAAGGAGAATATTTCATGAAACAGGATCTGGAACATTATGGACAATATTTAACAGAATGCGAGAAAAGTAAAAATACGATTGAAAAGTATCTGCGGGATGTGCAGAAGTTCCTGACATTTTTAGGGGAACGGAATATCGACAAGGAGATCATTTTAAACTATAAAAAGATTCTCATGGAAAAGTACAGGACATCCAGCGTAAATTCCATGCTGATCGCGCTGAATGGCTATTTGAGGTGGATTGGGCGGGATGATCTTTGTGTCCGTGTATGCAGGACACAGCGCTTGATCTTCCGAGAGGAGGAACGGGAGCTGACACGGGAAGAGTACCAACGGCTTCTCATGAGTGCAAAACAGAAGAAAAAGGAGCGGTTATTCTGTATTCTGCAGACCATTGCGGGAACAGGAATGCGGATCGGGGAGCTGAAATATCTGACAGTAGAAGCGTTAGAGACGCGGAAGGTGCGGATCGATTTCAAAGGAAAGGTCCGGATCATTCTTCTTCCGAGATCACTTTTGATTGTTCTGCGGGATTACTGCCGAAAGCGAAAGATTAGAGCAGGAAGTATTTTTTGTTCAAGAAACGGGAGACCATTGGATCGGAGAAATATCTGGGCGGAGATGAAAGGACTCTGTGGAAGTGCGAGAGTGGCGGCAACAAAAGTCTTTCCCCACAATCTGAGACATCTGTTCGCAAGGTGCTTTTATGAAAGAGAACATGATCTTGCCCGGCTGGCAGATTACCTTGGACACAGCAGTATTGAGACGACGAGGAGATATACGATGATTACGAGTGAGGAGGCCTGCGCAAATGATCTGGAGCTGGGATTAGTTCAAAATAACGAACCAATATTAGTAGGCAAAGAAGGTTATGGGGGACAAAAGGGCAAAAAATAAAGAATCCATCGGTGACATAATGCGTATTATGTCATGAAGAATTCCTCCCTTGTATTTATATATACATAGTAATCCTATCACGAAAAGCTTTTGTTTTCAATGGATATTCCAGAAATTTCGCTTCTTTGCGTCTTTTTAGCATGGTTTCACTGAAAAAACAAAGGTGATGGTGAATGGATTCGTGTATCCATTGCTTTCACAAAGTAACTTGAAGAAGCAAGAAGAGCATGAAGGCGCCTAAGGCGCTTTTTTTGTTGTCGAATTTTGTAAAAAAATGTCAAAAACAAATCCTTGAAAACAAATATTAAATTGGAAGAGCTGCTGTCAGTAATTTCTTTTAGAAGTATGACAGCGAAAGATAAGCCGTCCGCGACATAATACGCATTATGTCATGAACGGCTTTTTCAAATGAAGAAATGTATGATCGGGGAACGATACGGAAGTCTCGTAGTAATTGAAAAAGTAAAGATTCAGGGAAAACCGAAGACCTACTGGAAATGCCAATGCGACTGTGGAAACACATGTATTGTGGAGGATTCGCATCTGAAAAACGGGCATACGAAAAGCTGCGGCTGCAGAAGACGGATCCGGCTTCAGGAAAAGCGCTTGGATCTCACTGGACAGCGGTACGGCAGACTTGTTGTGCTGGGACCGGCAGCGGGAATCGCGGAGACTCTGGACGGCGAAGAAATAAAGGATGGACAGATGGGAACGGACCAGATAGAGCGTCCGGGCAGGATGAGCGATTACTGGCTCTGTCAGTGTGACTGCGGAAAACAGTGCGTCTGCCGTAAGGAAAATCTCCGCTCCGGTGTGACGAGAAGCTGCGGCTGCCTTCAGGAAGAGCAGCGAAAAGTCAATATGAAGAAAGCCATCCACTTTACGGAAGGAACCTGCGTGGAGCGGATCGCATGCCGAAGGACATTTTCAAACAATACCTCCGGACACCGCGGCGTGTACCGACGGGAAAATAACCGCTGGCGGGCATCGATTGGTTTTCAGGGAAAATCCTACAATCTTGGAAGCTTCGCGACCTATGAGGAAGCCGTGCAGGCGAGACTGGACGCGGAGAAGAGGTTTTATGATCCGTTTCTGGAGAAGTACCGGGAGGAGAATTCCTAGGATTTTGGAAGAAATCAAACAGTGATAAAAACACTTCCGAAATCAGGAATATCATCCTGGACAGCTGCATAGTATGCAGGTTAGGAAGTGATTTTTATAAATTTCAAAGAAGTAAGACAGAAAGGAGGAACTTGTGGACATACAAGCACAGGAAAAACTTGTATGCAGCAATAAGAATACTGCTTCACAGATCCAAAAAGTAAAGGAGGAAAAGAGAATATGAAGAAGCACGGAATGAAAAAACGTGTCCTGGCGGCTCTCCTGACGGCCTGCATGGTTGTCGGAGCAGTGCCTGGGGTGTCATTTGCGGATGTTGCGTCTGGTGATACAACGACGAATCTGTCCCCGGTTATTGATCCAGGCTCCAGGAAATATAAGTTTAATGGAGACGAAATAACAGAGGGAGAGCCGGATATTGAGCTTAATAAGACGGCTCAGTATGACGCTGATAAAGATGAGTATATCATTACTTTAAAGGCAAAGGCGAAAGAAAAAGTTACGACAAATAAAACTCATGTGGTATTTTTGCTGGATGCGTCGGGGTCGATGAATTTATGCGAAGAAAATGTCTCAGAGGTAGACTGTCAAGAATGGAATAAACCAACTCTCAAAAAAAATGGGCACGTTCACTATACTGTATATAAGGGATGGGACTATATCGGAGATGGTTGTACAAAACTTGATGCATATCCTAAATTGAAAAGTCGATGGACGATTGCAACAGAAGCAATCACATCAATGACCGAGTCTATAGGGACTGAAAATATAACATATGATTATACCTGGTTTAATGATTTTGCGCGTCAGGGAGATGCAACCGGTGAAGGAAATCCATATAGCACTATAACACCCTATGGCAATACCTATTTAACTCAAGGTGTAGAGTATGCTTTGGGAAAATTTGAAAAAGACAGCAAGAAGGATGTAGATCAGGTATTAATTATTGTAGCGGATGGTGCAACTCATAATCGGAGCTATCCGAACAAAGAATTAAACAATTTCAAAAAAAATAATGGTAAGGTCTATACTGTTGGATTCACATTTAGTAACAAAGATTTTTCAAATCTCTCCAGCGGCGAAGGCTACAGTTTTGACGCAACCGATGAAAACTCTCTGAAAATAGCATTAAATGCAATCAGTGAGAAAATCAAGACAGGAATCGTTGATAATCTTGGCAAAAATGTCACACTCGCAGAGAAGAGTAGTATTGAGGTTACAGGCAGTGATGTTGACGCTTCATATGATAAAAACACAATTACCTGGAACGATCCGGCAGGTTTAGATGAAAATGGAGTCAGCATTTCCTACAGAGTCAAAGTTGCTTCCACAGAGGCTGGATCCGTAGCTCTTAATGGAACTGCAAAACTCAACTATACATACAATGGAGAGAATCACGAGATTGATTTCCCGACTCCATCCGTAGACGGTGCCAATCTCACAGTTAATTTTGTTACTGAGAATAACACCCCTGTAGAAATGGAAGGAAACTGGATCGACTGGATCGGTCTTACAGGCAGCGGGGTAAAATTTAGAAACATTGAAGAAATACCGAATACGTTTGCCGGTAAGGATGGAAATACGTATTACTTAGAGAAGGTTACTGATCTGTCTAATATTACTAATTATTCGGAATCTACAAAAACATATACGATCAATTCTCCGACTGAGGCAAAATCGTATATTGTGACCGTTACAGTATCTGAAAACACTCCGCAGCCGGAAACTTACACGGTAATCTATGACGCAGCCGGTGGCGCGTGGAACACTTCATTTGAAAAGGCAGGATACACTCTGAATGCGGAAGAGGGAGCTAATAAGCTTACAAGAAGCGGAATGGAGAACTCTGATCAGATAGAGGTTCTTGCAGGAGACGATTTACCAACGAAAGAGGGATATATCTTCGACGGCTGGTATCTCGACAAAGATAAGCTTACGGTACCGATTTCAGTGGGATTTGCAGCGGCGAGCGGATCTGATCATACAGTGACACTTACAGCGCATTGGAAGGAAGCAGGAAGTCAGAAAGAGTATGTCACATACTCCATAAGAAAGCATTATATTGCACCGGAAAATGAGTATAACGAGACACTTGCTCTGGGACAGGAAGCTGTAAAAAATTCTAAGGTTTCTGAGGTTATTTCCAGTGATACTGTTGACCAAAAAGCAGACGAAAAACAGACACCATTCGGCTTAGATTATCTGTATGACCACACAACTGTTTCCTATAAAAAAGCAGATGGCAAGTATGGTGAACCAGAAGACTACATTGCTGATGAAACTGTATTCTCCAGTGACTGCGCAATCGACATTTACTACTATTGCGATTCCTGGAAGGACGCCAAAGGTGACGGACCTGACAGTGAGACAGGCGGCGACGGAATTGCTGATATCAAACAGGTTCTCGTAAAGTTTGGAAACAAGGATGGTAATGGTACGGTAAGTGGAACTGGAACAGTTCAGGTATTTACACTGGATGATGGAAGCACAGTGACACCGTCCGAAAGCGACATCACAAAGAACCCGGCAGATGGATATACGTTCGAAAAGTGGACAAAGAACAATTCGAATGAAGGAACCGATCCATTTACAGAGCAGACAGGTGTAAACGGCGGCGATACGATCAATTTCTGGGCATGGTTTAATGCCGAGGAGCCGAAAGACCCGACTGTTCCGACAGACGATGAGTTAAAAGAGCTGATCAGCGTTGCGCTCATTCATACTGGAAGCAATGCAGACCATAAAGACGCAGCGTATGACCTGATCGACGGCAGCTACACAGTTGCAAGCGCAAGCGATGCAAGAGCAATCGTCACAGTAAACGCAGATGCTTATGTGAAAGCATATAACGAAGAGTACGGAACACATGAATTACAGGGAAGATCATCCGCAAAAATGACCTTCAAGTACGGCGGAAGCACATGGGAGCTTGCGGATGTCAAAGTTCCGGTCACATTTACAGTAAAGTGCATGGATAAGAAACCGGAACAGCCGAAGCTTCCGAAAGAGGATGAACTGAAGAAACTGTTCGGTGAGTCCATCACTGTAACCTGTACCACGGACGCAGACCATGCTGCTCAAAAATTCGGCCTGATCTCTGGAAGCTATGGAGTGACAAGAGACAAGGACGATGAGAACGTAGCAGTTGTAACTGTCCGCGCAGCAAAATACATCGCGGCATATCTTAATGGCAAGCATGCGAACGCGGGTGACGACGCAGCGAGAGTGAAGCTCTATTATGACACAGACGAAGCAAAGTGGTATGCAGAGAATCAGGAGATCAGCATCAACTTCAAAGCAAAATGCGAGAAGAAGGTTCCTGAGAAACAGTACACTGAGATCAAGTTCATCGTTGTAAACGGAACATTCACCGAGAACGGAAAGACAGAGATCACAAAGACCTTTGAGGTTGGAACAAAGCTCACAGTTGCGGATATCCCGGCATCCAGGGGAAAGAGCAGCAGCTACAGCGACCAGACATGGGATAAGTTCCCAGTTGGATATGTTGTAGGCGAGGATGGGGAAACCTTCACGATCACCTATAAGTGGAGATCCACCGGCGGAAGCGGCAGCGACAGTGATGACAGCGATTATGACTACACTTCCACAAGAGGCAAAGCCACAAACGCAGCAGGAAAGTCCGGCCGCTGGATCTTAGAGGGCGGCGAGTTCACGGAGGACAACGGAAGACTTCCGTCCAACGAGTATTTAAAGATCGGTGACACAATCTACGGTTTCTACACCTACGGCTTCGCCATCGATTTCGACCGTCCGGAATACTACACAGACGAGGCGATCCAGGCAAAGGGCGGCTACCGTGATGCCACAGGAACCTGGAGATTAAACGGCTGGTGGTTCTGTTATGATGACGGCACATTCCCGCACAATGAGTGGGTATACCTCACATGGAACGGACGTTCCGACTGGTACTACTTTGATGTAGACGGCTGGATGGAAGACGGTTGGTTATACCAGAACAACAACTGGTATTATCTTCATACAAAATACGACAACACAAGAGGACACATGTATACCGGCTGGCATGAGATCGACGGCAAGTGGTATTACTTCAACACAGCATCCGACAAGGGAACACTTGGCGCAATGCTTGCGAATACCACAACACCGGATGGATATCAGGTAGACGCAAATGGAGCATGGATCCAGTAACTCCGAAAGGAAACCTTCATGGCTCACTGGACGCGGGATCCTCATAGCAGTCATATTTCTTCTGGGACTGGGAATTTTCATGTATCCGCATGTTTGTGACTGGTACTATCAGTATCAGTTTAACAAGGCGATCGCGGCATATGACCGGTTCCAGGGAATCGACTGTGAGAGCATGATCCAGGCGGCCAGGGAGTATAATGAAAGACTTGCGGAAAAAAAGGAACAGTTTATTGTCACCGAAGAGGAACAGGAGGAACTTGACCACCTCCTGGACCCCTGGGGGACAGGAATGATGGGATATGTGGACATTCCGAAGATCGGAGTCCACATTCCCATTTACCATGGAACAGAAGAACGGGCACTTCAGTCGGGTGCCGGTTTCTGGTATGGGACAAGCCTTCCGGTGGGCGGTGAAAATACCCACTGTGTGCTGGCAGCCCATAATGGTCTTGTGAAGGCAAAACTGTTCACCGACTTGGATAAACTGGAAGTGGGAGATCAGTTCACCCTGGATGTTTTAAATGAGACATTGACCTATGAGGTGGACCAGATTCTCGTGACACTTCCGGAGGAGACTGAAGAACTTTATATTCAGGACGGAAAAGACATTGTGACACTTTACACCTGCACACCGTATGGTGTAAACACCCACAGGCTCTTAGTCCGCGGACACCGGGTATTGGAACCGGAAGAATGATGGAAAAGCGCGCCGGTTCACAAAAAATGTTGAACCGGTACTTTTTTCGACAAAATTCGACATGGAGACCAGCTATGAAAAGTCAACCATAAATTAGCAAAAAATTTCTTTTTCATATCGATGGTAAAAAAGGGTAACTTTAATAGAGCTCCCTTAGGGTGCTTTTTCAAAATCTATCGATATT
>Ga0129312_1001361_pt1 | contig 14561 bp, 9 predicted proteins | sample O827metagenome_FD_94434 | JGI IMG/M metagenome (GOLD analysis project Ga0129312, IMG submission 94434) | Orangutan group fecal microbial communities from Wisconsin, USA - O827 metagenome | ecosystem: Host-associated > Mammals > Digestive system > Large intestine > Fecal | place: USA: Wisconsin... | reverse complement strand
CTGTCGAATGCGGTGAAATATAACAGAGAAAACGGACATATCTATATCAGCTGCATGGAAATTCCATCCGAACAGTCCGGAATGACGACAATGGAATTTGTCTGCCGTGATACAGGAATCGGAATGGCAGATGAGTTCCAGAAACATATTTTTGAACCATTTGCACAGGAACATACAGGAAGCCGCACAAAATTTGCCGGAACAGGTCTGGGAATGCCGATTACCAAAAAGCTGGTTGAGAAAATGGGTGGAACCATTACTTTTGAAAGTGACGAAGGTGTTGGGACGACATTTGTGATTCGTGTTCCGTTCAAAATCGATATGGAAGCGGATAAACGCGAAGAACAGAATGATATTTCAGAAAAATCTATAACGGGACTGCATATTCTTCTGGCGGAAGACAATGAGCTGAATATGGAAATTGCTGAATTTATGCTTCAGAATGAAGGTGCTGATGTGACAAAAGCATGGGATGGACAGGAAGCTGTTGAACGATTCAGAAAAAGTAAGCCAGGTGAATTTGATGTCATTCTGATGGACATTATGATGCCGGTCATGAATGGTTATGAAGCCACAAAGCTGATCCGGTCTCTGGACAGGGAGGATGCAAAGACAATACCGATCATTGCAATGACAGCCAATGCATTCACGGAGGACAGGATGAGGGCTAAAGAAGCAGGAATGGATGAACATATCTCTAAGCCTGTGGATGTAAAATTACTGGTAAAAGTAATTCATAAATTAGTAGAAAACAGCCAGAAGGAGAATTCATAATGAAAAAGAAAAAATGGAGCAGGGTTTTGTCTGTACTTTTAGTGATGGTGACAGCTCTATCACTTTTCTCAGGCTGTGGCGGCAGAAGCGCGGAAAAAGAAGATGCAGAAACAATTACGGTGTACTTATGGAGTACAAATCTGTATGAAAAATATGCACCATACATCCAGGAACAGCTTCCGGATATCAATATTGAATTTGTAGTAGGGAATAATGATCTGGATTTCTACAAGTTTCTTGAGGAAAACGGTGGATTGCCGGATATTATCACCTGCTGCCGCTTTTCACTGCATGATGCGAGTCCCCTCAAAGACAGTCTGATGGATCTTTCCACAACCAATGCGGCAGGTGCTGTCTATGATACATATATCAGCAATTTTATGAATGAAGATGGAAGTGTAAACTGGATTCCGGTGTGTGCGGATGCGCATGGTTTTGTAGTCAACAAAGATCTTTTTGAAAAATACGAGATCCCGCTTCCGACAGATTATGAGAGTTTTGTCTCTGCTTGTCAGGCATTTGACAAAGTGGGAATCCGTGGGTTTACGGCAGACTATTCTTATGATTATACCTGTATGGAGACACTGCAGGGGCTGTCTGCATCAGAGTTGTCTTCTGTGGACGGACGTAAGTGGCGTACTACCTACAGTGACCCGGATCATACAAAGAGAGAAGGTCTGGACAGTACCGTCTGGCCGGAGGCTTTTGAACGCATGGAGCAGTTTATCCGGGATACAGGGCTGAGCCGGGAGGATCTGGATCTGAATTATGATGATATCGTTGAGATGTATCAAGGTGGCAAGCTTGCCATGTACTTTGGCAGCTCTATGGGAGTAAAAATGTTTCAGGATCAGGGCATCAACACAACATTTCTTCCATTCTTTCAGGAGAACGGTGAAAAGTGGCTGATGACTACACCATATTTCCAGGTGGCGTTAAACCGTGATCTGACACAGGATGAGACACGCCGGAAGAAAGCAATGAAGGTGCTGAACACAATGCTTTCAGAGGATGCGCAGAACCGGATCATTTATGACGGGCAGGATCTGTTAAGCTACAGTCAGGATGTGGATCTGAAGCTTACGGAGTATCTGAAAGATGTGAAGCCTGTGATTGAAGAAAACCATATGTATATCCGCATTGCGTCAAATGACTTTTTCGCTGTTTCCAAGGATGTGGTTTCTAAGATGATCTCGGGAGAATATGATGCAGGGCAGGCTTACCAGTCATTTCATTCCCAGCTTCTTGAGGAAAAATCCACTTCTGAGAAAGTAGTCTTGGATTCGCAGAAATCTTATTCCAATCGCTTCCATAGCAGTGGGGGCAATGCAGCTTATTCGGTTATGGCAAACACTCTGCGCGGTATTTATGGAACGGATGTACTGGTCGCAACCGGAAACAGCTTTACGGGAAACGTGCTGAAAGCCGGTTATACAGAAAAAATGGCAGGTGACATGATCATGCCAAATGATCTTTCAGCGTACAGCAGTCAGATGAGCGGTGCCAAATTGAAAGAGACTGTTAAAAACTTTGTAGAAGGCTATGAGGGCGGTTTCATCCCGTTTAACCGTGGCTCTCTGCCTGTGGTCAGTGGTATTTCTGTGGAAATCAGTGAAACAGAGGGTGGTTACACATTGAGCAAAGTTACAAAGGACGGAAAACAAATTCAGGACAATGATACTTTCACGGTAACCTGCCTTGCCATACCAAAACACATGGCAGCTTATCCGGCAGATGAGAGTATTGTGTTTGATGGAGGCGATATCGCTGTGAAAGATACCTGGACAGGATATGTTTCAGAGGGTGATGCCATTCTTGCAGAGCCTGAAGACTACATGACTCTGAGGTGAGAAGAATGGATATTAAAAATCATTATAAAGACAGAAAGATACCTGTCATGGGAAAACGATTCAGGATAGCAGTCTTTATTGCTGTTTTTGTGGGAATCGTTTTGCTGTTTTTCCAATATTTTGGATTTGTATCGAAAACTGTTTATGGGGAAAGCGTTTCTCATCTGACAGAAGTTTTTCATCAGTCTGATAACATGCTCAGAGAACTGACAGATAAGAATCTGACGTATCTTCATATGTGGGGTGAGAGTCTGCAGAATACATCCAATGAAGACGAAATTCGTGATTATATAAAGAAAGCGCAGGAGGATGCAGGCTTTTTAGAATTCTATTTTCTGTCAGCTGATGGGAATTATAAGATGGTAACCGGGGAAACCGGATACCTTGGATTACAGGAAAATATTGAAGAAGAGATCCGGCAGGGAAATGATGTGATAGCGAATGCAGCAGTTCCGGGAAAATCCCAGCTGCTTGTTTTTGCCGCACCTAAGGCTCATGGAACTTATCAGGGATTTGAGTATGATGCGATTGCCATTGCTTATGAAAACTCTGATATCGTAGATGTACTGGATATTTCTGCTTTTGATGGAAATGCCCAGAGTTTTGTTGTTCGTCCGGATGGCCGTGTTGTGGTTGATCATTCTTCTAAGGCGTGGGGGAACGTGTATAATTTCTTTGGTGTTGTGAGAGAGCATTCTGATATGTCTGAAAAAGAGGTCAATGAACTTTTAGAGAAGTTTAAAGCAGGACGTACCGATGCGATGCTGCTAAATCTGGATGGAAGGAACTACTATCTGGTCTATGAAAAATCGGATATTCAGGACTGGATGTTTCTGGGACTTGTCCGGACGGATATCGTCAATGCCAGTATGAACAGTCTGCAGCGGAGTACGATACTACTTGTTGGTGCGGTTGTGTTCTGTATTGCCGCATTCCTGATCAGTCTTATTATTCAAAAAAACAGGACAAATCTCAGGAGAAAGGATACGGAGATTCTGTATCGGGATGAGCTGTTTCAGAAGCTTTCCATGAACGTGGATGACGTCTTTCTGATGCTGGATGCAAAGACATATCAGGCAGATTACGTCAGCCCGAATGTAGAAAAGCTGCTGGGGATTACGGTAGAACAGATTCGTAAGGATATTTGTATTCTGGGAAAACTGCATCTGGCAGAACATGAAGATCCGGAGAAAAATTATCTGGAGGAAATCCGGGTGAATGAACAAAGGGAATGGGATTTTGAATATGTTCATCTGAAGACAGGGGAAAAACGCTGGTTCCATAATATTGCAATGTGCAGTGAGGTAAACGGGAAAAAGAAATATATCCTGGTTATGTCAGACCGTACCTCGGACCGGAAAATGAACCAGGCACTTTCTGAGGCAGTACATTCGGCAGAGACAGCAAACAAGGCAAAGAGTACATTTCTTTCCAACATGTCTCATGATATCCGGACACCGATGAATGCGATTATCGGTTTTACCACATTGGCTGTAAGCAATATTGATGATCAGAAAAGAGTCCGGGATTATCTGGGCAAGATCCTTTCCTCGAGCAACCATCTGCTCTCACTGATCAATGATATACTGGACATGAGCCGGATTGAGAGTGGAAAAATCCATCTGGAAGAAACGGAGGTCAGTCTGTCGGATGTGCTTCATGACCTGAAGACCATCATCAGTGGGCAGATCCATGCAAAGCAGTTGGATCTTTATATGGATGCAATGGATGTGACAAATGAGGATGTCTATTGTGATAAGACGCGGCTGAATCAGGTGCTTTTGAATCTTTTGTCAAATGCAGTTAAGTTTACTCCTGCAGGAGGAACTGTTTCTGTCCGGCTGAAGCAGTTCCCGGGAACTGCAAAAGGCAGTGAACTGTACGAGATCCGGGTAAAGGATACCGGAATCGGTATGAGTCCGGAATTTGTACAGAAGATATTCTCTCCTTTTGAGAGAGAGCGTACTTCCACGGTCAGCAGGACGCAGGGTACAGGACTTGGCATGGCCATTACCAAGAACATTGTGGATATGATGGGCGGAACGATTGAGGTTCAGACAGAACAGGGCAAAGGTACTGAATTTATTGTCCGTCTGCCATTTCGGATTCAGCCAAAGCATCACACTATAGAGAAGATCGCAGAGCTGGAAGGTCTGAAGGCACTGGTTGTAGATGACGATTTTAATACCTGTGACAGTGTGACAAAGATGCTTGTAAAGGTAGGGATGCGTTCGGAATGGACACTTTCCGGTAAGGAAGCTGTTCTCCGTGCACGGCAGTCTATAGAGCTTGGAGATGCGTTCCACGCTTATATCATCGACTGGCGGCTGCCGGATATGAATGGCATAGAAGTCACCCGCCAGATCCGTAGTCTTGGTGACGATACGCCGATTATTATCCTGACTGCTTACGATTGGTCGGATATTGAAGCAGAAGCCATAGCCGCAGGGGTGACTGCATTCTGCGAGAAACCTCTGTTTTTGTCAGATATCAGAGAGACTTTGATGGAGGCTATCGGACAGAAACAGACCAAAACAGAGAAACTGCTTCTTCCGGCAGAGGGCTTGGATTTCAAAGGCAAGTGCATACTGTTGGTGGAAGATAATGAACTGAACAGCGAAATTGCGGCGGAGATCCTTAATGAATATGGCTTCTTGGTTGACACTGCCGAAAATGGAACTGAGGCGGTGGAGAAGGTTAAGAATTCGACACCGGGTAAGTATGATCTGGTGCTGATGGATGTACAGATGCCGGTAATGAATGGATATGAGGCGACCAGACAGATCCGTGCGCTGGATGATCCGTCGCTGGCTGGGATTACCATTCTTGCCATGACTGCCAATGCTTTTGACGAAGACAGAAAAAAAGCACTGGAATATGGGATGGATGGATTCTTATCAAAACCGATGGTTATAGAGGAATTGATCGGTATATTACGAAATAAACTGGTATGAATGAAACGGAGAGCGGAGAGCATGTCAGGCGTGTAGGAGAATATACACGGATCCTTGCAGGAACTTATTATTTTATAAATTTCTCTTAATCCTCAATCTGTGGAATATTAACCAGTTGTTGCAATTATTCCGACATTATCAGGGCAGGCATGGGCACGTGAAAAAACATCGACAGGACATGCATTTTATGATATAATTTTTCTGTTTATGGAGACTTAGATTCCGGCTTTAAATTTTTAAGGAGTTTATAGAAGAATGATACATAAAAGCATGTTGGCAGGTGTGCTGGCAGTCACATTGTTGTGCGTACCGATGCAGGTACAGGCTGCGCAGGCAGATCAGGCCAATCAGACAGAGCAGGCAGAACAGTGCAGCCAGACGACGGACAGTGTACAGACCACAGGGCAGGAAGCGGGTGCAGCTGCGGATGCAGACAGCACACAGACGGAGCATGCTGCATATTATACGGTTCGCTTTGAATCAAACAGAGGGACAATGGTAAAGACTACCATAACCTTGAGGCCTGGTGATAAATATGGCACCTTGCCGAAGACGAGCCGTGAAGGTTACAGATTCAAAGGGTGGTATACCAAAAAACAAGGTGGAACAAAAGTGACTGCGGCAACGAGATTTCGTCTGTCGGCAGATCAGGTGCTGTATGCCCGGTGGAAGAATCAGACAACGACGTCTGAAATACAGCCAAGGCAGTTATCAGACATCACCGGTCCGCTGGTAAATTATACAAAACATGCCGCGAATGATTATAAACAAAACGATTATACAGGGTATCTGGTGTTGAAAAATTTTAAAACCGGATATCTGTACTGTCAGTACGACTATGACCGTTTTATCGGCAGCAGCGGCAGAAATGTCGGATGCACCGCGACTGCGGATGCGATGCTGGCATCGATCTACAGGGACAAGCCATTCAGTCCGAATGACGAGGGATGGATTCCGGGTGTCGGTGCGACGTGGACAAATTCGGTTGTTTTAGATGGAAGCAAGTCCTATTCTGTGAAAAAACAGTGTCAGGTCGTATCTGATTATCTGAATCAGGGCATACCGGTCATGATCAGAGTCGTGGGTCATTCCGTGACAGCGATCGGTGTGCGAAGCGGTGTGACGCGTGATAAGCTGACACCGGCAGATATATTGATCGCAGATCCGACGGATGCCAAGGTCAAATGCGCCAATGAGATGGACTGGCGCGTCATGACCGATGCGAACGGATGGGGACTGCGGATCCCGAAAGATGGAGGAATCACTAATAAATGATAGATCAGAGTAAAATTCGTAATTTTTGTATTGTAGCGCATATCGATCACGGTAAATCTACACTGGCAGACCGTATTATCGAAAAAACAGGTCTGCTGACAAGCCGTGAGATGCAAAATCAGGTGCTTGACAATATGGATCTGGAGCGTGAGCGTGGGATCACGATCAAGTCGCAGGCGGTGCGTATCATATATAATGCACAGGACGGAGAAGAATATATTTTCAATCTGATCGATACACCGGGTCATGTGGATTTTACTTATGAGGTATCACGGTCACTGGCTGCCTGTGACGGAGCGATCCTGGTCGTGGATGCGGCACAGGGTATCGAGGCGCAGACGCTGGCCAATGTCTATCTGGCACTCGATCACGATCTGGAGGTATTTCCGGTTATTAACAAAATTGATCTGCCGAGTGCGAGACCGGAGGAGGTCGTACAGGAGATCGAGGATGTGATCGGCATCGAGGCACAGGATGCACCGCGCATCTCTGCCAAGACCGGGGAAAATATCGAGCAGGTACTGGAGGCGATCGTGCACAAGCTGCCCGCACCGACCGGGGATCCGGCGGCACCGCTGCAGGCGTTGATCTTTGATTCCTTATATGATGCATATAAGGGCGTGATCGTATTCTGCCGGATCAAGGAGGGCACGATCCGTCCGGGAATGACGATGCAGATGATGGCGACCGGAGCAAAGGCGGATGTCGTAGAGGTCGGTTATTTCGGCGCCGGACAGTTTATCCCGTGTGAGGAACTGAGTGCCGGAATGGTAGGATATATCACAGCATCTTTAAAAAATGTGAAGGATACGCGTGTAGGAGATACGGTTACGGATGCGAACCGTCCGTGTGCTAAGCCGCTGCCCGGATATAAGAAAGTCAATCCGATGGTGTACTGCGGATTATATCCGGCAGACAGTGCAAAATATCCGGATCTTAGAGATGCACTGGAAAAACTGCAGCTCAATGATGCCTCGCTTCAGTTCGAGCCGGAGACATCGGTTGCATTGGGATTCGGTTTCCGTTGCGGATTCTTAGGACTGCTGCATCTGGAGATCATTCAGGAGCGCCTTGAGAGAGAGTATAATCTGGATCTGGTGACGACTGCACCGGGTGTTATCTATAAAGTGCACAAGACAGACGGAACAGTCATCGACCTGACGAATCCGTCCAATCTGCCCGATCCTTCGGAGATCGAATATATGGAGGAACCGTTTGTGACAGCGGAGATCATGGTGACGAGTGAATTCATCGGTTCGATCATGGATCTGTGTCAGGAGCGCAGAGGTGTGTATCTGAGCATGGAGTATATTGAAGAGACACGTGCGCTGCTCAAATATGAGCTGCCGTTGAATGAGATCATCTATGATTTCTTCGATGCGTTAAAATCGCGTTCGAGAGGATATGCTTCTTTTGACTATGAGATGAAGGGCTATGTGCGCTCTGAACTGGTGAAGCTGGATATCCTGATTAACCGGGAGCCGGTGGATGCGCTGTCATTTATCGTATTTGCGGGTACCGCATATGAGCGTGGACGCAGAATGTGTGAGCGTCTGAAGGACGAGATCCCCAGACATTTATTCGAGATCCCGATCCAGGCAGCAGTCGGCAGCAAGATCATCGCCAGAGAGACGGTCAAGGCGGTGCGCAAGGATGTATTAGCCAAGTGCTACGGCGGTGATATTTCCCGAAAGAAGAAACTGCTTGAGAAGCAGAAAGAGGGAAAGAAGCGTATGCGTCAGGTCGGCAACGTAGAGATTCCGCAGGAGGCATTTATGAGTGTCCTCAAGCTGGATGAAGGCAAATAAAATTAGAAAAGGAACCTAGCATGGAATTATATATCCATATTCCGTTTTGTGTCAGAAAATGTGCATATTGTGATTTCTTGTCCGCACCTGCGGATCAGGATACGATTGCGCGTTATATGGAACGTTTACAGGAGCAGCTTGCCTTGCAGGCTGCTCCTTTTCGGCATACACAGATCGATACGGTCTTTATCGGAGGCGGGACACCCACGATCCTGCATCCGGAACAGATCGAAAAACTGTTGGCGGCGATACATGATAATTATGCACTTGCAGAAAATGTAGAGTTTACGGTCGAGGCGAATCCGGGCACGCTGACACCCGGAAAGGCGCGTGCGCTGGCAGCTGGTGGCGTGAACCGTGTGAGTCTGGGGCTGCAGTCTGCCTGTGAACAGGAACTGCGCCTGCTCGGGCGGATACACACATATAGGGATTTCCTGCACAGTTATGAACTGGTGCGTGAGGCGGGTATCCGCAATGTGAATGTCGATCTGATGAGCGCGCTGCCCGGACAGACGATCCGCTCTTATGAGAAGACACTGCAGCAGGTGCTGGCGCTGCATCCGCAGCATATCTCGGCGTACAGTCTGATCATCGAGGCGGGGACACCGTTTTATGAGCAGTACCGTGAAGATGAGAGGCTTCGTGATGCGGGAGAGCAGCCGCACCTGCTGCCGGATGAGGAGAGCGAGCGTGCGATGTATGAGCTGACCGGTGAACTGCTCGCTACGCATGGATATGAGCGCTATGAGATCTCGAATTATGCCAAAAAAGGGTACGAGTGCAGGCACAATATCGGATACTGGACGGGGGAGCCGTATCTGGGGCTGGGGCTGGGAGCAGCCTCCTATACGGATGGCATCAGATACAGCAATACATCGGATCTGGGCGCGTATCTGGATGGGGATTTTTCCCGCTATGAGGAGCAGTGTCTGTCGAAGGAAGATCGCATGGCGGAGTTTTTCTATCTGGGACTCCGTATGACGCAGGGTGTGGAAAAAGCGGAATTTGTCAGACGCTTTGGTATGCGTGCCGAGCAGGTGTACGGTGAAGTGCTCGCGCAGCTCGTGTCGCAGCAGCTCTTGGAAGACACCGGGAGCGGATACCGGTTTACGCCGTATGGGCGGGATGTCAGCAATCAGGTGTTGTACCGCTTTTTGTGATTGCATCAGCATCTCATCAGGTTGCTTGCGGGAGCTGCGTCCGGGTAGAATATTGTTAAAATACGGTTGTCACTGTAGCTGGCTCCGACAACAAAAAAGGAGAACAGTAAACTGTTCTCCTTGAAGTAGTAGCGAGAGAGAGACTTGAACTCTCAACCTCCCGGGTATGAACCGGACGCTCTAGCCAGTTGAGCCATCTCGCCATATTCGTTTAAGGATGGGACCTATAGGGCTCGAACCTATGACCCTCTGCTTGTAAGGCAGATGCTCTCCCAGCTGAGCTAAGATCCCATGTGTGTGAGTCGTTTCCGCGACCCGACTTAACCAAGTATACAGAACGAACCAGAAAATGTCAACAGTTTTTTAAAATTTTTTTCAAGAGAATTTTGCGGCACGAAATTTGACACTATCGCAGGTGCCATGATATACTTAAACGAATTATAACTATTCAGAACCCAATTAGAACAGTTACAAAAAAATACAGGGTAGAGGGAATACAGAATGGCAGGATTTTTTAATACGGACAACAAGCTGTGGTCGGCAGTCAATTCGGCGGTCGATGCGATACTGTTAAATATCATGTGGCTGATCAGCTGCGTGCCGGTCATCACGATCGGAGCGGCAACGACCGCATATTATTATACGACACACAAGGTCATCCGCAATCAGCTCAGCGGTATCTGGAAGGAGTACTGGTCTTCATTCCGGAGCAATTTCAAGCAGGCGACCAAGATATGGCTGATCTTTTTGGCAGCCTTCGTGATGTTCTATCTGGATATCAACATCTGCAATGCGTATCTGCAGGCAGGAGAGCGGATCGGAACAATGGTCTATCTGTTCTACGGACTGCTCGCAGTCGCGCTGATCTGGTTTGTATATGTGTTCGCCTATATGGCGCGGTTTGAGGATACGATCAGGACAACACTCAAGAATGCAGCGATCATGGCATTCGCCAACCCGGCAAAATCATTGCTGGTGCTGGTCATTACAGCGGCTGCGTTGTATGTGAGCTGGCTGTTTCTGCCATTTATCTGGTTCATACCGGCGATCGCGATGGTATTTATCAATTCTGTGCTGGAAAAAGTATTCCGTAAATATATGACAGAGGACGAACTGGCACAGGAACAGGAAAATGATATGATGAGGAGATAATGAAAATGTCGATGACGATTCATAACCGGCTTCCGGAGCCGGAGATATTAAAAATGGAATATCCGTTGTCAAAGGAACTGGTAGAACTGAAACAGGCGCGTGATGCTGAGATCAAAAAGGTATTTACAGGGGAATCTGATAAGTTTCTCGTGATCATCGGACCGTGTTCGGCGGATAATGAAGATTCTGTCTGCGAGTATGTGAGCAGACTGGCCAAGGTTAATGAGCAGGTAAAGGATCGTCTGATCCTCATCCCGCGTATCTATACGAACAAGCCGAGAACGACCGGAGCAGGATACAAGGGCATGCTGCATCAGCCGGATCCGACACAGGAGCCGGATCTGTACAAGGGTCTGGTCATGATCCGCAAGATGCACATCCGTGCGATGAGCGAGAGCGGGCTGACAGCGGCAGACGAGATGCTCTACCCGGAGAACCGCAGTTATCTCGATGATATCTTATCTTATGAGGCAATCGGTGCGCGGTCTGTCGAGAACCAGCAGCACCGGCTCACAGCGAGCGGGCTGGATATCCCGGTCGGCATGAAGAATCCGACGAGTGGCGATCTGTCTGTCATGCTCAATGCCATCAAGGCAGCACAGAATCCGACTTCATTTATCTATCGCAGCTACAATGTCAGCACGAGCGGCAATCCGCTCGCACACTGTATCCTTCGCGGATATGTTAACAGCCGCGGGGAGTGCCATCCGAATTATCACTATGAGGATATGATGCAGCTGCTCAGTGTATACAGACCGGAGGAATTCGCTAACCGCGCCGTGATCGTAGATACGAATCATTCTAATTCCAATAAGCAGTATAAGGAACAGATCCGTATCGCGAAGGAAGTATTAAATAACCGCAGGCATAATGAGGATCTGAGAAAACTTGTCAAGGGCTTTATGATCGAGAGCTATCTGGAGGAGGGCAATCAGCCGATCAGCGATCACATGGTTTATGGCAGATCGATCACAGATCCCTGTCTGGGCTGGGAAGATACGAGAAGGCTGATAGACACGATCGCGGAAATGAGTGTGTAAGAATGCGAAAAAAAGTACAGCAGATATTGTCAGAACTGACAGAGATCTCGGGGATACGGTTTGCATTGTACCGTTCGCCGGAGGAATATGTGACAGGAACACTGCCGGAAGATGACTGCGTGAGTGCGCAGACGGAATATTTTTTCCTGCAGTACGCAGAGCGAGAGGAGAACGTCATCGCTGATGAAGCGGGTGTATATACGGCGTTTCCGGTGAAAGTGGCAGATGAGACGCAACTGCTGGTCGCGGAGGGCGCATTGGCGGAGATATCCGTGCCGGGCAGGATGGCTGCACATACCCTGCAGCTGTTCTATGATGCGATACGCAGAGAACTGGATAAAAATGCATTTGCATCGGCACTGCTGGCAGGAGAGATTCCGGATGGAGAACTGTATAAGCTGGCCGGGCGCGTCAGGCTCAAGGATGCGCCGCGCGTGCTGTTTTTATACGAACTGGCGCAGCCGTTCCCGGATCCTACGGCACTCCGGATGCTGGCGAGTCTGTTTGCGGACGGCAGACAGGATCTGCTGTTTTTGCAGGATGAGACACATCTGGTGTGTATCAAGGCATATGATGGGGACGTCACACCGGAGCAGGCGCAGCAGGATGCTCTGTCAGCGGTAGATACGATGCTGTCGGAACTGATGATCAAGACCCGTGTGGGTTACAGTACGAGAAAACTCACGCTGGCAGAACTACGGGATGCACATCGGGAAGCGGCGCTTGCGCTGCAGATCTCCGGTATCTTTCAGGAGGAGCGTGAAGTGGCGGCATATTCCAGACTGGGTATCGCCAGACTGATCCACGAATTGCCGACTGAGCTGTGTGAACTGTTTCTGCACGAGGTGTTTGGCGAACAGCTGCCGGATCGGGCACTCGATGAAGAGATGCAGGTGACGATCCGCCTGTTCTTTGAAAACAATCTGAATATTTCGGAGACGGCGAGACGGCTGTTTCTGCACCGGAATACGCTGGTGTATCGTCTGGAGCGGTTTGAGAAGCTGATCGGGCTGGATATCCGCAGATTTGATGATGCGATGACATTTCAGATCGCGATGATGGTGCTGGCGCATTACCGGCAGATCAAAAAATAAAAAGGAGGATCGCAGCGTATCGTGCATCCGTGAGGGGCATATGCAGCTGTGGATATAATAGATATGAGAGTAGGAACCGGATATGATGTGCATCGTCTGGCCCAAGGCCGCAAGCTGATCCTGGGCGGTGTGGAGATCCCGCATACGCTGGGATTGTTGGGACATTCGGATGCAGATGTACTGGTACATGCGGTGATGGATGCGCTGCTCGGAGCAGCGGCACTCGGAGATATCGGGCAGCATTTTCCGGATACAGATCCGGCATATGAGGGAGCAGACAGCCTGAAACTGCTCGCACATGTCGGAGGACTGCTGCAGGATGAGGGCTATGTCGTGGAGAATATCGATGCGACAGTGATCGCACAGAAGCCTAAGCTGGCATCGCATATCCCGCAGATGAAGGAGAATATCGCGCGCACGCTGGGACTCGATCCGTCACAGGTGAATGTGAAAGCGACGACGGAGGAACGACTCGGATTTACAGGCAGAGAGGAAGGTATCAGTGCACAGGCTATCTGTGCGTTAAACAGCATGTATGATGCGAGCGTGACTGTGGCAGATACCGGGCGCAGCTGCAGCGGATGCGGAGGATGCGCCAGACAGACACAGGTATAGAATAGATACAGATATAAATATAGATATAGATATAGAACAAGAACAGATGAGAGCCGTGGAGAACGGATGACAGAGTGATCATGACGGATCTGTACAGACAGGTCTGATAAAAGAAGGGAAAAAAGATGAAGATTTTTAACACAATGACCAGACAAAAAGAAGAATTTGTACCGCTGGAGGAGGGAAAGGTCAGCATGTATGTGTGCGGACCGACCGTATACAACCTCATTCATATCGGTAATGCGAGACCGATGATCGTATTTGATACGTTCCGGCGCTATCTGGAGTACAAGGGCTATGATGTCAATTATGTGTCCAATTTCACGGATGTGGATGACAAGATCATTAAAAAGGCCAATGAGGAGGGTGTCGATCCGTCTGTGATCTCTGAGCGTTATATCGCAGAGTGCAAAAAAGATATGGCAGATATGAATGTGAAGCCTGCGACGACACATCCGCTGGCGACCAGAGAGATCCAGGGCATGATCGATATGATCTCTACCCTGATCGAGAAGGGTTATGCATATGCAGCGGCAGACGGAACCGTCTATTACAGAACGAGAAAATTCGCTGATTACGGCAAACTGTCTCACAAGAACCTCGATGATCTGCAGGCCGGACACCGTGATATCAAAGTGACCGGAGATCTGAAGGAGGATGCGCTGGATTTTGTACTCTGGAAGCCGAAAAAAGAGGGGGAGCCTTACTGGGAGTCACCGTGGTGTCAGGGCAGACCGGGATGGCATATCGAGTGCTCGGTGATGTCCAAAAAATATCTCGGAGACGAAATCGATATTCATGCGGGTGGCGAGGATCTGATCTTCCCGCACCATGAGAAT
>Ga0129312_1001360_pt1 | contig 14575 bp, 6 predicted proteins | sample O827metagenome_FD_94434 | JGI IMG/M metagenome (GOLD analysis project Ga0129312, IMG submission 94434) | Orangutan group fecal microbial communities from Wisconsin, USA - O827 metagenome | ecosystem: Host-associated > Mammals > Digestive system > Large intestine > Fecal | place: USA: Wisconsin... | reverse complement strand
TATCGTTTCCGGTACAAGATTAAAGCAGATCGTGATCCGGGATTCCGAAATCAAGGGGATCTATCAGAATGCAGGAGCCCTTGTCGGCTATGTGGAGAGATCGTCGATCGAGGACTGTGTTGTTTCCGGTATCAGACTGGAAACAGATACACCGGGCCAGAATATCCGGGCAGGAGGTCTTGTGGGCAGAGCGAACGTCTCACAGATCACAAACTGCTTTGTGAGAAAGCTGGAAACCGATGCGCTTAAGGGACAGTCCGTAGAAGGCATCGGAGGCATGGTTGGCTATGTCGATAACGGAACGACGATAAGAAACTGCTATGCTCAGGGAAGCATCGATTCCGGTTTCTCAAGAACAGGCGGACTTGTCGGTTACCTGAACGGAATTTTGGTATCCGGCTGGTCGAGAGTCGCGTTAAATACGACGGCTCCTTATGTGGGAGGTTCTACGGGAATTATCGATACCTCCGCATCGATGAGCCAGATACTGGTTCTGGGTGAGGTATTTACGACAGCCTCCGACAATTACGGAAGGATCAACGGCGGCTACCTCGGTACGCCGAGAACCTTCTCGCGCTGTTATGCGGCAGCCTCCCAGAAGATCAACTCGCAGAAGCTGGAGAATGACCCGCTGGATGCCAACGGACTTCTGACGGATACGCAGCTTACGATGGAGCGGTATTACTGGAATACGACGAATATCGGAGAGGCCTTCGATTACAGCCATGTTGAAGCAGGATATCTCCCGTTCCTTTATAATAAAAAGGGAACCGAGCTGTTTCCAGAGCAGGATTATGACAAGGACGGTATTTCCGTAGTCAGCTCGGTTACGGAATTTGAGGCAGCGGGAACTGCGAAAACGGTAACGACCGGAGCGGATGCAAATATCACTTCAAACTATGAGCTTACGGTAACCGCTACGTTCCAGAATGAGGATCTGAAGGATTCTGCTTCCTTTGAGGCAAATTTCAGAAGATACTTTGGCGCTGAGTATGGCGATTACAGCAATTTCTCCATCGCAGATATGGAGCTTGAGAAGGACGCAGATGGAAAGATCAAGGCACCGGAGGTTTCCTTCGGGAAAAATGCGGAGAATCTTCCGATCTGTACCCTCACCTTTAAGAACGTGAAGCCGTTAAAGTACATGGACAGTTATCGCATGGTGCTGAAGACGGAAAACGGAAAGGCGGGAGCAAGACTGGCCTTCCATGAGCTGGGAACAGACGGAACCCTTCAGACGGAGGAGACTCCTCTGTACCGGCAGATCTACCGTGCACAGGAAAACTCTGCATTGATTTCAGAGGACACCGGACACGACATGAACAGCTGGCAGGGGGCAATGGCAGTTGCCGGCGATACCTACGAAAACTTCATGGTCATGGCGAATCTGGACTTTTCCTCAGTTGGCTCATCGATGCTTCGTACAGGACTTAAGCTCAACCGTCTGGAGGGAAGCAAGAACAGGAGAAATCTGGATCTGACCTCACTGACCGAGGCAGAGCGGAGAGATTACCTCATGGGTGATCTGAATACGGATCCCTATGTGGAGATCGCAAATCTGACCTTCATCCAAGAGAGTACCTCCGGTGTCAACTGGATCTACGAGCTTCGGAGTGAGATGAAGTACCTGAGATTCCTCAATATCAACTGGAAGAATACGCCTTCCGGAAGCTATGTGGGTATCTTAAGGCTCCAGACCGGAACCGTATCCTATATCGATCTGGATAAGATAAATATCGATTACGGAAGGGCAAACTCCTATATCGGCTTTATCACGAATGCAAATAATACGATGGATTATGTCCGTGGCCGCGACATCGTTGTCAAATCCAGCGCTCCGACCAGAGCGAGGATCACGGTACATTACGTCGGCGGTATAGTTTCCTACTCCAAGGCTCTGCTTCAGCACATGAGTTTAAAGGGTACGATCAATGCAGACGGAACCTATAGCTGCTCGATCAATGGCAGCTTAGATGATGTCTTAAACGGTGGAAACTATACGGGTGGTATCGTATCGTATGCCGCAAGACCCGGGATGGATTTTGCATACAGTGAAGGGGTAGAGGTAACCGGAAACGGATATATCGGCGCCGTTGCGGGAACGGTAGACTGCTATACCAGATGGGATGCTCATACGGAGGCATGGTATAATGCCCTGCAGCCGGCGAGCGGAGAAAAGATCTATCTTCTGTCATCAAAGAACTGTAAAGTAGAAGGCGGCAGATATGTTGCAGGTGTCGTATCGTTAGCTTCCTATGTGAAATATGTCAATTCGGAAAACAATACGATTCATGCAACAAGAATAGGAGCCGGAGGTTTATTCGGAAGCGGAGACGGTAACTATTTTACCGCGACCGGATGCGATATCATCAGTGATGGTGACTATGCAGGCGGAATTTCTGCAAATGCGGATAACTACAGCTATACCTATTCCTGCGTGACCGGCTGTAATATCAGAGCAAAGAGCTACGCCGGAGGTCTTATCGGCCGAAGCGGTGTCAACGGCCGTAACTATGCAGTAATAAGAGACAGTGCCATTTATGCAGACCAGTATGCAGGCGGTTTGTTTGGCCAATTTGATACTTCTAACTATGCACCGAGTATCTATAATAGTGTTGTAACGAACTGTAAGATCGGAAGCTCTGCTTCTAAATATCCGAAGGCCTCGAAGGACGAAAACGGCGGCTACAAGGTTGATTGGGTGGAAAAGAGCGGAAGCGGAACTAAGATGGTAGGCGGAATCTGCGGCGAAGCTTACGGTGTGAATATGTATAACAACCTTGTGGATGACTCCGTTGAGATCTTGGCCAATGAGTATGCCGGTGGTGTTATCGGAATCGGCGGCGGTGGTAAGAGCTACCATCTGGAGATCGGTGCAAAGATAAAGACAGAGGGCAACTACGCAGGCGGCTTTGCCGGAAGGCTGACCGGCTATGCAGAGTCCCTGTCCGGTCCTAACGTTTTAAAGAACCCGGTTACCCAGCTCTATCGTTCTATCTTTACCGGAACCGTAGAAGGAAGCGCCGGAGTCGGCGGTCTGGCAGGATATTTTGAGGCCGGAAACCGCCCGAAGGACCCTCAGACCGGTGTTCCGATCGAGGATTCCGTAAGCGGCTATGCTGAGACGATCACCAAGAGCAATTTCAGCCAGATCCTGATGGCACAGAGCCTGCTTAAGGCGGGAAATGCCAGCCAGATGGGCCTGATCGCTCAGAACGTCAAACAGACAGCAGATGAACAGGGTATCGATTACCTGCGTGTATACAAAGGAATGCAGTATTTTGGAAATACGATCACAACGCAGGTAGTTGGCAGCATGTCATCGAATCCATGGTCTTACGGAAATTCTTCTATCTCACAGGACGAGTATAAGTATGCGTTCTTCGTGACAACAGACGACATGAAGAATATTGACTTTTACTACGGTGCGCTGAATAAGGGCGGATTGTATATCAGAAATATCTCGACCTCCTACATAAATAGCAAGGGCGAGTATGTAAACCCGTCATATTATTGGAACTTTAAGTATGATGATAAGTTTGTAAAGACTGAAGGTAAGTTCCCGTACATGACAGTTTACAACAGTGCGACACAGGTGGACAATTGGATGAAAGAGGATCAGGTTCAGGATGGTATCCCGATCCCTGACGGAGCAGCAGGAACCTCACTCTTTGACCTCGATGATTCCGAAGATGTTTTGGATCAGATCGCGATTTACGCATCCGGCGCAGGAACGATCAATCTGGAATTCCCGGATCGGATCGCAGAGCTGGGAAGTCAGGCACTGGAGGCACAGGAGCTTATCGCTCAGGGCGCTGAAGAATTTGAGGGCATCATCGTACCGCCGGTACAGTTCCGGATTATGGGGCCGGACGGAACGCTGCTTGACTCTAAGGAGATCGACAGACAGACCTACACGATCCCTTACGATTTCAGCACGACACTGACCATTAAGGTAACAGTCGCAGATGAGAACAGAAGCTTTGCCGTAACGGGTGACGGGGTGAAGCGTACCGTTATGACTTGGGGAAGCCACTGTTATTATCTGAAGAAGGATGGTGTCTACAGCGATAATGGTGCTTATTCCGGAGAAGGCAGTCTTGCCAATGTATGCAAGGTGCTGGATGGAGATTATGTAAACCTGTATCAGGGTGAGGTACTTGATGAGGACGGCAATGTGGTTCGTATCGAGGACGGCAGCCCTGTGGGTGAGCTGGATAAGGACGCACTCTTTAAGGTAAGCGAGGAGATAACTCCTGCTTATGAGACAGAGTACAGCGGAACGAAGATATTTGCCTTCCGTACATACAGTATGTCGGATGAGGGAGAGGATGAGCTGACAAGATCAGATTACCGCCTGTTTGCAAAGAACGGAAAGCTGTTTGGCGTCGATCCGGAGCTGGATCAGGTATATGGTCAGGGCTTCCAGAACTTCATCGCAGACTACTACAGTACATCTCAGGGAAGCGCCGAGTATTTGAGCATCGTATCAGAAAACAATGTTCTTGAGGATAGCAAGACGGCGATCCGTTGGCCGGTGGATCAGAACAATAAGGCGATCCTCAGTAACTTCCAGATCATGGAGATCGGAGACAGCCTGTATGCTAAGGAGCCTCTGGCCGTGATCCGGTACTGCGATAATACGACAGCAGCCTTCAACTATCTGACAGGCACACTCTACTTTAAGGATGATTCCGAGAAGGAGAGTCTTGGATTTACCGAATTTGCAGGTCTGTGGGCAAGCGGAAAGAAGAATGCCTTAAAGACAGCAAAGGCTTACAGCAGTGCGGCAGATCTTGTCGGAAGTCTTGTAAAGGATCCGATCGATGACTCCATCGTGATCGGCTTTATCAAGAAGAACGACGCCGCCGGTGGAAACGGAACTCCGGAGGGCAGCAAGACAGACCTTGCTATTGACGGAACAAACAAGACGGAAGGCGGCAACGCCGTTGGCGGAACGAATACTGCCGGAGCTGACAAGACCGGCGACAGCACATCCACGGAAACAGGAGCAGCAACAGCCGGGGATACAGGCGCCGGAAACGGAAATGCAGCAGCTGACCAGACCGGAGGCAGCGCATCCGGCGAAGGCCAGACCGGCGGCAGCAGCGCATCTGACGAAGGCCAGATCGGCGGCAGCAGCGCATCCGACGAAGGCCAGACCGGCGGCGGCAGCCAGACAGACAATGACAAGTCTGAACGCAGCGATAAATCCGACGACGGCAATACCTCTAACAGCGGCGGTAAATCCGATGACGGCAATACCTCTGCGAGCGGCAACCAGTTCAACGACAGCCAGAGCGGAAACAGCCAGTCCGGAAATAACCAGTCCGATGGTAACCAGTCAGGAAACGACCAGTCCGGAGCAACTTCTGATTCCTCCCTTGAGGGCGCGGAGACAGCCGGAAAGGCAGACAATACAGACAAGGCTCAGACCGGCGGAAGCCAGAGCGGAAGCAGCCAGTCTGACGGAAACCAGTCCGGAAACAACCAGTCCGACGGTAACCAGTCCGGAAGCAGCCAGTCAGGAAACAACCAGTCCGGAGCATCTTCAGACTCCTCCCTTGAGGGCGTAGAGACAGCCGGAAAGGCAGACAAGGCTAATTCCGGCGATAGCCAGAGCGGAAGCGAACAGGCTGACGGAAGCCAGAGCGGAAGCAGCCAGTCTGACGGAAACCAGTCCGGAAACAACCAGTCCGACGGAAGCCAGTCCGGAGCATCTTCAGACTCCTCCCTTGAGGGCGCGAAGACAGCCGGAAAGGCAGACAAGGCTCAGACCGGCGGTGGCCAGAGCGGAAGCAACAAGTCCGGAAACAATCAGTCTGACGGTAACCAGTCCGGAGCATCTTCAGATTCCTCTCTTGAGGGAGCAGATACAGCCGGAAAGGCAGACAAGGCTCAGTCCGGATCCACATCAATCAAGTCCGACTCACTTATCAGCAATCTGGAAAGCGGAGAGCTGGGAAGCGGAAATGTAAACGCAGCCGGAGCCGGAAACGGAACCGGACACGGATCCGGAAGTCAGGCAGCCTACGGAACGGGAGCTGGAAACGGAAAACCGTCTGAGGGTGCAGCCGGAGAGACCTCCGACAAACAATCTGCCGAGGCAAAGTCAGAACCTTCCCTCAAGTCAGATCTTGCTTATGTGACGATGCTGACCGCAGATTCCGGCGGATATGAGGTTTATCGTGCAAAGGATCTTCTTACTAAGGGCGGCGAAAGCCTGATGAGCGAGAACAAGAAGGTTGAACTCATGGAAGAAAACGGAATTCGCCAGAATTCGATCAACCTTGAGGACATGAAGGTAACAGCAGAGCTCAACAAGACAGGACTTATTCTTGTCGGAGCGGCAGCGGCCTGCATGGCGGTGCTTCTTGTTATCCTCTATGAGAAGAAACGCCGCATGAGTAAAATGGAATAATTGACAGTTGCTAACACAGAGCCCGCCCGGTCATCAAATAGTGACCGGCGGGCTCTTGCCGCGTGCGCCTAGCGGACGAAACACAGGAAATCATGCTTTTCGTGAGCAAGGGAAGTAGGAAGTAGCCGTGCAGCAGGGGACGAAACGCAGGAAATCATACTTTTCGTGAGCAAGGCAAGTGAAAAATAGCCGTGCAGCAGTGGACGAAACACAGGAAATTAAGCTTTTCGTGAGCAAGAGAAGTGAAAAGTAGCCGCGCGGTAGGGGACGAAACGCAGGAAATTAAGCTTTTCGTGAGCAAGAGAAGTAGGAAGTAGCCGTGCGGCAGGGGACGAAACACAGTAAATCTTGCTTTTCGTGAGCAAGAGAAGTGAAAAATAGCCGTGCAGTAGGGGACGAAACACAGGAAATTATGCTTTTCGTGAGCAAGAATAAGTTAGATCTCCGACTGAGATAAATGCTTCGTGCGGATGCGCACCAGAATCACGCGCAAGTCTCACGGACGTTTGACTTTAATATTTGCTTTACTTGTGTACTTCCCTTTGACAGATGCGGCATCAGTTACTATAATATAAAGAATGAAAATAATAATAAGGAGATATGGCCATGACATTTACTTACCCGGCAGTATTTACTCCCCATGAGGATAAAAAAGGCTACCATGCATATTTTCCGGATCTGGAATGCTGTGAGGCAGATGGACCGGATCTTGAAGATGCGATTGAAAACGCAAGAGACGCAGCTGCAAACTGGATCACGGTAGAGATGGAAGAATTTGACAGTGATCTTCCGTTTTCTACCCATGTAGAGGATGTTCCCTTAAAAGAAGGAGAGCTTATAAAGATGATCTCTGTCAGGATCAAGTTTCTTCCTGACAACGACTAAAAGGGCAGAAACAGGATCAATCGACCGGAACCACTGACCCGAACCGTCCGGAAAGCCGGAACCAAATCAGCCCAAAAGCTGAATCAAATCAAAAGAATAAGACCGTTTGGATTGCCGGGAGGGAGGAACAAGATTCTATGGCATATCCAAACGGTCTTTTAAGTGGGGATTAGATAATTATATTAAATATAAATAATGATATCGGGGAGGGTATCATTATCTAGCAAAATTAGAAGTCAACTTCTGTTCCGTAGTAAGTGCATACGAACAGTTTTTCCATCTGCTCCGGTGTGATGGTTCTCGGGTTGGAACCGGTACATGCATCACCAACAGCATTAACTGCGATCTGAGCAACCTTGGATTTGAATTCTGCTTCATCGATACCGAATTCCTTCAGGTTGTTCGGAATATTTAACTTTGCGTTGAATGCGTGGATCATATCGCATAAAGCATTAACCTGAGATTCCTCGGAGGTTCCGCCAAGGCCGATTCTTCTTGCGATATCTGCATAACGACGTTTTGCTTCCGGCTCATGTGCATTGAACTGGATAACGTATGGAAGGTAGATCGCATTTGCACAGCCGTGCGGGATATGGCCGGTTGAGAAGGCAGCGCCTGTCTTATGAGCCATAGAATGAACAATGCCGAGAAGGGCATTGGAGAATGCCTGACCTGCAAGACACTGTGCATAGTGCATCTGCTCTCTTGCATCCATGTTTCCGTTGTAGGATGCCGGAAGGAAGTCATGTACCATCTCGATAGCCTTGATCGCTAACGGATCTGTAAATGGGGTATGAAGTGTGGAAACATAAGCCTCGATCGCATGTGTGAGGGCATCCATACCTGTATAAGCAACCTGCTTAGCCGGAAGGGATGCAACAAGATTCGGATCAAGGATAGCAACATCAGGAGTGATCTCAAAGTCTGCCAGCGGATATTTGATTCCCTTAGAGTAGTCAGTAATTACAGAGAATGCAGTTACTTCTGTAGCGGTACCGGATGTAGTCGGGATCGCACAGAAATGAGCTTTGTTACGAAGCTTCGGGAAGTTGAACGGGATGCAGAGAGCCTCGAATGTGGTATCCGGATGCTCATAGAATGCCCACATAGCCTTTGCAGCATCGATTGGGGAACCACCGCCGATTGCAACGATCCAATCCGGCTCAAATTCCTTCATAGCTGCAGCGCCCTTCATAACAGTTTCAACAGACGGATCCGGCTCAACGCCTTCAAAGAATCTTACTTCCATTCCGGCTTCCTTCAGGTAGCCCTCGATCTTATCAAGGAAACCAGCCTTACGCATAGAGCTTCCGCCTGATACAACGATCGCTTTCTTACCGGACAGGTTCTTTAAATCCTCTAAAGCACCTTTTCCGTAGTACATGTCTCTCGGTAAAGTAAATCTCATCATAGCAGCATATCCTCCTATTAGATTATAATGGATCAATGTGAATATATTAAATGGTATGGAACGTTTAGCACGATCATCGCGCTAATAATTTAACGTTAATTGTTTAACAATATTAGTTTAACAACAAATGAAGGAAATGTCAATAGGTATTTCCCAGATATTGTTATTTTTTTGGACATATTAACAAAAATCATTAAGGCTATTCCCAGAATGGAACAGTTGCGAAGGACTTTTTTCTGTGTTAATATGGCATAAGCTGAATAACAGAAAGAAATTGAACGCAGATAAGCATTCCCCCGCTTCAAGTGCGCTGAGTACTAAGCGGTGGGTTAAGGGGATGCTTATGTCAGTGGGAGTTGAAAGCTCCCACTGACAGATCGCGAAGCGACTGCGTTCGTGAGCAAGTAGCGAAGCGGATTGCGAATGTCCGCTTTACATTCAAGTCGAACCTCCGTGGAACTTGGTGCGTGATTCTGGTCAGCGAGAAAAGCTTAGGAGGATATAACGATCATGATACTGGATCTTAAAGATGGTGAATATACGGTTAGTATTGAGCTTGGCGGCGGCTCGGGGAGGGCGTCCGTCACATCTCCTACTGCTCTTATAGTAGAGGAGGGACAGGCCGAAGCGGTCATCGAATGGAGCAGTGGAAATTATGATTACATGCGTGTAGACGGTGAACAGTATTTTCCGGTGAACAGCACGGGAAATTCAGTTTTCCGGATCCCGGTCGAACAGCTCGATGTGCCGATCCCGGTAACGGCCGATACAACGGCAATGAGTGTCCCCCATGAAATCGAATATACGCTGACATTTGACAGTACCTCCTTGGTGCAGGAAAAGTCTGGCAAGCTCGGCTTTTATATTGGAGGCGCTCTGATCCTTGCTCTATTCGGTATACTGATGTATATGCGGAGAAAAAAGAAGGGAAATGCAGGAAAATCCGGGAAAGCAGGAAACGCGGCAAAAGCGTCAAACGTGCCAGAAGCAGGGAACGCGGCAAAGGCATCAAAAACGACAGAAACAGGAAACGCGGCCAAAGCGATAGAAGCTGGGAACACCATAAAAGCAGAGAACGCGTCAAAAGCGTCAAAGGCAGCCAAGGCAGCCAAAGCAGCCAAAGCAGCTAAGGGTGCAGCAATGGGAATGATTCTTACTATGCTTTTCCTTTCCGGCTGCAGTGGTGCGGCCACAGGAAATAAAACGACAGCGGGTGCGGCGGCCGCCGGGAAGGAAAAAGGGACGGCAGATGCGGCTTCCGTAAATGAAACGGGGTCAGGCAAAGAAGCTTCTGAAGATAGGAGACCGCTGGGGCTTACCGATGCAGAGAAGGAGAAGCTGCCAAAAGCTTTGGGAGATATGGAACGATTGCAGCTGGAGTACGCGAAGGAGTTTTCCATCGATCGGTTTGAAAATGGCTGCAAGCTTATTTCCGTTTCAGATGGACGAAGATTGTTCCTTGTCCCCACAGAAGAAGCAGGCCAGCCGGAACCCCAGTCCATGGGCCAGCCGGAAATCCAGTCCACAGGTCAGCCGGAAACCCAGTCCGCAGATCAGTCGGAAACGCAATCCGCAGGCCAGTCAGGAATCCAGCCTCAGAGCCAGCCGGAAACGCAGTCCACGGGCCAGCCGGAGCTTGAGGCCCTTTCCGAAGCTCTCCCCGCTGATGTGACAGTCCTGACAGTCCCGGTCAAAAATATTTATCTTGCGGCCTCTGCCGCCATGGATATGATGCGTGAGCTTGACGCCCTCGAGGATATAAGACTTTCGGCGACGAATGAGGACGGCTGGTATATTGATGAGGCAAAGGAAGCAATGAGATCCGGAAAAATCCTTTATGCCGGAAAATACAGTACTCCGGATTATGAGAGGATCTTGTCGGAGCACTGTGAGCTGGCGGTTGAGAATACCATGATCGGCCATACTCCGGAGGTCAGGGAAAAGCTGGAGAGTGTAGGCGTTCCGGTGGTGGTGGACTATTCCAGTCATGAAACCGATCCGCTGGGGCGCATGGAGTGGATCCTGTTTTATGGTGCCCTGACGGGAAAGGATGAAAAAGCAAAGGAAGCTTTTGAGGCACAAAAGGCGGCTATGGAGTTTGCCGGAAGCGGAGAAAAGACGGGAAAGACAGTTGCATTTTTTTACATTATGACAAATGGAGCTGTTAACGTGAGAAAGCCGTCCGACTATATCCCGAGACTTATCGAGCAGGCAGGAGGCACCTATATCTTCGGCGTAAGTGAGGATAGCAACAAAAGCTCCTCCATGTCCATGCAGATGGAAGAATTTTATGCGGCAGCTAAGGATACAGATTACCTGATCTATAATAGTGCGGTCGGCGGAACGGTAGAGACTGTGGAGGAGCTGCTCGGGAAAAGCGGGCTTCTTTCCGATTTTAAGGCAGTAAAAGAGGGCAATGTATGGTGTACTGCTGAGAACCTGTATCAGAAATCTATGGCATTAGGTGATTTCGCATCCGATATCCATGTTATGCTGACAGAGGAGAATCCGGATCCTGCGGAAACGAAATATCTTTATCGTTTAAAGTAAATTAGGGACAGAAGGGAGCAAAAAGCAGTATATGAAAGGAAATAGACGGGCGGAAACATGGTATTTTTCAGCGTTTGCAGTGCTTTTTGTGCTGCTTCTTTTCCTTATGGCATGGAATATCTGTGCCGGGAGCGTATCGCTGCCTTTTCGTGAAACGCTTCGCTTCTTTATGGGGCAGGAGGTGTCTGAAACAGTGAGGGGGATCATCTGGAAGATCCGCCTTCCGCGTACTCTGGCGGCAGCAGTCTTGGGCGGCGCGCTGGCACTCTCCGGGTATCTTCTTCAGACATTTTTCCGCAATCCGATCGCAGGCCCATTTGTCCTTGGAATCTCGTCAGGTGCTAAGCTCATGGTGGCAGTCATAATGATCTTTTCTCTTGGAAACGCATGGCGACTGAGTTCTGCGGCCATGATCACCGCCGCATTTTTTGGTTCTCTGCTTTCTATGGGGCTGGTTCTCATTATGTCCGGGAGGGTCGAGCACATTGCGGGGCTGATCGTCAGCGGAAGCATGATCGGCTATATTTGTTCAGCAATAACGGACATTCTCGTAACTTTTGCCGATGATGCAGATATCGTGAATCTTCATAACTGGTCGAGAGGAAGCTTTTCCGGTATTTCATGGGAAAATGTTGCAGTGATCTGTCTGGTGGCATTTCCGGCTTCCCTTGCCGTGTTTTTTCTGGCAAAGCCGATCAACGCCTATCAGATGGGGGAGGCCAGTGCAAAGAGCATGGGAGTAGACGTAAAACGCCTCAGAATATATATGGTTCTTCTTTCCAGTCTTCTTTCCGGCTGTATCGTGGCATTTGCCGGACCGGTATCCTTTGTAGGAATCGCAGTTCCGCATCTTGTGAGGCAGACTTTTCGCACATCGCGTCCGATCATCCTGATCCCGGCCTGCTTTCTGGGCGGAAGCGTATTTTGTCTGTTTTGTGACCTGATTGCCCGCGTAATATTGGCCCCTTCGGAGATTTCAATCAGCACGGTGACCGCGGTATTCGGCGCTCCGGTCGTGATCCTTATCATGCTGCGGCGCAAGAGGGGAAGGGAGTAGAGATGAAAAATCATTTTTTCCATACAGAAGATCTTGCAGTCGGTTATCACGGAACCTGCGTAGCGGAGGAAATCCGGATATGGGGAGATCGAGGCAGGATCCTGACGTTGATCGGCCCCAACGGAGCCGGAAAATCAACGATATTAAAAACACTTGCCGGTCTGCTCCCCACGGTACATGGAACGGTTTGGCTGGATGGAAAGCGGCTGGAGCAGATCCCGAGAAAGGAGCTTGCAAAAAAAATAGCGGTTGTATTTACGGAAAAGCCATCCGGAGAGTTTTTGACGTGTCGGGAGGTAGTGGAGGCCGGGCGATATCCTTATACAGGTCGTTTTGGGCTTTTGTCAGCACGCGATAAAGAGGCTGTTTCGGAGGCGATGGAGCTCGTAGCCGTTTCCGATCTGGCAGACAGACCCTTTGACTGTCTGAGTGATGGACAGCGCCAGAGAGTCATGCTTGCCCGGGCCGTCTGTCAGGAGCCACAGATGCTTCTTTTAGATGAACCGACCTCTCATCTTGATATTAAATACAAACTGGAATTTCTTACTATACTGCGGGAGATGGCCGGAAAAAAGCAGATATCCGTAGTGATGTCACTCCATGAGCTGGATCTTGCCGAGCGCGTTTCGGACATGCTTGCATGCGTAAAGAATGGCCGGGTGGAGCACTTTGGTACACCGGAGGATATATTTGTTCCCGGATATATGGAGCAGCTGTTCGGGATGCTTCAGGGAAGCTTTGATGTCGGAAGCGGTACGGCAGAGTTTTCAGCCGCTAGGGGTGAACCGAAGGTGTTCGTGATCGCCGGAGGCGGAACCGGAAAACAGACCTTCTGGCGTCTTCAAAGGGAACGGATCCCGTTTGCAGTGGGGATCCTCTCTGAAAATGATGTAGATTACCCGACCGCCCATGCCACTGCCCTGCATGTTGTCCGGGAAGCAGCCGGGGAGCAAAACCACGCCGGGGAGCCAGATTGGGCAGGGCAGCAAAACCATGCGGGAGATCCGGATCGGGCCGGTCAGCAGAACCACGCAGAGGAGCAGGATCAAACAGAGCAGTACACCTCGGACGAGCTTCTTAAGGAAGCAAAGCTGTGGATCGACCGCTGTGACCATGTGATCTGCTGCGGAGACCGGGCCGTGCAGGCAAACAAATACAATAAGGAATTACTTCGGTATGCATGCAAGGTCGGGAAGATGGCAGAGAAGTGATAAAAGACACCCTAGTTGGTGTCTTTATTTGTGTCTGGATTATATAATTTTGCAAACTTTTCCATATTCTTAAAATCAATGCATCTTTTTGAAACCCTATCATCTGGTTTGTCATATTTTAAATTATAAATAAATAATGCTTTCTTATCAAGGTTTAATGTATTGATTGCTTTCAGTTCCGTATCTAATAAATCAATATATTTTCCTTTTTCTTTTTCTGATTCAAAAGTTCTGTATGTATCAATTTTCTTTTTTTCAAAATCATGTGTATATTCTTTTGGTATAGGAAACATGTAGTTCAAATTAACAACCGCAATTAATCTGGTAGGATTGTTTGGATCATATAATTTGAAAAAGTCCTTCTGTTGTGTCATTTTTTGATGACGTTTCTGTGGATGAGATACTTGAGTAACATAATACAGATTATCCATTTCAAAAAGTACACCAAAGAAAGGCTTATATTTATCAGAGCCATAATCTGTTATTGGTATTCTATGTTCAAATGAACGTAAATAATCTAAATAATTCTCATCTACATTAATCCACTTCACTTCATGTCTCCTAATATAAATAGGAGCTGTTTTCCAGCTCCTATTAATACGATTTTTTACATGCTTCGTAACATCTATTAAAACAGTGTTTTTACAGGCTCTGTAACCTCTATTAATACGATTTTATGGCTTCGTAACCGCTAGTAAGAAATCATTTGACTTCTTACTTATATTATACACTATTATGAGAAAAAGAGTAGTAGAAAACATGACCAATATATGCCATCTGATTTATACAAAATCACTAACTATTGTAATGCTTTTACGATTCCATACCAATAATCGAAGTGTCCTTTGACATTTTCTTTACTGTCGGCTCCTGACTGAACATATTGGCAATAAGTATGAATGTGGATAAAATGATCTGTGTCAACTACCCATCACCTAAAGGTAATGGGCTTGTAACTGCCTAGTCGTACTAACGGCTTGCACCTCCGACCTTTAATCCCCGATAGATATTGCTATCTAAAGTGGCGTTACATCATAGGG
>Ga0129312_1001351_pt1 | contig 14640 bp, 12 predicted proteins | sample O827metagenome_FD_94434 | JGI IMG/M metagenome (GOLD analysis project Ga0129312, IMG submission 94434) | Orangutan group fecal microbial communities from Wisconsin, USA - O827 metagenome | ecosystem: Host-associated > Mammals > Digestive system > Large intestine > Fecal | place: USA: Wisconsin... | reverse complement strand
TCTGGTAGAAGCATAGAACAATCGAATGCATGGGAAAAACAGATTCCCCATATACTTTACAGATATTTGTGATGCAGGGTATATGGGGAATTTTTATGGCATTATTGCAGCATGCGGTGGCGGAGGCGCGGGAATATCTGTGGGGATTTCCCATGCTTGCGCTCCTGTTTGGAACACATCTGTATTTCACATTTCACCTGGGCTTCATCCAGAAAAAAATCCCGCTGGGAATCCGGCTGTCACTGACCAGAACGAAGAGTCAAAAAAAGGATCAGGTAACACCGTATTCGGCGCTGGCGACGGCGCTTGCAGCGACGATCGGTACGGGAAACATTGTGGGAATCTCCACAGCTATCGCCATCGGCGGACCGGGAGCGGTATTTTGGTGCTGGCTGACCGGGGTATTTGGGATCGCGACCTGCTATGCAGAATGTTATCTCTCCATAAGATACCGGGTGCGCAGGACAGATAGTACGTTTGCCGGCGGGCCGATGTATATTTTGAACCGGCGTCTGAAAAAAAGGAAACTGGCAACGGCGTTTGCGGTATTCACGCTGCTGGCGTCGTTTGGCATCGGCAGCAGCGTACAGTCATACTCCATACGCACAGCGCTCCAGCATCAGATTACCGTGTCGCCGCATCTGGTCGGAATGGCGGTCGGGGTGTTTGCAGGGCTTATTATCGTCGGGGGAAACAGCCAGATTGCAAAGGTGTGTATGTGGCTCGTTCCGCTGATGAGCGCTTTTTATGTGGGCGGTTGTCTCTATATTATAGGAAGAAACAGGGCGGTGCTGCCGGAGACGCTTATGCTGATTCTCTCATCTGCTGTCTGCCCGAAGGCGGTGGCGGGCGGATGCACCGGCGGAGCCCTGCTTCTTGGCATCCAGACGGGAGTTTCCCGGGGATTGTTCACCAATGAAGCAGGACTTGGCTCGATTCCGATGGCTGCGGCGACGGCAGCATCATCCTCTGACAGCCCGAAGGAGGCGGCTGTGCGGCAGGCGCTAATCTCCATGACAGGACCGTTTTGGGACACGGTGGTGTTATGTGCGATCACGGGAATTGCGGCGGTCGGCAGCATGGTAAGCCATCCGCAGGAATACCGGGGAGTAGCACCGGAAAATATGTGTTTTGTGGCATTCCGGGAACTGCCCGTCGGCGGTGAGTGGATGCTCTCGATCTCTCTGGTGCTGTTTGCGTTTGCCACGATCATCGGCTGGAACGTGTACGGAACCTGCGCGGTGCGCTACCTGTGGGGCGAGACGGGGGTGCGTGTCTACCAGGTGGCGTACATGTTTTTCGCTTATCTGGGAGCTGTGCTTTCCATGGAGCTTGTGTGGGGGATTTCGGATCTGCTGAATTCCCTGATGGCTCTGCCGAATCTGTTCTGCCTGTGGATGCTGCGTGGGGAAATTGCCACGAACTGTGAAAAAGGGACAGATAAAACATCAAAAAAGAAATAAAAATTGAAAAAATATTATTCATGCCAGATAAAGTGTGATATATTGAAAAGGTATATGGAGTTATCGAAAGAAGAAAGGTGAAAGTTATGGAGAAAAAGGAACAGAAGCATTTGTATGCAGATACTGTGGAACAGAACAAACGTGCCAATCATTTCCTTGCTATCGGAAATATCGTGTTTTATCTCTGTGTGCTCTGTGTGGTAGGAATTGCCTGCCTCAGGGGAGTCCGTACAGTCGGATATACCGTTATGACCGCGGTATTGATTATTCTGGCAACGGCGGGGACACTCGTGTTGTATCAGAGGAGAAAAGATGATCCGAAGATCCGCTATATTGCGACGATCGGGCTGCTTGTCATTACGTTTGTGATGGGATGGGAGTTTGACAATTATTATGTGCGTTTTATGGCTGCAATTCCGCTGGCTGCATGTATTCTGTTTTACGATAAAAAGTTCGCCGCCTTTTCCGGGATTGCTGTATCGGCGGTGAATCTTTTTGTGACGTCGTCAAAGACTTTGGCGCTTCACACATATCAGGGCGAGAATGCACTGGATCAGTGGTGTGCGACGCTGGCAATTATACTTATGATGGTAGTGATTTATCTGACAGTATCCGTGGCGTACCAGTTCAACCGCGATACAATCGGCAGTCTGACAGAAAAGGAAGCAGCACAGCGCCAGATGGTGGATGATGTCATTGCGGTTGCAGATCAGGTGCGCAAGGGAACAGAGAATGCGATGAATATTGTCAACGAACTCAACAGTTCCACCGAGGTAGTCAACGGTGCCATGAAGGATATTTCGGACAGTACACAGAGTACCGCCGAGAATATCCAGACGCAGACTGAGATGACGCAGAATATTCAGGATTCCATCGGAACGACGTTAGAGCGCTCGGAGAAGATGGTGCAGGTGGCAAAGCAGTCCGGAGAACTGAACGAGAAGAGTTCCAGAATTATGGATGATCTGAAGAAGCAGTCGGCAGTCATTGCACAGACGAACTCGGAGGTGGCATCCTCCATGAGAGAGCTTCAGGATCGCACCAGTGCGGTCAAAAGTATTGCAGATACCATTTTTTCTATTTCCAGTCAGACCAATCTTCTGGCGCTCAACGCATCGATCGAGAGTGCGAGAGCAGGCGAGGCGGGACGAGGCTTTGCGGTTGTTGCAGATGAGATCCGTCAGCTGGCGGAGAAGACCAGACAGGAGACGGAGAACATTGCCAACATTTTAGAACAGTTGTCTGAAAATGCCCAGACGGCGGCGGATGCGGTGGAGCGTTCCGTGACGGCGGCGGGGGCTCAGGATGAGATGATTGCGCAGGCATCCGAGAGCTTTGGCGCCATGAACCAGAATGTCAATGAACTTGTGACGGACATCGGTGAGATCGACACTATGTTAAACAATCTCTCCAAGGCGAACAATCAGATCGTGGAGAACATCATGCAGCTCTCCGCAACGACGGAGGAGGTTACAGCTTCTTCTGTGCAGGCGGCGGATCTCAGTGTTAAGAATCTCGGCAATGCGGAAAATACCAAGGATCTGCTTCACAGTGTGTTAGACGAGTCGCACAAGCTGGAGCAGTACATTCACGAGTCGGACAGATTTTGACCTGTAGTGAATAAAATAGAAAAAATAACAGAAAATGAGGTATAAAGGATGTATTTAGTACAGTTTATCAGAGGATTTTGCATGGCGCTGGCAGACAGTGTACCTGGCGTATCCGGTGGAACCGTCGCTTTCCTGTTGGGTTTTTATGACCAGTTTATTGATTCTATCGACGATCTGATAACCGGAAACAGGGAGAAAAAGAAAGCGGCGCTGTTCTTTCTGATTAAACTTGGAACCGGCTGGGTCTGTGGAATGATTCTCGCCATCCTGATTCTTGCGAGCGTGTTTGACGCTCATATCTATGCAATCAGTTCCCTGTTTATCGGATTTATCATTTTCGCGATTCCAATTATCTTTAGGGAAGAAAAGAACTGTCTTGCAACAAAAAAATCTGCCATTCCGTTTGTGCTGCTTGGCATTGCAATCGTGACGGCGGTTACTTACTTTAATCCGAGCAGTGGCGGAGAGGGCGTCAGTCTGGAACATCTGACGCCGGGACTTGCCCTGTTTGTATTCCTTGCCGGAATGATTGCTATCTGTGCGATGGTGCTGCCGGGAATTTCGGGATCGACGCTTCTATTAATTATGGGACTGTATCTGCCGGTGGTGACTGCCATCAAAGATATTCTCCATCTGAATTTTGCAGCATTTCCGACGGTGTTTATCTTCGGATGCGGCGTTCTCGTCGGTATTTTTGGTGTGGTAAAGCTGATCCGCAAGGCATTAGACCATTTCCGTGCACAGACGATCTACCTGATCATCGGTCTGATGTTAGGATCAATCTATGCGGTTGTTATGGGACCGACCACGCTAGAGGTGCCGCAGCCGGCAATGACGCTTCATGATTTTAGTATCCTGTTTTTTGTGATCGGCGGTGTGCTGATTATCGGACTTCAGAAAATGAAAGATTTAAAAGCATAGAACACACGAAGGAGTATCATGAAAAAGTTATTGCAGTATTTGGGAAACTATAAAAAAGAAAGCATTTTAGGACCGCTTTTTAAGCTCCTGGAAGCTTCATTTGAATTGATTGTCCCGCTTGTCATGGCGGCAATTATCGATACCGGGGTGGCAAATGCCGACCGTCCGTATATTATGAAGATGAGTCTGGTATTGTTTCTTCTGGCGCTGATCGGGCTGACCTGTGCGATCACGGCGCAGTATTTTGCGGCGAAGGCAGCAGTCGGCTGTGCGACAGGATTAAGACATGCTCTGTTTGAACATATCGAGACACTGTCATTTACGGAGATGGATACTGTCGGAACGTCGACGTTAATCACCCGGATGACAAGTGATGTCAATCAGGTGCAGAACGGGGTGAACCTCGTTCTGCGCCTGTTCTTGCGTTCACCGTTTATCGTGTTTGGAGCGATGATCATGGCGTTTACGATTGATGTGAAAGCGGCGCTCGTGTTCGTTGTGACCATTCCACTGTTGTCGGTGGTTGTATTCGGTATTATGCTGGTCAGTATTCCGCTGTACAAAAAAGTACAGGCGGCACTTGATAAGGTGCTGGGCATCACAAGAGAGAACCTGACCGGAAGCAGAGTTATCCGTGCATTCAACAAGGAGCAGGATGAGATTGCGCAGTTTCACGAGAATAACGAGGCATTGACGAAGATCCAGCTCTATGTCGGCAAGATCTCAGCGTTAATGAATCCGCTCACCTATATTATCATCAACGGAGCGATCGTCGTTCTGGTGTGGGTAGGAGCGATCCGCGTGGACAACGGCAACATCACGCAGGGACAGGTTGTAGCACTGGTGAGCTACATGTCCCAGATCTTAGTGGAGTTAATCAAGCTTGCCAACCTGATTATCAATATCAATAAATCCATTGCCTGCATGAACCGTATCGAGACCGTACTTGGCATGGAATCGTCGATCACGGAGCAGTCTGCAGCGGAGACAGGAAGTACTGCCCCGGATGGAACGGGCAGGGAAGGAAAAGAGACAATCCCGGCGGAGAACGCTGTCGTATTTTCCAAGGTTGGTCTTACCTATGCGGGCGCATCGGAGGAAGCGCTCTCCGATATTGATTTTACAGTCAGACGCGGAGAGACCATCGGTATTATCGGAGGAACCGGTTCCGGAAAATCTTCCGTTGTGAATCTGATTCCTCGGTTTTACGATGCGACCAGAGGAGAGATTTTTGTCGACGGAAAGAATGTGCGGGATTATACGTTGACAGAACTCAGGGCGAAGGTCGGTGTTGTGTTGCAGAAGGCGGTTCTCTTTAAGGGAACCATCCGTGAGAACTTAAGCTGGGGCAATTCGGACGCCACGGACGAGGAGATGTATAAGGCGCTTGAGACTGCACAGGCAAGGGAGTTTGTGGATGCCAAGGAAGGCGGACTCTCCTATGAGATCGAGCAGGGAGGCAGAAACCTTTCTGGCGGACAGAGACAGCGTCTTACGATTGCGCGTGCGCTTGTGAAAAAGCCGGAAATTCTCATTATGGACGACAGTGCATCCGCGCTTGATTTCGCGACGGACGCGGCGCTTCGGAAAGCCATCGCACATATGGACGGGCAGATGACGGTATTTATCGTATCGCAGCGTGCGGCGACTATCATGCAGGCGGACAAGATTGTAGTGTTGGACGATGGAGAGATTGTAGGACTTGGAACACACGAGGATCTGCTTAAGGAATGCGAGGTATACCGCGAGATCTACGAGTCACAGTTTAAGCGGACAGAAGAACAGCAGGCGGGAGAGGCGAAAAGATGAAAAAAGTAGTAAATGAAAATCAAAAATCAACGCTTCGCAAAGTTCTACGATACATCAGACGATACTGGGGATACCTGGGAGCATCGATTATTCTCGCGGCGGTGACGGTGGCGCTTACCCTGTACCTTCCGATTCTGATCGGTCAGGCGGTTGACCAGATCGTGGGAAAGGGAGCCGTTGACTTTGCCGGGATCTTTGTGATTCTTAGAAAGATGGCAGTCATCATCGGACTGACGGCAGTGGCACAGTGGATAATGAATGCCTGCAACAATAAAATTACCTACAATGTGATCCGGGATATCCGGACAGAGGCGTTTGAGAAGATTGAAAAGCTTCCTCTGAAATATCTGGACGCTCATTCATACGGAGAGATCGTAAGCCGTGTGATCGCGGATGTTGATCAGTTCGCAGACGGACTTCTGATGGGATTTACCCAGTTCTTTACTGGTATTGTGACCATCTTCGGAACGTTGATTTTCATGCTGACGATCAGCGTGCGGATCACGGTGGCAGTCGTGGTAATCACGCCGGTTTCACTCTTTGTGGCAAGCTTCATTGCGAAAAAGACATTTTCCATGTTCAAGCTGCAGTCAGAGACGAGGGGAGAACAGACGGCGTTTATTGAGGAGATGGTCGGCAACCAGAAAGTGGTGCAGGCATTTTCACATGAAGATGAGGCGCTTGAGAAGTTTGATGAGATCAATGAAAGACTGCAGAAGTATTCTCTGCGGGCGATTTTCTTTTCGAGTATTACCAACCCGTCGACGCGTTTTGTCAACAGCCTTGTCTATGCGACGGTAGGAGTTGTCGGAGCTTTTTCGGCGATTGCCGGAGGGATCAGTGTCGGACAGCTGTCGAGTCTTTTGTCCTACGCGAACCAGTATACGAAGCCGTTCAACGAGATTTCGGGCGTCATCACGGAGCTTCAGAATGCGCTTGCGTGTGCGGGCAGAGTGATAGAGCTGATTGAGGAGGATGCCGAGGTGCCGGATGCCGAGGACGCGGTAGATTTAGAGCATGCAAACGGTAAGGTCGAGCTTTCGCATGTATATTTTTCCTATGTGCCGGAGCAGAAGCTGATTGAGGACTTTAATCTGTCGGTGAAGTCGGGACAGCGAGTGGCGATCGTGGGACCGACCGGATGCGGCAAGACAACGCTGATCAATCTGCTGATGCGCTTCTATGATGTGAACAGCGGCACAATCAAAGTCAGCGATATTCCGCTGCAGCAGCTGACACGCAAGAGTCTCAGGGACAACTACGGTATGGTGCTGCAGGAGACCTGGCTTCGGAGCGGAAGCATCCGGGACAACATTGCGATGGGAAAACCGGATGCCACGGACGAGGAGATCATTGCGGCTGCGAAGGCATCCCATGCACACGGCTTTATCAAACGTCTGCCGGAGGGATATGACACCGTGATCGCGGAGGATGGCGGCAACCTGTCGCAAGGACAGAAGCAGCTGTTATGCATTGCAAGAGTCATGCTGTGCCTGCCTCCGATGCTGATTCTTGATGAGGCGACGTCCTCGATTGATACGCGTACTGAGATCAAGATTCAGAATGCGTTTGCAAAGATGATGCAGGGACGCACCAGTTTTATCGTGGCGCACCGTCTATCGACGATCCGTGAGGCGGACATTATTCTGGTCATGAAGGATGGAAGCATCATCGAGCAGGGAAATCATGATGAACTTCTGGAAAAGAACGGATTCTATGCGAAGCTGTATAACAGCCAGTTTGCAAAGACGTCATAGATTAGTTTGATGTGCGAAGTAATAGGATGATAAAATCATTCCGTTCAATTTCAGATGGAATGCATATGAAAATTCTGTTCAAAAATGTGGCATTTCTAACCAGCCGGATATTTGCATCTTCGATGATCCGTGTCTTTCCAAGTTTGGAACACTCCACGGGTCATGTCCGCACCCCCAAAGACAATTTGTAGGACTTTTGTGCCGCCCTTATCTGTACTCCCGCAATAAAACATAACCGCGCGAAGCCGATGTCTGAATTGCCATCTGCCTTGTTTTTAATAGCAGATGGCAACGAGTTTCGGTTCGCGCGGTTTTATATTGTCTATGAGGGAGTACAGTTAGGGCGGCTAGAAAGTCTGCCCATTGTCTTTGGTGTGTCGGACATGTCCCCGTTGGATTGTCCAAACGTGGAAGAGACACGGAATCCGATGCAAATATCCGGCAGAAAGAAATGCTCTCATTTTTTCACAAAGAATATTCCATCTGCATTTCCGGCTGAAATCGAGAGATATGATTCTCTTCCCTCCTATTACTTCGCACGTCAAAAATTTATTACAGCGGGATGTGGCGCCTACGTATAGATCTGGCGGCAGCCGTCAATACTTTCGTTGGTGGAGTCCGTGATGTAGCGGATGGCGGCGTCTTTGTCGCGGTTCTGCACATGAATGAAAATCTGCTCCGCACTCTCTGCGAGCGCCGTTGTGCCGTACTTGCAGGCGAAGCGCACCCACAGGTTTGTCACCAGATCCTTGAAGGAGGCGAAAAACAGCGGGAGCAGCGAATTGCCGCTGATGAAAGAAAGCTCGTGACTGAAATCAAAGATCAGCGATGCAGCCTCCTCGGGATCTTCGCATGCCTTTAGGGCAGTAACATACTGCCCAAGCCCGGCGATAGATGCGTCGTCCGCATTGTCGATGGCGAGCGTGGCGGCAAGGTTCATAAATATGATGCGGACTTCCAGAATGGAGCGCACTTCCTTATCGCGGAGCATACCGCCGTTGTACTGCATGATGGAGACCAGGGTGTCTGCGGTACCGTATTTGCGGTAGTCGGCAACGAAAGTGCCGATTCGTGGTTTGACCACAAGAAATCCCTTTTTCTCCATCTCGTCCAGACCGGAATTGACGACGGCGCGCGATACCTGCATGGACTCGGCAAGCTCGCGTTCAGGCGGAAGTTTTGCGCCTATCTCAAGCTTCCCGGACAATATCATTCCCTCTAATTCTGCAACAAAAAGCTCCTTTAAAGAAGGAGCATTTAATTTCTTAAACAACATAATGTGTGCCTCTCTTTTCTGGTATATCCAAATACCACACAGATATTTTAGAAAAAAAACGAATAAAATGCAAGAGATAAAGTCTGAAATTTTTAGAAAGAATGGCAGGCGTGGGTGTCGTGGACAAACAATAGGAAGTATGATAAGATTGGAATTACGGGTAAGACAGAATTTAATATAGAATCTATACAGGAAAAGAGCATTTAATATATGAAGAAAAAGGATCAGGTAACAGCGGCCGAAGAGCAGAAGGAAGCTGCCCGGGGAAAAGGAAAAAAACGCCGTGTAAGAGAGGCACAGAGGGAGATTCGCTGGGATCGTCTGGACAATACGGCGCATTTGTTTCCGGTGATAGCCGGTGAGAGCATGAGCAATGTATACCGCATCAGCGTGACACTCACGGAACTGGTGGATCGTGATTTGCTGCAGCAGGCACTGGATATGGTGCTGCCGAAGTTTGACGGGTTTAATCTGCGGCTGCGTCAGGGCGTGTTCTGGTATTATTTTGAGGAAAATGGCAAGCCGGCGCCGCGTGTGCGGGAGGAAAGTGCGTTTCCGTGCCGCTATATTCGGCAGAATAAAAATCACAGCTATATGTTCCGTGTAACCTATTATAAATACCGCATCAATCTCGAGGTATTTCATGTGCTCACCGACGGTATGGGCGGCATCAATTTTCTCAAGGAGCTGACTTATCAGTATCTGCGGCTGGCACATCCGAAGCTGCGCGAAAAGGTGGGAGATTCCTTGAGCAGCGATACCTCGTTAAACCGTGAGGACAGCTTCCTCAAGAATTACAAGCACAGCTCACAGAAGGGGTATCAGACGAAGCGGGCATACCTTTTAAAGGGAGAAAAGCTGCCGCCGGGAGAGTTCGGCGTCATGCACGGCTACATGAAGATTCCGGAGTTGAAGAAGGTCTGTCATGCGTACGGAGTCAGCATCAATGAGTATCTGGTGGCGGTCTATATCTGGAGCGTCTACACGGAGTGCATGCACGGAATGCCTTCCGAACGTCCGGTTCGTGTTGCGGTGCCGGTCAATCTGCGTCCCTATTTTAATTCGATCACAACAAAGAATTTCTTTGTGATGGTGTCGGCGGAATTTCATCCGACGAAGGAGATCTATACATTTGAGGAAGTGCTAAAGACCGTCAGCGAGAGTCTGCGCAGCCAGATCAACCGGGAGAATCTGGAGAAGCTTTTTTCCTACAATGTCTCCAATGAGAAGCTTCTTGCAGCGCGGATTGTACCGCTGTTTTTGAAAAACCTGGCGATGCGTTATGTATACACAACCTCGGCACTTGCGAACACAGCGACGGTGACCAACATCGGGAATATCTCCGTGGGCGAGGAGTATCGCCCTTATGTGGAGATGTTCCATGCGTTTCTTGCCATGTCCAAAGGGCAGCACTTAAAGGGAACGATCTGTTCCTATGGGGATACGCTGGTATTCAGTTTCAGTTATGATCTGACCGACACGTCGGTGCAGAGAGGCTTTTTCAGAAAAATCGCGGCGGACGGGATTGCAGTTGAGATAGAGACGAATGGAGTAAATTATGAGTAGATGCAAGCAATGTAATGTGGAAATATTAGACGAGACAGAGCGCTGTCCGCTCTGCCATTCGGTGCTGGAGAAGACGGTTGAGGTGGAGAACATGTACCCGAATGTACGGATGATGACAAGGCGTCTGGCACTGCTTAGCCGCATCTATCTGTTCGTGGTGATTCTTGTGGAGGCGCTTTTGATTTACCTGAATGTACTCAGTGACTCGGAGATGTTCTGGAGTGCGATTCCGGGGCTGGCGATGCTGTACGGCTATCTGGTGCTGCGATATGCTATATTGGGCAAATCTGGCTACAAGGGTAAGACCATCGTGCTGACACTGATCGCAATCCTGATGGTTGTGGCGATCGACTTCGTGGTAGGGTACCGCGGCTGGTCTGTCAACTATGCGCTTCCGTCCGCCATTCTTTTAGTGGATGTGGGAATTCTGATTCTGATGTGCATCAACCGACGCAACTGGCAGAGCTACATGATGTGGCAGATTTTTATGATTCTCTGCAGCGTTGTCCCGCTGGTTTTGTATGCAGTGGGAATCGTGACGGCGCCGATTCTTGCCGTGCTGGCGTTTGCATTTTCTGCGGCGCTGTTTTTGGGCACTCTGATCATAGGAGACCGGAGGGCAAGAACGGAACTGCGGCGAAGATTTCATGTCCGCTGACGCGGCTGCTTTGATGTCCGGCGGCGCGGCTGTTTTCTGACAGCGGCAAATAGAACAGAGGTACAGTGAATGAGAGAAAATGAGGCGAGTATCCGCGGCAGAGTCGTGAGAGACCTGATCGCGCATACGACGAATGATTTGCTGATTGGAAAAAAGATAAAAAACGGCGAACTCCGCAAACAGATCGGAACGGCGGAACCTCCGTGGAAGTGTCCGGAATGTTTTACCATGCAGACGATTGAGATGGAACATTTTACCATGGAGCTTTTAGAATCGAAGGAGAATGTGAACCGCGACAAAATCATTTTGCAGCTGCACGGCGGCGGATATGTCGGGGCGATGCGCAATGCATACCGCATGTTTGCAGGATTGTACAATGAGGTCAGTCACGGCATGAGCGTGCTCACGCCGGATTACCGCGTGGCGCCGGAGCATCCGTATCCGGCGGCGCTCGAGGATGCCGTGTGCGCGTACGAATGGCTGCTTGTGCAAGGGTGGTTCTCGGAGCAGATTATTGTGGCGGGAGACTCAGCAGGCGGCGGACTTGCGATGGCGCTGTGCCATTATCTGATCAATCACGGCAGGCAGCTTCCGTGCGGAATCATTGCCATGTCACCGTGGACGGATCTGACGGCAAGCGGCGAGTCCTACGATACCAACTACGAGAGGGATCCCCTGTTTGGAAAGACCAGAGACAGCCTGATCTACAATCGGGATTATGTGGGAGACCACGACCCGATGGATGAATATATATCACCGATGTTTGGCGATTTCAGAGGATTTCCGCCGATGTTGATACAGGTGGGATCGTATGAGATGCTGTTGTCGGATTCTGTGGATGTCGCCGCGAAGGCGAGAGGACAGGGCGTAAAAGTACGCTTGAGTATCTATGACGGGATGTTCCACATTTTCCAGATGGCAGCAAAAATGCTGCCGGAATCCAGAAAAGCGTGGGTTGAGATCGGTAAATTTATCGAAATCCTGCTCCGGGAATAGGGAGCGCCTGTCTAGTGCTTAGACAGGTGGCTCACATTCATGTATACGGGCAGACCGTTGTGATAGGAGACCTGCGATTCGCCGAGAATCAGCGGAGCGAGATAGTCGAGCAGAGGCTGTTCGATGTCGTTGCCGGCACTGTTGATCCACTCTCTCGGAACACTCTTTGCCTCGTTGGCGATCTGGCGGATTTCCGCATAGGAGTAATCCACGGTGTACGGTGCGTTTGAAGTGCGTTCGATGGTAACCATGGAAGCTGTCACACCCTCCTCGGAGAGTGCGACGGCTTTTTTGCCGAGTGCGAAAGATTCGTCTAAGTCTGTCTGAGAAGCCAGATGTGCGGCGCAGCGCTGCAGGACATTGATTTCCACGGAACGTACTTTGACGCCGAGCTTCTCCTTGACAAGGAACTCCAGTGTTTTGCCGGCACCGCTTAACTGACTGTGACCGAACGTGTCGATGGATTGCTCGGAGGCGCTGATGTAATTGCCAGAGGCGTCGCGGATGCCCTCGGACACTGCAACGATGACATTGTTGCGCTCAAAAAGGAGACGCTTGACATCCAAAAGGAAATCCTCCGGGTCGAAAGCAACTTCCGGCAGATAGATTAAGTGCGGGGCGGTGTTGTATTCGTTGCGCGCGAGTGCCGCGGCAGCGGTCAGCCATCCTGCGTCGCGTCCCATGATCTCAACGATGGTCACACTTTTGACCGCGTAGATAAAGGTGTCGTGTGCAATCTCTAAGAGTGAGGAGGCAATGTATTTTGCGGCAGAGCCAAAGCCCGGGGTGTGATCGGTTTCGCAGAGATCATTGTCGATGGTCTTTGGGATACCGATAATGCGGACGGAACTGCCGATGCGTTTTCCGTACTCGGACAGCTTTAACACAGTGTCCATGGAATCATTGCCGCCGATATAGAAAAACGCTTCAATGTGGTAAGTTTCAAACTGCTTAAATATGAAGACATAGGCTGAATCATCATCCAGATAATTGGGAAGCTTGTAGCGGCAGGAACCTAAGTACATTGAAGGTGTCTGCGCAAGGCGGGTAAGATATTCCGGGTGGCCGACCATAAGCTCCGTGAGGTTGAGAAGGTCATCGTTTAAAATACCGGTGATTCCATTGAGCGAGCCGTAAACGGTGTCGTACATGGAAGAGGCGGACACGCCGTCAATGACACCGGCAAGACTTGCGTTGATCGCAACGGTAGGACCGCCGGATTGGGCTACCATACAGTTTCTCTGATTCATAACGAACTCCTTATGTGTAAATATTTCAATGACAGATTATTCCGAAAATGGTCATTTCGGAAATCAAACATTATCATATCCAAAATACGCGGGATTATCAAGATTGAATTTAGATAGAAAGAGATGGACGGAAAGATGAAAATGTGTACATTGTGTCCTAGAAACTGCGCAGTGGACCGTGCGGGCGGAGAGCGAGGCATCTGCGGACAGACGGAACAGCTGAAGGTTGCGCGTGCAGCGCTTCATTACTGGGAGGAACCTTGTATCTCCGGGGAAAGCGGCTCCGGCGCGGTATTTTTCTCCGGCTGTGCCCTGCACTGTGTGTTCTGCCAGAACCGCAGCATCGCAAACGGGACGGCGGGAAAGGAGATTACAAAGGAACGCCTGGCAGAAATTTTTCTGGAACTGCAGGAAAAAGGGGCGAACAATATCAATCTGGTGACGCCGGGACATTTTGCACCGCAGATTGCGGAGACATTGTGTCGTGCAAAAAAGGAAGGACTGCGACTTCCTGTCGTTTACAATACAAGCAGTTATGAAAGTGTGGATACGATCAAAAGTCTGGAAGGACTTGTGGATATCTACCTGCCGGACTTTAAATATATAAGTCCGGCGCTCAGTGCAAAATATTCCCACGCTCCGGATTATGCCGATGTGGCAAAAGCGGCGGTTGCGGAAATGGTGCATCAGTGCCCGAAACCCGTGTTTGATGGAGACGAAGCGGAAGACCCGATCGAGGAGGGACTTCTGATGAGACGGGGCGTTATCGTGAGGCACCTGCTGCTGCCGGGCTGCACTGAGGACTCCAAGGCGGTAATAAAATATCTGTATGAAACTTATGGCAATCATATTTATTTGAGCATCATGAACCAGTACACGCCGCTGGAAAATGTCAGCGCCTGCCCGGAATTGAACCGGAAAGTCACGGACGAGGAATATGAGGAAGTTGTCGATTATGCAATTGAACTGGGGGTAGAGCAGGGATTTATACAGGAGGGAGAGACAGCAGAAGAGAGCTTCATCCCGGCGTTTGACGGCGAGGGTGTATAACGCATAACAGAAAAACATTGTATAGAGATAAAAATAGAGGAGGTGTCGCACGAAGCATACCGTGCTTTGGTTTGATAAGTAATATTACAGGAAACACACTTGGGGATTTCATGTGGAAATGCAGATGGAAATTCGTTGGAGAAAAATGTGAGCATTTCTTTCGGCTGAATGTTTGCATCGGATTCCGTGTCTCTTCCACGTTTGGACAATCCGACGGGTGCATGTCCGGCACACCGGAGACAATGGGCGGACTTTCTGGTGTCCCTAATGGCACCTCTTCACAG
>Ga0129312_1001350_pt1 | contig 14643 bp, 19 predicted proteins | sample O827metagenome_FD_94434 | JGI IMG/M metagenome (GOLD analysis project Ga0129312, IMG submission 94434) | Orangutan group fecal microbial communities from Wisconsin, USA - O827 metagenome | ecosystem: Host-associated > Mammals > Digestive system > Large intestine > Fecal | place: USA: Wisconsin... | reverse complement strand
TAAAGCTCATAACCCCGGCACATTTCACAGACTGTTTAGCCATGAAAAAGCCCCGACAACATAACCGGGGTTTGTATGAGTTTCAAGAGAGATCGTTATCTAGTTTTAGATCCCTGCGGGAATTACCTCGTGCGGATAGCTATCCCCAGCTACATGCGCCACCTGTTCCAAGGGAAGCGCTACTTTATGAAAAGCACAGGGACACGAGACATACGGCAAGCGCGTTTGTTTCGCGATGCTATTGCTCTGGAATGGACTCGCTTACGGAATCTGCTTAAGCCGCAAGGCGGCTCATCCGTCGATCAAATCATTGATGAGCTACGCCGTGTCAGTGTGTATGCTAAGGAAGCCCCCGCATCATTTGGTGCATCAGTTCAGGCTTGCCCTTCCCTACTTAAAATGCGCGATCTGTATCTTCTCCAATACAGCGAGAAGAGAAAGCTAACCACGCTATCCAAGACCAACAAAGCCGTAGAGGTGCTGTTAACCCACCTGAAAAAGAAAGATATTCAGTTGCGGGATATTAACCGAACCATAGTTACAGGCTGGTTAGATAAACTTAAAACTGAGCGAGCGCCGCAAACCATCCAGAACTATATAAGCGCACTGGCACAGATTTGGGATTTGGCACGCAATCGCTATCACGATGCACCACAGGACAATCCTTGGCGTGGTCATGCGCTCGAAGCAAAAAGCAGCAAGGTCAGCTATGAAGTCTTCGCACCGGGCGAGCTGGCAGAGGTCTACGCATTGCTTGATGATGAGATGAAGGCGGTGACGGCTATAGGCGCATACAGCGGTATGCGACTTAACGAGATATGTACACTAAGTGAAAGCAGCATTAAAACTATCGAGGGCGTTTTGTGCTTTGAGGTAACGGAGGGCAAAACCAAGAGCGCAGCGCGAATTGTTCCAGTACACAGCAAGCTAATCCCTCTCGTAAGAACATTGCTTAAAACCACGCATAACGGCTTTCTCTTCTATCACGCGTCAACTACAGACCGAGCAGATGGGAAGCGATCATCGTGGCATACTCAGCAATTTTCGCGTGCTAAGCGTAAAGCTCTTGGTGAGCCTGCCGCAGAGAGAAAAGTGTTTCATTCACTCCGACATGCGTTTGTGCAACAGCTCGACCGTGCTCAAGTGCCAGAGGACAGAATTGCGCTACTGGTAGGCCATGAGCGAGGGAATACTGAGAGCTTTAAGACTTACTCAAAAAACGCAGCAGCTCCCCAGGAGCTTAAACGCTACATAGAAATGCTTGAAAGCGAGGATATAAAAATCAGTTAAAAACGGTGGGGGAGCTTTTAGGTTGGGGTAGAATGCTAAGCGACAATGCGAAGAGGAAGTCCTATGCAAAATTCCCCAGTAATCCAGCTAATACAGATGATACAGATGATACACGCCGACTCTTATGGTATGTCTTCGATATTAATGCAATCTATTATTATTGCTAGGAAAATCGGAGACAAAGAGTTCGGTGATTGGCTCGAATACGAGTACAGGGGATACCCATCTAAAGCTCTCACACCAGTTTATAGGCTTTTTGATCTTCCCCATTACGCCCAGCTAAACGATGGCAGTTGGCAGCCAATGAACCTAGATCGAACTTTTTTAAAAGATATACTTGAGCACGATAACTTTAACCTTTTTAAGGTGTGCGCGGTTCAGAACCCTATAGCTGATATTGAACGAATGGCCTCTTCTGACGAACCAATAACAGCTTTCTTATCTGAAAAGCAAAAGCAGTTCTTTTCTAATCTCTTTGGAAATTTTAAAAACTATGCTCAATTCCCTCATCGTTCACATATGGTGAAGATCATTTTAGATGTAAAAATGATGATACTTAATTGGGCCTTAGAATTAGAAGAAAAAGGAGTGCTTTGCGAAAACTTATCAATTACTCAACAGCAAAGGGAGATCATGACCGTGACTGTGAACAATAACACTAATAATTTCCACGCACCTGTCAATAATGCTGGAACGATAGTTGCGGGTAGTACAGGAAATATTGAGCAAGCAAATAAAATAACAGCGGGGGACTTCAACTCTCTCAAAGAACAGCTCAAACAATGGGGTGCAACTGACGAAGATATTGGGGCATTACACCAAGCGATACAGGAATCGACGCCCCCCACCAGTTCAGACGCGCTTGGAGGAAAGATTGGTAAATGGGTCGGTGACATGATCGGTAAAGCATATGCTGGTACATTAAACATTGCTGCCTCCGCTGCTCCCGCGCTACTGACTAACGCCATTTGCAATTACTACAACATTCCTGTTTGAGTAGCTACGTTACTGTTTCGGCGGGGTTTATTACCCCGCAGTTTTGGATATAACACGCCAATACCAGTGTATTGCTTGCGATAGCTGCCAACCATAGCCCTTAAGTTCGTAACGCTAACACCACAAGTACGCCCAACATATCGCCCACCCTCAGCAGCGTTAGCAGAGCGATGCACCACAGCACGCACGCGCCCGGTTCGGTGGCAGTGATCTAGCACGGCAGACGCAAGACGCAGCGGCTTACCTGTCACCGCACAGCGTCGGTATTGATAATTCCACAGGAAGACACGGACGCCAGCCACGTCAGCGCGGCGCAGCTCCAGCCGCCCGGAACCATTCAACAGGAAGCGATACACATCTTCGAATACAGCAGCATTTGTAATCCGTTCTGCCAGCGGCATGTTGCCGAGGTGTTCCAGATAGCCCCGCATCGCTTTTCTTAGTAGTTGGTCTGTCCGTGTAACCATGATTCAAAGTCTCCATTGTCAGAGGCAGCCCGCTTGCAGGCTTCGTATTCTTCGTACTGGCGTTGGCAAACCAGAACATAAAGCTCATCAGCCATCGCATTAACACGTTCGTCACTGATACCGTTGCGGCGCATTAGCCCCAGCAGCTTACGAAACTCAGCTTCAAGCTCAGGCTCTCCGGTATCTATTACCCACTGTTTCATGTCAGCAAGTGTGCCAGTCATTGGCGGCGGCTCGATGTACCGCCACCTTAATTTAATCGTGGTTATCATCTTCTTTATCCTCTCTGTAAGCCGGGTACATTGCCCGGTATTGCTCAATGGTCAAACTCTCGCTGGCCGCTGTAAGCCGTTCCTTTTGCTTACCCGCCAATCGCAAGGCGCTGTCTCTCCAGCAGAGCAGAAAGAAGATGGTCAGTACCTGTTTACTCAATCCATCCAGAAGATCGCCAAGCCCTTGATCCAGCAGACAGGCACGCCATGCAGCGGCGTGCTCAGTCATAGCACCGACTATCGGGACAGGTGCACCAAGCATCGTCGCAAGCTGACTCATCACACTGTTAGCATCGCCCGGATGCAGCCGGGGGATATTCATCCGGCCAGCTTGCGCCAAAAGTTCGGCGTACCGCTGGCGGCGTGGGTCATCACATGCCAGCGGTTTAATCGGCTTTTCATCAGCCATTAATGGAACCTCCGAGGATTAGGCAGCCTGCAATAAATCGTCAGGCGTTGAGGGGTGGTATCTGGCTTTAGCTTTTAGATAGGCAGCACGCGCCGCCGCTCCGGTAGTAAATAAGCCAAGGTGACGGAGTACACCATCAACGCGTATGTAAGCCTCCCATTTGCTACAGCCCTTGTTCCAGCTATACCCCCTTGCCTTGCGTCGGTTCTGGTCGTTTTCCCGCTGCGTAACCAAGCGCAGATTGCATAGGCGATTGTCGTCACGGATACCGTTGATGTGGTCAACTTGCAGACCATCAGGAATAGCGCCATGCGCAAGAATCCATGCCACGCGATGGGCTTTTAGCTGGTACTGCTTACCATCAAGTCGCAGGGCAACTTGACGATAGCCATCAGCTCGACGGGTGGAGTCAGCATAGGAGCCAGCCTTAACCCGGCGTCGGTTAGCTTTGTGGTGCAGGCGACCTGTCACCGGGTCATACAGGAAGAGGGATCGCAACAGCTCAGGGGCGTAAGCATCATTAACCATGACTCAGCCCCTCCAGTTATGCAGCTTGTCGGAAATTGATAACGCAGTCCGGGCGGCGCAGCCCAACATTGAACAGGCGATATGAGTCCATCACCATTGTCATTTCGCGTTCATCATCCCACTGGCGATTGATGACGCTCTGCGCTTCGACCGTCAACAGTACCGAGGAAGGTTTAAACAGCGTCGCCCTCGTCAGCGCTTCCTCTGCGGTAACGTCATAATCAGCGCCCAGCTCATGCGCGGCAATGGCTTCCTGCGGGTAACTGTTCAGCTCAATAACTCGCACCCCAGCGACATAGCCAACGCGACGCCATGCGTAATCGTTGCCACTATCCCGGCTGTAACGGACGTTCATCAGCTTCTTATGTTCCATCAGGATGCTGAACCAAGCCGGGTCGATAAGCAGTACCAGCTCGGCCACCGGAATATCTTTCTCAGTGAGGAAGCGATTAGCAGCCGCTTTGACTGCGTGAACCAGTTCGTTAGCCGCATCCTCTTCGCTCCCCGTTGTCAGGTCGAGCGAGACAACGTTATCCGTAAGCGGGTTAAACGTTGGTTGCAGTGTCGGCGGCGGTACAAAGTCAGTCGCTTTGATTAGCTGGATGGTGTGCGCTTCGTCGTAGAATTTAGCGTGAGCAGTACCGATATTGCGGCTCAGCTCTGCGCGAAAGGTGGGTGCAGTCCAGTCATCCTGATAGTCAATCGGGATGCGGATATAGCTCAGCGTATCCACAGAGATAATCAGCTTATCCGACTTAACGGCGGTATGCTCCAGCGATTGCCCTGCGGTTCTGCCCTTCACCTCCAGATCACCACTCAGGCGACCAACACGATATTGGTTGCTGGCTTTCAGCGGCCTGTATGTAGACAGCCCCTCGGCCAGAAATACGGATTTGGACTCTAAACGGGTCTGGACGTCAGCGTCGTAAGCCTCAATGTGAATATCATTGTCGGATTCTACCCCGCCATAATGTGGGCGAAACAGATCGGGACTGTACGAAGTATCAGCCATAAACAAAACTCCTACGTAGGTTGATGAAGCCCGCGCCATCGTCATGGCGCAGGCGTGCGTAATCCTCCCGCCGTGGCAGGATTCAGAGAGAAGGGGAAATCAGGGTGTGACGGAAAGAGACTGTAAGGGTGGGTTAATGCCAGCAGCGCATACGGTTACGCTCAGTGAACCATGCGTTTATCGTCTGCCGCTTTATATCGTTCATCGTCCCTGCCCGGTACGCGGCATAGTCATCAGTACCCCAGCCAAACGTAACGAGGCATTCAGCCACGCGTGCCAAATGTTTCGAGCTGGTATCGGGATACTCATCCAGCAGAATAAAAAGAATGCTGTCCGCCGAATGAGTCTGCTTTTCCTCTTCGGTCAGAATGCGAATCGAGGTTTCGTCATACATGGGTAAAGTCTCCATTGTTCGTGTTTTGATCACAAACACCCCGTAAACGTTTTGTATCGCGTTTTGAGAGCCTTTGTGTTTTACAGTGGGATTTAACGGGTGTGGTATTTGGTGATCGTGGTGGTAGGTTGGTGATCGTAGAATCAGGACTCTCGGCACTTATCGCCCGGAACGTTTCCCGGCACTGCGTTGAGCAACCAGTGCGTGATATTGTTCGTCATACTGGCGATGGCCGGGGCCATACCCTGATTGCTGCGCCCACTGCGAAAGCTGGTCATACGCTGCAATAAACTCAGCATGAGACATTCCGACAGGTTGCGCGGCAAGCTGGCTGTATGGGTTCCCCTGCGATGGGACATAACCAATTGCGGTGCCTGCGCCCATCCTCTCTTGCAGGTACTGAACGGCTCGCTGCATCTGCGCAGGGTCGCCAGACATAACCATCCGCTCAAGGGCAGATTGCGTCCCGGCATCGAGCGTGCCAGCGTACTGCAACATGGCGTCAACTGTCCCCTGCCCTAGCTGGCTTTCTATAGACTGGTGAAACTGCCCCATCAATCCTTGCAGCTCGGCGGTGTACTCAATAGCTGTTCCATCCATCAGGGGAATAGTATCGCCCACCTGCGCCCCGGCGCTGCCCGCATTCTGGTCTTGCTGATTAGCAATGTTGCCACTATTCCATTGGCCGCCATCATTGCCGTTAACGGGCTGGGTACGGAGGAAATCAGCATCAGCAGGCGCAGAACTAAAGCGGGATGCGCCATTGTCAGCTCCAACAGGTGCAGCCATGTATGGCGATTGCTGCGATGCAGCATCAGCACCGGAAAGGTACGGATTAACATTCTGGTCAGACATAAATTATTCTCCTGATAATGCTCTAAAGTCGTGAACCTGTGCTAACAGCAACATATGAACAGGGACGCAGCGCTCAGGAAGTTTGCGCATACCGTGTGATACGCTTTACTAATATCCCTACGCTCAACTTGATAGGCGCGGGCAAGGTCTGCCTGACTCACCTCAAGCGATTCAGAAATCAGCTTTAGTTGTGCGGCCCAGTCTGTATTCTTGCGTGGCGGCAGCAATACGATAGTTTTGCTCATGGTAATTCCTCGTTAAAGTAACCCACGTTTACGAAACCAACGACGCTCACCGACGGAGCCTCGCGGTCGATGTCTTGGATTCTGATTTGGTGCTTGGCCGGGGTCAGTTCGCCCTTCCCCGGACAGGTTCTTTGTCAGCACATCCCAGCCACGTGATTTAAACGGGGCGTACCCTTCACGCTGTTCGTCAAGGTTCACGTAGAGATCGGGATTAACGGCGGGGTGCAGTGATTCGTTGCTCTCAGCCATCACTTAGCCCCGTATCGCGTGTTAACATCTTCCAGAATATCGGGATAGCTCCAGCGGTTACGCATCAGGCGCAGCGCTTGAGCAGCCGCTTCAACAGGAATTTCAAGCTTTCCGGCGATCTCAGCAACAGGCCAGCCAAAGCGCTCCAGCTTGTGCGCCTCGTCAAGATCAGCGCTAGACAGGCGGCGCATCGTCTGCGGCTTCTCAGGCTTCGATTTAACAGCTTTCGGCACTGGGTGCGTGTGGAGGTTGCTAAAGCGGGAATGAGCGATAGCCAGCACAGTCTCAGGGCGAATCAGCATATCGCGGGCAATCATAAACTCTGTATCGCGGTGCAGCTTGCCGGGCTCATAGCGGCTGCGGATGGCGTTGTACTCCGCCAGAGTAATATCAGCATCGTCTTTCCAATTTTCGGCCAAGTCATCGACATAGACGCCACGGATTACAGCATCAATATCGTTCAAGGTATGACCTGTCTCCGCTGCAATCTCTTCATTGTTCTTTAGGTGCTTATGAGCCAGCGCGTTAATGCGCTGGATGTCGGTAATACTCAAAGTCATAAATTAAACTCCGAATCAAATTTGATCTGGTCAGTAACCAGCGTGTGAATCAGCGCAAGGCTTGACGCGGTATGTGTGCCCGACTTGCGGGCGTTGTCGTACATGGTGCGTGCGGCGCTCTGATAGTGCAGTGGCAGCGTGGCGAACCATTGTCTGAATTGTTCAGGGGTCATTGGTCGCCATCCTCCGGGAACACGTTGTTGAATGATGTGTCCGGCGCTTCTACGGCGTTGGCCTTAAGGAAGTTGACCGCACTGGATAACTCCGCTGCGACCATGTGCGACTCACCAGCCTTATCTTCTTCAAGGCGGCGAATCAGCGCCCCAAGAAGCAAGCCTTTCATGCGCCACGTTTCATTTTCAAATTCAGATTTCGTCATTGGTGGTTATCTCCAACTGGTAACAGGCCAAGCGCACGGATGTGCTGAATTACTTCTTGATGCACGGGCTTCGGCAGGAACAGGCGGCGGGCAATGGCGGCGTAAACTTCTTCAGGAGTCTTGCGCACTGGATGCACCCGGCCATTGAAAACCCGGTCGGACAACCGGACGGCTTTCCAGCGACGCGAGCCATCCGGCCTTTTCATGCGGTTCAGCACAGCGGCCAGACACTCCCACGGCTCGCAATCATTCAGCAGGCAATATCGCTCCAGCGGTGTAGATACATCGCGAAGGATGGCTTCACGATTAAGGGTCTTGCGATGACATTCGGCCAGTCCGTCAAATGAATACCCGTTCAGGGCGAAGGCCAGTTGGGCATTGACGAGCGCATCCGCACGCGCAGCACGACGCTGCGCATGTTCGGTAACAGGCATATGATTAACTCCAGAGAATCAGGGGAGCCTTTCGACTCAGAGGTATTTAGCGATGTACTGCCAGTTGCAGTTTTTAGGGCGGTAGAAGAAAGCAAGCTCATCAGACGCAGCCTCCAGCGCCAGCGATGACCACAGCAGAAACGCGCGGGCAGGTTCCCCATCGCGCCCGGCACGTCCGATTATTTGAACGAGATCGGGTAAGTCATCGGGGACGTATGTCACGATTACGTTACGCACGTCAGGGATATCAGCACCGAGGCCAAAGGCTTTGGTGGCCACCAGAACAGCTCCGGGCGTATTAGCGAACCACTCAGCATTAGCATGACGCTGGTCGCGGCTCAGCCGCTCAACGTCAGAATGATAAGGCCGGGCGCGGTCTCCTAACTCATCGAGATACGCATACAGCATCTTTATGCTGTCCGCCATAACCAGCGTCTTCTCATCCACCGGAAGGGCATCGACCAGACCAACGGCAGCCCGGCGCTGCGCTTCACATTGCCGAACAGGAACAAGCTGGATATTTTCTCTGGCAGCGCTGGCGCGGAAGGTCAGGAACTCGCCACGACAGCCCAGCTCTTTCATCAAGGCAGCCTCATCACCTTTTCGCAGGGTCGCAGTAAACGCGCATCGCTGCGCATCAGGGAAGGCGTTTTGCAAGGTGTGCTTCATCGCCGGGAAAGCAGTGCGAAACTCCCAATCATCAACAGTGTGAACCTCGTCGATGATGAACCTGTCCACACCAGCGGCCATCAGTGCCGCGAGCACCTGACTACCCGGCACCAGATGCTCAGGCGAAACGACAGCGACGTGGAAAGCGCCAGCAGCCAACCCCGCAAGTTGCTGCGCATTGCGCCGCTTCGGTAGCTTGTCACCGAACGCGACAGCATGAATGCCAGCGTCCAGCAACTGCTGGAGCACCTGCTGCTTGATGGTATTCGTAGGCACAACGATAACGGTCAGACTGTCACCAGCACCAGACTCGAATTGCAGGGCATAAGTGAACGCAGCCGTCTTGCCGTACCCAGTCGGCAGCACCGCCAGCATATCGCGGTCACGGGCAAACACAGCGGCGGCTACGTCCTGCTGGCCGGGTCTCCAGTCATTACCATCTGGCGGCGGTAACGGTACGAATACCGGGCGGTCGCATTGCTCCAGCTCACGGAACCTGTACGGCGCAGTAACCAGCGGCGGGATGGACGGCGGCAGGTCAGCACCCCCAGCGTCACAATGATGATTCTGCGTGTTGAAATTGTCATCAACAGACCTAACCTCTCCACACCATAGCTGGCGAAACTCCGGGCTGTCTCCCAGTCTGGTGAAGTCATCGCGGCGCATCGCTTCCAGCTTGCTCATGCCGCGACTGATCCGGCGCACGGTCTTCTCATCGCAAATCAGAAACTCACGGCAGGCTTTGAGAAAAGCATTCTGCCCGATTGTCGATTCCGGCACGGTGTGCTCTCGCGGTTTCAATGCGGCATCGTCTACGCGAACGCCGGGGAAGTCTGGCGGTAGCGGGTCAACATAACGAGCGGGCTTCTTATTCAGCCATTGCTCAATCTCAGCGCGTCGGCAATGAATCGCGTCGCCGGGCTGGATAATCTGTCGTAACCCAGCATCCGCACGGCGGGCATGTCGCTTGCGGCCAATTCCATTCGCCTCTTTCCATTCACGGAACGACATAACAGAATCGTCAGCGTTATAGTAAAACTCTTGTGACTCCGTATTAAACGCAGCCTGTATGGGTTTACGCTTTACAGGGCATTGTTTGTTTCGGGATATAACTATCTTATCTGCAACCAGTTGCTGAGCATCCGCAGGCACAGTGTTCAGCGGTTCGGCGTCAGCGGCCAGAGCCAGCAGGCGGCGTAGATTTGTTGGCATGGTGAAATCTCCAGAAAATAGGAGTAGGGATTAGCTCAGGTTGGGTCAGCGGTACGGGTTCGGCAGACTCTCTGCCCTTTTAGAGGTTTTCATGTCAGCAACAGAGGCAGTGTCTCTGCCACAATACTTACCTTCAAAATCGGAGAGTTTGTCTCGCTTCGGGAGCTGTTCTTTCTCCTTATTAGACACTTTAATTTGATCGTTTTTCGACCAACCCCTCGCTAATCCTTACTGAGCCTGGGCTGGCGATACTTAACAACACGATTTTTGTCGGTCAAAAGTGGGAAAGTAATGCTCTTTATCTCCTTCTTAGTAGCCTTTAAAATTAAAAAAATAAATCCTTATAAATCAATAAGTAAATGAAAGTGTCTATAGTGATATAGTATCGCTAGATACGCAGAGCGAGCGCGGCGCAGCCGAAACAAGCGAGCGCGGAACGGGTGACGGATGGCAGACCGTAGGACTGACAGACGGCAGATAGTGAACGCAGTAAGAGAGTGTACGACAGGTACACACAGGAGCAGAGCAGGACGCGCAGAGCTGGAGGCCAGAGAGTAGACCAGCACAGACAGTACACCACACAGCAGGACGGCAAACAGTGAAGATAGTAAGACTGTAAGAGACCTGAACCTGAAAGGATATGAAAGGAAGATGATATGAAGAGTACAGTACAGGTATAGAGTACCGTTGCACTGTATCCCCCGCCGCGTTGCCCGCCACGGCAAGCACGGTTGCGTAGAGTGGACGAGCATCACAGCGGACGCAGGCCGATGAACGACCCGAAGGGGAGTGAAAGCGGACCCAGGACGCGAGAAGCACAGCACCGTCGAGAGGTGTGGAGACGGCGGAACGTCTCCGCGTTAGGGCAAAGCGGCGTCACTGAGGCGCAGCACTTGCCATCTAGGAGATGACACCAGATAAGAACCTTCATAGATAATTTATTCAAGAATTATAAGTGATACTTAATAAAGTTGATCTGGATAAGTAAACCTAATAATGATAAGTCTGTATAAATCTTAGTCAACCTAACCACATCTTGAATAAATTACCGTTGAACCCCTTCCCCTGCCCCATCCCTTGAATTGTTCAGTGATGAATCACATTCACAATCTGATCTCGATGTTCATCGTCTGGCACGGCTAAAGCCCCGCCACCTCTTCACATCGAGAGCCGCAAGTAATACGAAAATACATTATAAATCATACCATTACGAGATTACGCATAACATAACTATCTGATATCAATACAAAAGCTGTAGGTCATCCATCACTCACAGCCCAGTAACGGCCAGTCGTGGCACCTTGTTCGCTTGTAGGTCATCACTCCTCGCCCTTGTTCCAGTGGCGTTTAACGGTGCTCACGCTAACGCCGAGACGCTTCGCTACCTTCGATTGAGACAGCCCCTCACTCCGCAGCTCCTGCACCTTTTGAGTGGTGTCGGTGGCTTCCTTGCGTCCCAGCTTAACGCCATTGGCTTTCGCCTTCTCCAGCCCGTCCAGCGTCCTCTCACGGATACGGTTTCGCTCGAACTCAGCAAAGGCTCCAAACATCTGACGGATTAGCTTGCCCTCAGATGAAGTCAGATCACGCGCTGGCAGGTCAAGAGACACCACCTTCACGCCGCGTTCTAACAGCATGTCGATGGTCTGCTGTACGTCGATGTTGTCACGCCCCAGCCTGTCCAGTTTCAGCACGACAAGCTGATCTCCCGCTTCCAGCTTATGCTCAACCATCGCCCGGAACTTAGGGCGCTGCATAGCCTGAACGCTGCCGGAAATGTCCTCGCTGATTACCCTGCTCTCAGGCACCTTGTACCCGGCACGCTCAATAGCCAGCACCTGATTCTGCGTATCCTGCTCGCGTGTTGAAACGCGGCAGTAGATAAAAGTCCTCATGGTTCACCTCACCCATCTGGTATCACAAAACGGTAGCATCATTGCATTGGTGGTAGCATTTAGTCAAACCCTAAATTGATGACACCAGATAGTAATCACTCACACAGGTAGCAAGAATCGAACGATTGATGATACCATCAAACACTAGCAGTGCGCCCCCGGCAACATGCGCCTGCAACGGTTGTCTCAGATGAGCAAAATCTTAGGGTTTTCTCAGCGACCCCTGACGCGCGGGCACGCACATGCGCACGGGGGCGCGGGCGAGCTATAGAGTTGAGGGAGGGGCGACCATAAGCGTGCAATTTTTCAAGCCGGGGATTCAGCTATAGGCTAACGGTAGAATGCGGCTTGTAGAGGGTTGTGCGCACATACCCAGTACAACCGCATTACTTCATGCGCACAAGCCCCTGAGAGCCGCTTGCGATGGGGGTTTTAGAGGGACTGATTTCTAAACGTGGCCATTAATCACCCTCAGCTTCAATAAACCGTTGAGCTAAACAAGGAGGAAGATTCAATAAGTATTGCTGTGCATCACGAATTAGCTCATCTACGGTCTCATTACGTTCTCTTAGATTCTGCGCCCATCCCCTACCTGGGTGCATAAAATCCCAACGAGGACGCAGACCTGTATAGCGATGCCGTCCCGGATCATGGTTTCCGAACCCATCTATAGATGAGTTCCATATAGGTTTAAAACGAGAGATTACTAACGATTCTCCTAATGGAATCCATATGTCATCCACTACCAAGAAGCGACAATAAAAATCCTCAATGTTGAGGTTTTCAGCAGCTCTAAGACTGTCAGCGTGCTCTTTCAAACGCTTAAAAAGAACATTCCCCACAACATCAGGATTTGTTAAACCCATGCGAGCACCGGGCGGTACGGCTTTACCAACATAAATAGGTAAAAGGAATTTATTATCTCGATTTAAGTCTGCTAGGGTCTCATATGCAGGGTGATTGCCTGTGTAGTAGATAGCATAAATCCCAGCACCTACAAAGGATGTAAGTTCGCTAAGCGGGTGAGGCTCTTTGCTCAGAAGAGCCTCAGCTACACTAGCCCCTAAGTTTTGCTTATCTAATGGATTAAATGGGATGACGTTACCTGTCATGCAGAAACCTTTTTATTTTTATTAGATTGCTTAACGATGTTACCTATTTCCGAGGTTAACAGTTTTTCAGCTACGCTACTTGCCACGCAGTAGGCCAAGTGTACCGGAACCGCATTACCTAACTGCCGCATAGTCTCTGTCCAACTACCATGGAAACGATAGCTATCGGGAAACGTCTGAATACGCGCACTTTCTCGCACAGTGAAATATCGAACTGAACCATCATCACGTACGAGCATATTCTCGCCTCCCGGTACTCCATGATCTCCAGCTTTTAATGTTTTAGCTGGAAGATCTAGCGGGCTACCGGTATGTCCGGGATAAACTCTCGCCCCGGCTTGGTATGTATGATTTCTGATCTTAGCAGCAGCCTTAGACTCAGGGTCAGGCAAATCCGCTATTGCATCTCTCACTGTTTTCCACGCAAGTGTATCCGGGGGATTCTTTCGCAACTTAACGACTCGATTAGCCAATTTAGCTGGCAGGTCAGGCATAACCAAGCCGTGTCGTTTCCAATAGTCGCCCGTTACCCACTGATCATAAAGTAGCGCGTCATAGCTGTGTGTGGGCTTAGGAAATGACCACTCAATACCAAGGTCATCCCGGAAACCAACAATAAAAACACGTTCGCGTTTTTGAGGAATCCCATAATCAGCAGCATTAACCAGCGTCGCCAACACGTTGTAAGTAAGCCCTTTGCCCTTATGTTTTCCGCTAGTTCTTTCTTCTTGCAAGCGCTTAAGGTGCTCACTCCAATCCTCACCGGGAATAGGCGGAACTTCAGGGAACTCAAGTTGAAGCTGTATGTATTGGAAATAAGTAGCAAAAGTGGCGCGAGTCAACCCCTTAACATTCTCAACAATGAAGGCTTTCGGGCGTATACGTCTAATAGCTTCCGCTGTTGCAGGAAACATATCTCTCATATCGGAGTTGGCTTTATGCTTACCCCCGATTGAAAATGGCTGGCAAGGTGGGCCTCCAGCTAACAGGTCTATACCTTTTGGTATCTGCGACCAGTCAAACTCTCGAACATCTCCCTCGAACAGGTTCCAATTGTTAAGCAAAGGGAAACCATTCTTCTGATTTTCGCGTACTGTATCGCAAGCCCATTTATCCCACTCGACGACAGCAAGGTGCTCAAATCCTGCAATCTCGCACCCCATAGCTAAACCGCCAGCCCCGGCAAATAGCTCAACTGATTTCATTCTAACTCTCCGCCTATGGCTTATGGTCTGCATCTTAACAAGTTAATCCGAGCATCGGAACCAGCAGACCACAGCGCTGCAATATTTATACAATAGACAGCCATTAGCGCCGTGTTGGGATATTCCAACTAGAAGCGCCGAAGGCGTAACGTCCGAGATGGCATTCATCTGTTCTCTTATCGAGTACCGTTCATTTATGGCACGGTGAACACCACGGTAGAGCCTGTCTCTTTCCCGAACAGGTTAGGATTCCCAACATTTGCTCGTTTATTCCTCGCAACGTCTCTCGACGAGCTATACGGGAGCACCGCGCAAAGTGCGAAACAGATGAATGTGGTGGGATTGTTTAGAGACGGTGGCTACGTCATAGCTTTCAAGTTGAGTCAGTACGTGTTTGACGCTTGGAACGACACGCCGCTATGAGTTAACATCCCAATTACCACTATCAACCACAGCGGCT
>Ga0129312_1001345_pt1 | contig 14661 bp, 11 predicted proteins | sample O827metagenome_FD_94434 | JGI IMG/M metagenome (GOLD analysis project Ga0129312, IMG submission 94434) | Orangutan group fecal microbial communities from Wisconsin, USA - O827 metagenome | ecosystem: Host-associated > Mammals > Digestive system > Large intestine > Fecal | place: USA: Wisconsin... | reverse complement strand
GGCTCTATAACATTATTGGCTAACTCCATTTCAGCATTTGTGACCAGTTCTATGATAGATGCAATATCCTTAGTAGGTTCGCTTCTAATTTTTTGCGTAGGTGTTAATCTAGTTTGGGGCAAGGTGTTTAGGGTTGCTAATATGCTTCCTGCAATTGTTTTGGCAACGATAATAATCCCTTTTGTAAAATGATAAAGCCTATCAGAGACACCAGCTGTTTTCAAGGGAAGATAGCTGGTGTTTTTCTGTGACATTGTTTTTCCTAGATGATATAATGTTATTATTATTAGTTGTGACGAGGTGGTAGTGATATGCTGAAAAATGTCAAATTAAATGGGATTGGTGATGTATTTAAGCCAAATGCACTGCCAGATCATACTTATGTTGATCGAAGGATTGATGAATATGGCGATACCTATACGGAGCAGCTGCAGAAGGCTCTCTTGAATCCTGGAACCTTGATTGCTATAACAGGAGCCTCTAAATCAGGTAAGACGGTTTTGTGCCATAAGGCTATTCGCAATACAATCATAGATTTAAGTGCTTCACAAATAGAATCCAGGGAGGATTTTTGGAATCAAATAGGCGAGCAGTTGGGGTTGCCTGATGAGGTACAGATAAAAACTTCCCAAAGTGAAAATGATGTTAAAAAAAATCAAATTACTGGAGAATTAAGCATCAATTTTGCCAAATTAAATATTTCTGCCGGTAAGGATAATACTGGATCTAAGGGAAATGAAATATCACATAGGATATTGCGTAGCCAAAGCTCTATGATGAAATACATCATAGATAATGATTTTGTCTTGGTTATAGATGACTTTCATTATGCCTCAGAAGATATCCAGTTATATATTGCTAGAACCATAAAAACATATCTTATCAATGGGCTGAAGGTGATTATATTATCCTTGCCTCATAGGGCAGATGATGCAATTAGACTGAATCCTGATTTAATAGGACGCACTAGCTTTATCGAAATTGCTCCTTGGAGTATAGATGAGCTAAAGGAGATTGGCTTGAAGGGATTTCCTTTGTTAAACATAGCCATAGACGATGTTGTTTTGGAACATATGGCTGTGGAAAGTATTAGCTCTCCTCAATTAATGCAGGATATTTGCTTCAATTTGGCTTATCGCATGGAAAAGAATGATGCTACTAAGGTTAGCAGGGAAATGGTTGCTGTCGCTCTCAGGGAAACTGTTAAGAAACATAAGCAGGTATATAGTCATGTGCTAAAAGCAGCTTTAGAAGGACCAGCTCAGGGAAAAAATAAAAGAACTCATTATCTTTTGAAGAACGGCAGACAGGTTGACATTTATATGCTTTTGCTGATAAGCATTAGCTCAGATCCACCAGAACTGTCTTTGCCAGTGCAGGAAATACAAAGAAGATTTTCCAATTTGCTGGCAGAAAATAATGCTAAGCAGCCTAGGTCCATAGATATTAGCAATGTAGTAAAAAATATTAAAAATATCATGAAGGAGAGAGCCAAAAATCTAGATACTATAGATTGGAAAGCCAAAACTCTGTATATTCTGGATTCCTTCTTGCTTTTCTATTTGCGATGCTCAGATGATTGGAAAAATGCATAACTATATACACCAGCTGTTTTCTAGTGAAGATGGCTGGTGTTTTTTTGAAAAATATGTAAGGAATTTAGATTTACTTTATCATAGCTATAAAATAATTGTGGCAGTAAATATCGCCGGTACAGATGGAGGGTTTTATGAAAAGCAAGATTTATGGCTATATACGGGTATCAACAATATCGCAAAATTATTCTCGTCAATGGATTGCTATGAAGAATTTTGGCATTCCGGAAAATTGTATATTTGCAGATAAGCAAAGTGGTAAGGATTTTGAACGGCCAGCCTATCAGGAATTATTACGGCATCTTTCCCAGAATGATGTTTTGGTGATAAAAAGCCTTGATCGTTTGGGGCGGGATTATAATGAGATGTTAGAGCAATGGCGGATTATTACCAAAGAAATAGGTGCATCAATTGTAGTTTTGGATTTACCCTTGTTAGATACTAGAAAAAGATATGCCAATGATTTAACAGGAATATTAATATCGGATATTGTATTACAGCTATTTTCCTATGTAGCTCAGACTGAAAGAGAAATGAATAAGCAACGTACCATGGAGGGCATTGCCGCAGCCAAGGCGAGAGGTGTGCAATTTGGAAGAAAACCAATTACCAAGCCAGATAATTTTGATGAGATTAGAAGGGCTTGGGCCTTGGGAACAATTTCAGAACGAGAGGCGGCTAAGAAATTAGGTGTATCAAGGCCAACTTTTCATAAATGGGCAAAAAAATAAGTGGCAGAAAAATGATGGTATTTCTGTCACAATGACATTCTAAATAATATTAGTATATAGATTTATACCATATTAACATTTCGACAAAATCAACAAAATTCCTGCAAAAAATTCAATTTACTTGTGGCAAAAATGCCATGCTATTTTTGCCGTATTTTTATGGAATAAGGGGATTTGTTAATGCAACAGCCGAAGGTAATAGACAACAAACAAATGGGGCGGGTAATTGATGAACTTCGGCAGAGAATCAAGTCTGGTGCCAAGCTGTCTGTAATATCAGCCTATTTTACAATTTATGCCTATGAGGAGTTAAAGAAAGAGCTTTCTCATATTGATGAACTGCGTTTTATATTCACTATACCATCTTATATCAAGCAGGAAAAGGATTTTCAGCGGGAGTTTGATATTGCTCGTCGTGAATTTACCTAATTTATTAGGTTAAGACACGCTTATATATTTTTTTAGTGGTCTTGACAAGGGCCAACTATATATTATAAATGGGTATTACCGGGGAATGTGTCAGTAATCGTCATTTGATGATGCGTTGCTTCTGAATAAAATTGCGTTATTTTTTTGCATAGGACACAAAGGTGTCCTGCTAAATCTGTATAATAGACTTGTAAGATTGTTGAGGTGATAAATCGTGAAGCAAGAACGGGTTTTAGCATTGTTTTTTAGAGGCCTTCGCGGTGAAGAGCTTTCCATAAGGAACTTAGCGAATGAATATGGTATGTCAACGAAAAGCATAAGCCGTGATATTACAGACTTAAAGGCTTTTTTGGCTGACCACCGTGATCTTGTTGGAAATACCGAATTGGAATATTCACATCAAGATAAATGTTATCGTCTTTTTACGGATGAGTTCTTAACCAACAAGGAACTGTTCTCTCTCATAGAGGTTTTGATTGGAGCAAGGGCGTTTTCCAAAATGGAACTACTTACTCTTATTGAAAAAATGAAGCGGTTTACTACACCAAATGATCGCCCTAAATTGAATGAGCTTATCCGCAAAGAATTGTATCACTATCCCGAAGTGAAACATGATTGTGAAAGTGTTCAAGCAATGTTGTGGCAACTTGTGACTTGCATTACAGAAAAGCGTGAAATATCTATAGAATATTATCGTGCTGACCGAAAGAGGGTAACACACCGTATACGCCCCGCAACTGTTATGTTCACAGATTACTACTTTTATCTTATTGCTTTTAATACGGAGGGAACGCTTGATAAGCCACTGTATTTCCGCATTGATAGAATTAAATACATAACTGAACATCGGAAAAAGTTCACCTATGTGGAAGCCCCGGAGTTTGACGAGGGCCTGCTTAGACAACGCAGTCTGTTTATGTGTCCAGGTAAATTCAGAACCATTAGCTTTGAGTTCACTGGTTCAGCTATTCAAGCTGTTTTGGACAAACTACCTACTGCTAAGGTTATCGAACATAATGAAAAAAACTACACGGTGGAAGCTGATGTATATGGCGATGGGATAAAGATGTGGCTTTTGAGCCAGGGACATCGTATAAAGGTTATTTCGCCAGATGATTTTGTTGAAGAAATGAAGAAAGAGGTGGAAGCAATCGCAGAAGTCTATAAATCATAATATAGCGAAGGAGGAAGTATGAAGGTATGAATAAATTGTTTATAGAGGCTCTTAGTACACAGGCACATCCAATAAAAAAAGCAAAAAAGAAAATTCGAGCAGAATATATTACCGCACTTACATACATTATAGAAAAAACTTTCAGTGAAACAAATTGTTATCAAGCGGAAACAGAATCAATCATATCTGAACATCTGCACCTATATCAGAATCAATTGTTTGCCGATATATGTGTAGATGGTATTAATGAAAAAAATGGGAAGCATTGTCTAACGACATTTTCAAAGCCTTGGAGAAACAAATATCGCTTTATGCTCATATGCGATGTGGCTCTAATTATTTTTGATGAAGAATTGGTGTCTGTGGCTATGGGAATAATTAAAGAGGGGTTGTTTGCCAAAGGGCAAGCTGATGTTGAACGGATAACTGCGTTGCTAAAGAATAATCAAGATGTTAAAAAAAGGTATCTTCCTGCTTCAATGTTGATTAATCAATATAGAGCAAATAAGGAGTTCATGGCAAAACCAGAACGCAGGATAATTGTTACTGCAAATATGAGTGCTGGAAAGTCAACTTTGATAAATGCACTTATTGGAAAACCTATAGCTCGCACATCACAAGAGGTCTGCACTGGAAATGTTTGCTATTTATTTAACAAAGCATACGAGGATTATAATGTTCATTTATCAGCACAATATATTAATTTGAGTGCAACAGTAGAAGACTTGCATGAATATGATTGGAGTGGACAAATTTTTATAGCGTCATATTTTGCCGGAATTGTTCCAAAAATTCCACATCTGTGTATTATTGATACCCCTGGTGTTGACGCAGCACTATATAAGGAACATAGTAAAATCGCCCACGATGCGTTGCTAAGTGACGATTATGACACAATTATCTATGTTGTAAGTCCTACACGACTGGGAACCGATGCAGAGAAAAAACATCTGCGATGGGTAGCCAAAAATTTGCAGAAAGAGAAAGTAATTTTCGTTTTGAATAAGCTCGACGATTATCACGATTTTGCGGATAGTATTGAAGAAAGCATACATGATTTGAAAGAAGATTTACTGAAAAGTGGGTTTGATAATCCAATCATATGTCCGATTTCAGCGTATTTTTCGTATCTGCTAAAAATGAAAATAACTGGTCAGAACCTTTCCGAAGACGAGAAAGATGAATATGCAGTTTATGCAAAAAAATTTAAGAAATCCGCATATGACCTTTCACACTACTACAAGGGAGTTCAATGCTTGCCTTCTGATTCAGAAGAAATTGCATTGAGTAAGTGTGTAGGCTTATATGGATTTGAAACGATGATTTATGGAGGAATATTATGAAAAAAGTATTCATAAAGTACAACCCTTATAACCTGGAAACAGAAATAACTGTTGACGGAAAAAAACTCGCACAAAACAGTCAAATCGGTGAACGCATCCTGCCGGGGTCCCGCCTGCAAGAGTGGGTAGAAGATCTCCCAAGAATATTGATTGATGAATACAATGACACTGATTTTGAGGTTGTGTTCCACGGAACTCTTTTGGATTTTGAAGACTTAACGGAAGTGTTTACACAAGCGTTTGACCATGGGGAATTGACTGCAAAGCTCGATAGAATTCCAGCAAAGGAAACATCCGATAAAGAGGCTTTGATTGACGAGGTATTCAAAGAAATCCAAGAAGGACCGTTCGAAGAACTGAAAGACACAGAAATTATTAGTGCTTTTCAACACGCAAAAAGTAGAGATTTTGAGGTCTGTGTCGTTGCTACTATGAGTGCTGGTAAATCTACCTTGATTAATGCTATGCTTGGTACTAAGCTGATGCCATCTAAACAGGAAGCTTGTACGGCAATTATTACAAGAATCAAGGATACCGAGAGTAACGATACTTGGCAGGCAGAGGTTTACAGTAAGGATAATTGTCTTATTGAAACACACGAGAATCTTACATATGCTACAATGGAAAGACTCAATGGTGATGAAAATGTTTCAGTTATCAAAGCCGCCGGCAATATCCCATTTGTTTCATCAGAAGATGTGTCACTTGTTTTGATTGACACTCCTGGTCCAAATAATTCAAGAGATCCTGAACATAAGAAAGTTCAAAGCGAATTCTTAAACAAATCTTCCAAGTCTCTTGTATTGTACATTATGGAAGGTACGTTTGGCTCTGATGATGATAACGCTCTCCTTCAGCGTGTAGCCGATAGTATGAAAGTCGGTGGTAAGCAGAGTAAGGACCGCTTTATTTTTGTTGTAAATAAGATGGATGACCGGCGAAAAGAAGATGGCGATACCAGGCAAACTTTGGACAGAATTCGCGCCTATCTTAAAGGTCATGCAATTACAAATCCAAATTTGTTTCCCGCTGCAGCACTGCCAGCATTGAACATTCGCTTAATACAGAGTGAAATTGAAGTCGATGAAGATACTATTGATGAGACAGAGATGAAAGTCCGTAAGTTGAATCGCAATCAAACATTGCACTTTGAGGATTTTGCATCTCTTCCTGCAAGTATTCGTGGTGATATTAAAAATAAATTGGCTGATGCTAAAGAAACTGGCGATACTAATGCAGAAGCACTGATTCATACTGGCATTGTATCCATTGAGGCGGCTATTCGTCAATATGTTCAAAAGTATGCAAAGACTGCAAAAATAAAAAACATTGTCGATACATTCATGCACAAGCTGGACGAGGTGGGGTGTTTTGAAAAAACAAAACAGGAGCTTGCAAAGAATCGTGAAAATGGTGAGCGTATCGCTCGACAGATAGATACTATTCGTAAAAAGGTTGATGATGTAAAATCTGCTCAACAGTTCAAAGATGCTGTCGATGATGCTGTTATTAAGGTAAGCGATGATGCGAAGGACATTATTGATAGTATTGTTCAGAAATACCAAGCAAAAATCAGGCAAAAAATCGATGGCTTGCGTGGTCAAGAACTTGATATGGATGAGGCTATGGATGAGGTCAGTCGCTTGGAGCGTTACGCAAAAAAATTGGAGCCGAATTTCCAAGCTGAACTGGATGAACTTATTCGTGAAAATTTGAATAAGACAAGTAATGTATTGCTCCAAGAGTATAGGAAAAAACTCTCATCTCTTACAAGCGAGATTGACCCTAACGTTCTTGCGGGTATTTCTATTGATCCGCTCAAACTCATGGGTGGAACTGTACCTACTGCAGACGATTTTTCGGTAAAAAAACTCGTCCAATCCAAGAAAGTTGAAAATGGAAAAGAGTGGGTTGAAAACACAAATAAAAAGTGGTACAAACCTTGGACATGGTTCGACGAAGATGGCTATTACAAAACTAGGTATAAAACAGTTAAATATGTTCTGGCGAGCGACTTGGCGCAGGAGTTCTTTGCACCTATAAAGGAAAACGTGCTCAATAATGGTGACTTTGCACAGAAATACGCAATCAGGCAGTCCAATCGAATTGTTGCTTCGTTTAACAAGGAGTTTGAGAGATTGGATGGAGTGTTAAAACAGAAATTGTCTGAGCTTGAAAGTTATGCGACAGGCAAGACTCAAGCCGAGAAACGTATCAGGGAGACTGGAGAACGATTGGCATGGCTTGAGGTAATTAAGAACCGTGTTACTTCGATACTTGAAATATAATGGAGGTTAATATTATGGTTTTAACAAATGCGTTTTATGAAGCAGTTCAATCTGGAAATGTTCGTCGTGTCAGAATCATGATGCAGGACAGCCTACTTGTTGACCCAACCTTTACCGAGTTTTATGCCATGGAAAAGGTGGCCTCATCAATGGTGGGACTTTATGATGTGCACGACGGAAAAGAGTTTGTTGAAGATCGAAATCTGTGGAATGATGATTACATGGACAAGGTGATGGTAAAGGTTCTGTCTAATTTCTCTCATGAGAGAATTGAACATCTTAAGGAAGTTGTTAGATATCTCAGACCTGTAACAAAGACTGTATCTCTCCAAAAGGAACAGATAAGCTATAAAACTTACAGAACCGCACGAAAAGGGGCATATGAGGAAGAAAAACGCCGTTGTCAAGAAAGTGGCGATTATCTCGGTGCTAAAATTGGTGTCGGTGTAGTTGTAGGAGCAGCAGTTGGTGGTGTAATTGCATCTGTGGCGAGTGCCCCAGTTGCGGGTGTTATTGGTGGTTCTGTAGCGGGCGCAGTTGCAGGTGGAATTATTACCTATAACATCGTCAACGGAGGTAAAAGATAATGAGTGATACTGTTATACTTCAAAATGAGAAAGAAGTTACTAAAGAAGTAAACGTTTCCGAGATTGTACCAAAACAGGGAAAAAGCAATATCCCAACTATGGCTGATTTGCAAGCTCAACTTGCAGAATCAAGTAAACTTGTTGATGATATTATTCTAAAAAAATATCTCCATAGTCTAACAGATCTTGAAATCATCCCCTTGAGTGATGACCTCAAGCAAATTAGCGATATTCGGCTCTTTAAGATTACCGAAATGGTTTATCAGAAAGACGAATACTCTACCTATAAATTTGCTTCTGTTTTCAATTCTGTACAAAACTTGAACTGTGGCGTATTTATTGTTGCAGACAGTAACGGAGAAAAGACGGACTTCTATATGGGAGTTCGCTCCTTGGATGATAAGAGAACTACAAAATCTCTTAAGGACACACTAAGGAACGCCTTAATCGGTCAGTTTCCTGGAGTAAAATCTGTAGACTTGCTTGATCCACAAGCAGAGGCTTTTTTGGCTGATATTTCGGCAAAAAATATATCTTCAGTTTCTTGCGTGGCAAACAACAAGGATGAAGATTTCAAGGACAATGAGACCTTTATTCAAGGTTTGGAAAAATTGGCTCTTGCCATGCAGGGACAAAAATACACAGCTATTGTATTGGCTAAGAGTACACCACCTGAACAACTTGATGAAATTCGTAGAGCATATGAAACGATTTATACACAGTTATCCCCATTTGCTAATATGCAGTTGTCATATGGTACAAACACAGCTTTGAACATTTCGGATGCTTTGTCTCACGGAACGACTACCGGAACATCTTATACAAAGAACAGCGGAACATCTAAAGGAACGAGTTATTCGAAAGGAATTACTGAAACTGAATCCGTCTCTAAAGCAGACACCTTGGGAACTTTGGTAAAAACAGTTGGATCAGTTGCTCTCGGAGCTTTGAGCGTAGCTACAGCACCCCTTACTGGCGGAGCAAGCCTTGCTGTTGCAGGGGCACTTACGGCAGGACAAATTGCTTTAGGTGCATATACACCTTCAACTAAAGCAAGAGGACAATCTGTCGATGAAAACTATAGCGAAAATAAGACATATAGTGAGGGTGAGGCTTTCGGTGAAAACGAAAGTACCTCCGAAAATAAAACTTATACTCGTGGTCTGACTTCCGGCAAAAACGAGAATATGCAGTTGACGATGCAGAATAAAACTTTGCTCAATACCCTTGATAGAATCGATTTGCAGTTGAAGCGACTGGATGAGTGTGAAAGTCTTGGTATGTGGGAATGTGCCGCGTATTTTCTTTCTGATAGCCAAGAAACAGCAGAAATGGCAGCAGGAACTTATAAGGCTCTTATGAAAGGCTCAAAATCTGGTGTAGAAACTTCTGCTATTAACTATTGGGGACGTCAAAACAAGGCTAAGTTACCGCTTTTGAGAGAGTACATTACAAACTTTGTTCATCCTATATTTGCTTATACAACTGAACAGGGATACTTGCCTGTTACTGCATCTTCTCTTTTGAGCAGTAACGAATTGGCTATTCAGATGGGGTTGCCGAGAAAATCTGTATGCGGTTTTCCTGTGATTGAGCACGCAGATTTTGGAAAGGAAGTTGTTTCTTATGGCAAGAGAGTAAACCGACGTGAACTGTGCCTCGGAAATATCTTCACTATGGGAACGGAAACTAATACTCCTGTAAATCTTGATATAAACTCTCTGACAATGCACACTTTTGTTACAGGGGCTACTGGTTCTGGTAAAAGTAATACAGTGTACGAGATTTTGAATCAAATCCATAACATCTATGGAATCCCGTTCCTTGTTGTGGAACCAGCAAAGGGTGAATATAAGAATACGTTCGGACAATTTGCAGACGTGTCTGTATATGGTACAAACCCTAAAAAAACTTCATTGCTGAAAATCAATCCATTTAGTTTTCCAGATGATGTTCACATATTGGAACATATGGATAGACTTGTAGAAATTTTTAATGTGTGTTGGCCCATGTATGCTGCAATGCCTGCTATTTTGAAAGATGCTATCGAACGCGCTTATGTAACTGCAGGTTGGGATTTGGTTTCTTCGGAAAACAAAAACGGACATAAGTTTCCAAATTTCACAGACATACTTGAGCAAATTGAAGCAGTTATCAATGAATCCAAGTATTCCGCTGACAGTAAGGGCGATTACTCTGGTGCTCTTTTAACTCGTGTTCGTTCTTTGACAACAGGACTGAATAATCTTATCTTCTGCAACGATGAAATATCTAACGAAGACTTATTCGATAAAAGTGTGATTGTTGATTTGGGTCGTGTTGGATCTACGGAAACTAAATCTCTCATTATGGGATTGCTCATAATGAAGCTCAATGAATACCGGATGTCTTCTGGAAAGATTAACAGCTCCTTGTCGCATATTACAGTTTTGGAAGAAGCTCATAATCTGCTGAAGCGTACATGGACCGAACAAAACTCGGAGGGGTCCAATCTTCTCGGCAAGTCTGTAGAGTTGCTTGCCAACTCAATTGCAGAGATGCGTACTTATGGTGAGGGTTTTGTTATAGCAGACCAGTCTCCTGGCCTATTGGATATGTCTGTCATTAGAAATACTAATACCAAGATCGTTCTTCGTCTACCAGACCGTAGTGACCGTGAATTGGTCGGATATGCCGCAGGACTTGATGATGAACAGATTGATGAGTTGTCAAAACTGAGACGTGGTGTTGCTGCAGTTTACCAAAATGATTGGGTTGAGCCTGTTCTTGTTCAGGTGAGTAAGTGCGAACTTGATGAAAAAAACTATGATTTTTCAGCTACTGTATTGGGAACGGAAAAAAACAACATTCGTGAGCAGTTGGTAAACCTACTGCTTCAAGGCAGAGTTCGTGAGAAACTTGATTATTCCATTTTGGATATTGAAAAGAAGCTCAGAACACTTACTCTTTCTACTATTAACACAGAATTTGTCGAAGAACAAATCGCAGAGTATAAAGAGAATAAATCCCTTGAATTATGGTCTGATGAGAATTTCCGTTGGTTGTCCAGACGATTGACCGACATTCTTGGTGTAAGAACTAAGATAGAAAACTGTGTTCTCACGGCAGCTGATGATGACGAGTTAACCAATATGCTCAGAAAAATTGCACTGCAGATTTCACCAGAAGCATCTAAAGCAAAAATTATTGCGTTGAGTCAATGCTTCATGAAAGATATGAGTACTCAGCAGGACGAGAGCGAGATTAGACAGAAGCTCTATTTAAAATGGGTGAACTATATCAAAGAAAGGGGTGTAAGATAATGATCGACAATTTCAAGGATGTTACTGAAACACTCCGAAACCGTTTTGCTGAATCTCCGCTTGGAAAGCAGCTTGAGGGTATGAACTTTGATAATATTGACAGCACTGATGATAGTTCGTTGGAAGCTTATGTGTGCGATATTCCTGATGAACTTTGTGATGATAACGGAAAGGTATACAGTATTGATGGCAAACTCCAACCTAACACCACTTACGAGCTGAATGGGAATGTCTATACAACTAATGAAAATGGAAGAATTATCAGTTGCGAAGCAAAGCCAGTGCGTAGTCCTGAGAATCCCCGTGATAATGAAGCTCAACGACAGGCTGGAGGCGAAAACCGTCGTCCGAATGACCAAGGAGGGCATATTGTTGGTCGTGATATGAATGGAGATGGTGGTATTGGAAATCTCGTTGCTATGGATTCTAAAATCAACCAAAGTGACTACAAACGTATGGAAAATGATATTAAATCTGCTTTGGATGAAGGAAAAGAAGTAACCACAAAGACTGAAATGACGTATAGTGGTGATTCTGAGAGACCCGATAAAATCACCGTAACTGTTACGAATGACGGTAAAGATACCGTGTATAAGTTTGATAACAATTTGGATGGTTCTCTTAGAGATGAAGTTCCAGACAATGGTAAAGAAACTGTTCAAGACCGATTGGATGAAACCGATGGTGAGATTTCTTCTATCAAGGAAGAATATGACGAAACTGGCAACCTGGTCGAAACAACGTTTTATATCACATACAAAGATGAAATTGGAACCAACTATCGAACTAGTGTTATTATCGAAAGTCAGCAAGGAGGCGAAAAGTAATGACAGAATTAGAACTTTTTGTGGCAGAACAGATAAAGACACTCGTGCCGAGCTACGATACTGTGGAATTGAAAGCAACAGTAAGTGCATCCAGTTTTTCTGTGGAGTTTTTCGTAACTGTTAATGGTAAGAAAATGCAGTGCTTTGAAATGATTGATGAAGGTATTTTTACCGAGAAGAATTTCAATGCTGCATCTAAGGCTATTGCGAATTATTTTAGAGGATTGCCTGACTTTAACGCAGACGGCATTAATAAATATTCAGTGATACTGAAATAGAATTGACATACTCCCTCCACTTAATACCTGCGGTATTTGAAGTGGGGGATTCTAGGATACAAACGAGCCATGCCATTCCTGCAAGCAGGATATAGGTCTTACTGATTCTCTCCTACTGGATGATGTCCCACCCAGATATTATTTACTACAAATATTTTAATCCTTCATTAAAAATATTGATTGCAGCATTTCTATCACGCTGATGTACTACTCCGCAACTGCATTGCCATTTTCTGATTCGCAGGTTTTAATCTGGTGATTTTGCTGGCCACAACATGAGCACAACTGGCTGGATGGGAAAAATCTATCCACTTTGATGATAGTTGTTCCTGTCTTATGTGCCACATATTCCAGCTTTTGCAAAAATACTGCAAATCCAAGGTCAGATATTTTTCTGCCAAATAGTTTCTGTATATCTTTTATATTCAAATCCTCCAGACATATGATGACATACTCACCACAGAGTTTATTTGCCAACTACCAATGGAAATCATTTCTCTGATTGGCTATTTTCCTATGTAGTCTACAAAGGTCAGCCTTTATACGTTTTCTGTTGGCTGACTTTTGCTTCTTTCTGGCAAGTCTTCTGCTCGCCTTGGCTATGACACTGCTATTACACCCGAAAAGCAGAGGAGATTCTATATCCTGACCATCAGATGATGTAAGAAATGTTTTCAAGCCAAAGTCAAAGCCGACACTTTTACCTGTTCTAGCTAAGATCTTGTTCTCATCATTCTTACACACGAAATAGATATAGATATCCCCCAGGTTATCTCTCTTGACCGTAATGGTACAGATTTTGCCTTCTATTTCACGGGATTTGAAAAACGGTATTTCTGTTTCTGTATGATTATGGAATTGTCCTGACCGATATACTTGTACCTAGCCTGCTTCAAGGTGAATGACTTGTATTTCCTATTTTTTTAAAACATGGAGGTGATGTCTTAATATTATGTTTCAAATTGTGAAAAAACAGAGCGTAAGCTCTGCCTATTCTCTCACTTATGTCCTGAATAGACTGTGACCCAACTAACTTCCAATGACTATATTTGGAAAGTTTTTTCAGCTTTGCTAATCTCTGTACCAGCATCAACAATGTCAGGTCGTTCTTCAATGCTACGTCCTAAAATCCGCTTGCTCTTGTGGCCATGCTTATGTCCTTTGAGCTTATGAGACAAGGTGTGTAGTATCAAACAGGTTGATAGGCAGCAATCCTTTTGAGGAACGAATGGCATCCCGTTTCAAAAATCTTGTAGTAACGGCGTGAGCGAGAAAGATTGCTTTCGTAAGCCATCTGTCCACGTTTTGCTGTGTATTTAGGAGCGGGGCCACGTTTCCCTGTGCGCTCTGGAGTACCACGTTTCAGCTCATAATATATGGTGGTATGAGAACAGCCAACACGCTTGGCGATAGCACGCAAAGTGAGCCCTTCGCGATGCAAGGCTTGAATCATCCCGCGTTCATCGAGGGATAAATGTTTTCCAGATTTGCGAATGTCTTGATTTGTGTTAGAATGAGAGTGATTCATAGTGATTGCTCCTTTAGAAGATTTGTGCAAAAACCATTCTAACACAAGCATTTCTATGAATCATTTTTATTTGCTAAACTTTGTTCAATTTCATTATACAACTAACCGTAATTTAATTTTGCCCTAAAGATGGCAAAGTGGAGAAAATTTGACGGCGCCAGACTGAATATGTATGAAATAGATGAAAAATTCGTATTTGCAAATTCTGATTTGTTGAGCCTAGGACTTATTTGCACAATGGCATACATATACTCTTTACTGAGGTATGACATATACCCTTACAGGCACGCTCTCGCTACTTTTCTCGCCTAGCGGTACTAGAGCTCTCATGAGGCAATTTGTGGCTAACGCCCCGAAAGCTCATGAATCACTAAGTACCGAGGCGCGAAGAGTACCTGTGCAGGGTACTCCCATACCGCTTATTAGCGTATTCATTTAGTCTTTCTGCTTTGGCACGGTTTGTAATTTTAACGTGTTTACTGGAATAGAACAGCAGATGATAGTACCCTAAGAAAACCCTTGCTGAGCCTCGGTGCTTAATGAGTTCAAGCCGTAAGGCGCAGAAGGAATTTAGCATCC
>Ga0129312_1001344_pt1 | contig 14666 bp, 19 predicted proteins | sample O827metagenome_FD_94434 | JGI IMG/M metagenome (GOLD analysis project Ga0129312, IMG submission 94434) | Orangutan group fecal microbial communities from Wisconsin, USA - O827 metagenome | ecosystem: Host-associated > Mammals > Digestive system > Large intestine > Fecal | place: USA: Wisconsin... | reverse complement strand
TCTCGTTTTCCGCTCCACCTTTTAAGGCGACATAGCCAAGCGGTAAGGCAGAGGTCTGCAAAACCTTTATCCCCAGTTCGATTCTGGGTGTCGCCTCCATTTTTATTTCTTAAAAGGTGTTAAGTAGTTATGTCTGCCGCGGTGGCGGAACTGGCAGACGCAAGGGACTTAAAATCCCTCGGGTAGTGATACCCGTACCGGTTCGATTCCGGTCCGCGGCACCAACATAAATTTTGTTTATGTTGGAACAATATATAGAATGAAAATGCTGATTGAACTTTTAGAAGTCAATCAGTTTTTTTGTGTTAAAAGCAGGAGCTACTGTATGGGATACGACAGCTTCTGCTCGTCAATAACGTAATGCTTATCGACGAGTTTGTAGCCAAGCGGAGCATACCCCCCGTTGAATTGGGCTTTATAGGCATTTTCGTTGAGCCCTCTTTTAGTCTCCTTGACCAGGTCGCTGGAGTAATAAGCGGCTATAGATACCAGCATTGCTTCAATCATCTGACCTTCGGCGGTATTAGCGTCTATAGGTTGAGCGGCATATTCGTAGCGTATGCCGAGCTTTTCTAACTTGTCTTTGAATATAAAGTAGTTACGCTCATTACGCGAATTGCGGTCGATTTTATGGAAAATAATAACATCGAATTTGTTCTTCATAGCATCAGCCATCATCTGATTGTATGCGTCACGCGTTAAGGTACTGCGTCCGCTTTTCGCTTCATCGACGTATTGACCAATAACAAGATAGCCTTTACTTTGACAATAGTTTTTGCAGGCGCGCACCTGCGCATCAATGGATTCTTCGCGCTGCATATCTGACGAGAAGACTGCATTTAACATAAAAAAATCTCCTTTGAGTTGTTCAGTAAAACTTGACAACTCAAAAGCAATGTGCATAATTTGCAAATTGCTTTTCACAGTTGTGTATAAAATAAACCGCTTCTAAACTGGTCAAATTTGACTAGGTTGGAAGCGGTTGTTTTATAATTGTTTCAATGCCTCATTTACTGCGTCTTTATATTTATCATATAGTTGAATAGATTCAAGTTCTAGTTCTCCTACACTATTGGGTACCGCTTCTTCGCCTAAAGCAGCAAGGTGTATATCAGAAATAGCTTCACCATTTCTATTATATTCTATAACTCTAGCAAGTCCGTACATATTACAAGTTAAATCATATACAACCCGGTCAATATGATAATCCACAGGTTTGTTTGGTTCGGTTTTCCATAACCATGTGGATACTATATAATGATTTTTGTGAGTTCTTTTTGCTTTGTCTATATAACTTCCATAGAAAGATTGATAGTTGTGTGTATCTAAGTATACGCTTTCAGGACCATTTTTATATAAATAAAGCCAACGATTTTTATCGTCTGAAATTCTAAAAGCATAGCAAGTAGAGGATATAGTAAGCAAAAGAATTATTAGTGCAATTAATCGTTTCATAACTCCCTCATCAATGAGAACTAATCCACCTAAAAGCTTCTTGTTCATCAACCATAATTTCGTCAATCATTGCAGTAATATAGTAGTTGTTAGCTTGGTTATACCAATCGTACATACCATAAGATTTCATTGTACCATATAATATTTCTCCGACTTCTGGAAATTGCAATGCTCCGAAAGTTTCAGCACAAGTTAAATTCCCGTAATTATCTGTCTGCACAACCAGCAGTTGCTTATTGTAGTCAGCATATACGACTACACCAGCATCGGCAAAACAAGTTGATGCAATGGACAACAGAATAAATATTGTTGTAATAATTATCTTTTTCATTTCTTTTCACCCTTCTTGCCAAATATTTTATCAAGTGTTTTTGTCGCACGTTCCTTGTCGAAGCGTTGTGTATATGGTTCGTGCGGCTCGGCCATCTTTGCTAGTTGCGCCTTGACATCTGCAATAAGCTTCTCAAGTTCGCTTTCGTCGAATAAATTAACAAAGTGCGGGCCTTCCTCATCATCGTCTGGAATATGCGTAAGCCTATCCAACTCATCAGTAAGTTCATTGAACGATTTTTTCCCACCTTCTTCGCTAGAATCTAGCCCTTTGATTTCTGGTACGTCTTTAATGTCTTTCATAAAATAACTTCCCATCAAAAAATAATCATGAACGCCTCCATTGAATGAAGGCGTTCTTTTTATTACTTGTCGTCGGTTTTTGGCTTTTGCTCACGTCGGCTACCGTCGGCGGAGTATACTGTCAAAAAGGGCGCGTTTCCTCGACCAACAGTAGCCGTAGAATAGATATAGCGGTATCCTTTGATTTCGGATTAAGCTCACAAAAGAGGTCATGAGCAATAGCCATTTGACGCATTTCTTCCTCAGCCTTCATCTTTTTCGCCTCCTTTTTCTTGAATTTTATGTAGCTGTTGCTCAATAAGTTGTTGAACGTTTACGCCTTGAGCTTCTAAGCTTTTCGACATGATTAAGTAAGCAACAGACATAAGCTGAGTTTTAGATTCCTTGTCTAGGCTATTATATACGCCAAGGAGTTTTTCTTCGTCACTCCTTAAGGCAGGCATTACTTTTTTAGCGGTATCGCCAACTTGTGAATTATTTTCACTCGGCGAACCTAACAAAAAATCAACAGATGTTTTCATTAAAACAGCAATGCGCTTTAATGTTTCCGAATCTGGCTGAATAAGGCCATTTTCGTATCTGCTATAAGTAGCAGCAGTGACGTTCAGAGCTTGAGCTACTTCTTTTTGTGTTAGCCCACAAGCCTTGCGAGCTTCCTTGAACTTGTAGTGAACTTCCATTTCCCCGCTCCTCCCACAAGAAAATTAAAAATCATCCTCGCTTATATTATATTACGTCTGACGTAACAAATAAAGGAAAATTTGCGTTGTGGTTTACAAACATTAGTAAAAACAAAATCCCGTCATCGCAGGCAAAAGGCGGCCTGACCTATGACGAGATTGGTAGAGAAATAAATAATTCCTCTGTGTTCAGTATAATATATATCTTAGCTAAAGTCAAAATACTTATATGGATGAAAATACAGTTAGGTTTAGAGAAGATAATGATAGATATTATACTAAAGTGTGTGTTATGCTGCAGTTTAAAAGCGGAAAAATGGGAAGCTTTAAATGCAGGATAAATTTTTTCAGTGACGAAATATTTATGGAAAAAGAATTATAGAAAGATAAAAAAGCTGCTTAGTGTAAATTGCTAACTTCGGATAGACAGAATCTGACGTTGCTTGGGATTATAATTTAATTGTAGATAAAATGGCAATACAAAGGAGAGTGCTATCATGGCTGAAAACATTGAACTTACTGCACAGGAACTGGCTGAAAACGAATTGCTGAACGATGCAATCGCATATGCTGCTACCATGCATCGCAGCGGTTTGCGCAAGGGCACGACTATGCCTTACATCGTGCATCCGCTGGAGGTAATGCATATTTCGGAGGTAATGACAGGCGACAAGCATTTGATGGCTGCCGGTGTCCTGCATGATGTAGTGGAAGATACCAGCGCAACGCTGGAAGATGTTTATGCAAGATTTGGCGATGATATTGGCGCATTAGTTGAAGGTCATACCGAAAAGCATAAGGAAGATCCTTGGGAAAAACGTAAAGAGGAAGCATTGGCGCATCTGGCAAAGGCTGATGCGCGTGAACAGAAGCTGGTTTTGGCAGATAAGTTGGCTAATATGCGTGCAATTGCGCGTGATTATGCTAAATACGGTGAGGACTTATGGCAGCGCTTCAAACGTGGCAAGGATATTCAGAGCTGGTATTATCATGCTGCAGTGAAGGCAATGAGCGATTTGGAGTTTGAAACGGAGGCTGCGCCTTTTTACAAAGAATTTGAGGACAAGGTAAATCAGGTTTTCGGGGATAAAGGATAAGTGCTGAAGATGAATGCTACGAGCAGGACAATTGCTTAGTGTTTGAAGTTGGAGAGTAGAAGAGGACATCTTTTGCTGCTTAGTAAAGAGAAAATAACACAAAAGCAAAAGGACTAGAATTGGAGACAATACTCGAATTCTAGTCCTTATTTTAGTTTATGAAGTTAGTTTTATTCCTGGCTCATAACATTATTGTTACGTCACGCAGCTTTTTTATCTTCCATGCGGGATACGAAGATGGTGCCTGCAAGGTCACCAAGGCAGTTGTTGGTAGTAGTACCCATATCAAAAATATGATAGAATGCTGCAATAATACCAACGATTTCAGTAGGTAAGCCAAAGGCCTCAACCATGATAAACAGTTTTACGATACCGCTGCCAGGAATACCGCCGCCACCGGTAGAGAGGATAGCAGACATACCTACGATTTTCAGCATTGTAGGAATATCAAGCGAATGTCCTACGACCTGAGAAATGAAGACGATTACGCAGCCATAAAGGATAACGCTGCCATCATAGTTCATCTGGGAGCCTAATGGGATAGTGAAGCTGGAAATACGTTCCGGAACACCGAATTTTTCCTTAGCAACTTTAATGTTTACAGGAATGGAAGCTACGCTGGAACAGGTTGTTAAGGTATAAATCCAAAGCTCCATGGAATCTTTGATAAAGCGGAAGGGATTAATACCGTTAGAAATCCAGAGAACACCGCCGTAAACCAAAATAACGTGAATGATGCACGCAAGATAATAGGTACCCGCTAAATATGCCATGCTTGTAAATAGACTTGCACCATATTTAGCAAAGGAATCAGCCATAAGGAAGAAAATACCGATAGGAGAAGCCTTCATAACCATGGTGATAAGAGAGAATACCATATCACTTACAGCTGCAAAGCCTTTTTTTAACATTTCTTTGTTTTCTTCATTTGCAACTTTCATGATTGCAATACCGAAGAATACTGCAACAATAAGGGTTTGAAGAATGTTGCCTTTAGTGAAGGTGACGAAAATGTTAGTAGTAAACATATCAGTGAAGAATTTTGCCATGGTAATGCTAGTGGCTGCAGCAACTTTTTTCGATGCAAGACCGGTAAAGTTAGCAATTTCGCCGGGACGGATAATTTCCGTGACTGTAAGACCAATGACAGTTGCTACAAGTGTTGTCAGCACATAGTAAGCTATAATGTGACCAGCAATTCTTCCTAAAGAACTTAAATTCTTCTGAGAAGTGATACCGGTGATGATAGTAAAAAATACCATTGGAACTACAATCATCTTTACGCAGTTAAGCCAGATGGTACCGATGAAGGCTACTTGCTTCATTATGTCACCACAAATAAGTCCGGCTATGGAGCCGATAATCATGGCAACAAAAATCTGAGTCGTCAAACTAATTTTCTTTCCACCAATAGTCATGATGCTTCCTCCTTATAAGCTTTGATCAAGCTCCAAAATAATATTTGCAGCAGCTTTAGCATCTTCTGCCGTAATACCTTTGTAATATACTAAACGCACGCAGGTTTTGAGCACTGTTTTGATTAAAAGGCCCTTTTCTTCTGCCATTTCGCAGAATCTTGAGGGCGATACTGAAGCTCCTGCCAAATCCAAAACCAGAATGTTGGATTGCACTTCTTTTTGCAAGGAAATATGCTGTAATTTTCCTTGTAATAAAGAAGCTGTTAAACGTGCATTTTCAATATCCTCAATCATGCGGCTGAGGTTATGCTTGAAGGCATAAATACCGGGTGCAGCAAAAACACCGCCTTGGCGCCATCCGCCACCCAAAATTTTACGAATTTCTCTACCTTCATCAACTTTGGCCTTAGTAGAGCACATAAGAGCACCAACAGGAGCGCCGATACCTTTAGAAATGCAAACCATTACAGAGTCTACGTATTGGCAGATTTCTTTTGCGTTTACGCCTAGGGATGCAGTAGCATGGAAAAGTCTTGCTCCATCCATATGAATTTTAGCTCCATATTTATCGGCCACAGCACGGAGCTTTGCCATTTCCTCTACGGGAATTACATAACCGCCTGAAAAATTATGAGTGTTTTCTATGCAGATTAGTTTTGCTCCGCTTTCCTTCAAAAGGTTATCAATGGCATCAATATCAGGTGTGTTATTAGCATTAAATGGATATTTTATGGGTTCCATATGACAAAACTGATCGGAGAAAAGGAACTTTTCGGTTAACAACATATGTTGCTGTTCGTGTACCAGTACCTTTTCGCCGGCTTTGGCCCATAAGAGAGCGCCTACTGTATTAGCGAAAGTTCCGGTAGGGCAAAGCAAGGCTGCTTCTTTACCGGTAGTTGCAGCTACCAGATCCTCTAATTCGTTGATAGTCTTATCTTCACCACGATTATTTTTGTCAGTACGTCCATCATCTCCGAGCGGAGCTGTTAATATTGTTTCTAGCATTGCTCGGTCGGGCATTGTAAGGGTATCACTTCTTAAATCAATCATGTACTCACTCTCCTTAAAAAATAAAAAACCTCTAGTTTTTACTCTAGAGGTTATAGTCTGGTAATAGCTATAATGCTCTGTCCTTTGGCCTGAGAGACTCAAGAATTACTTCTTTTCCACCTTCGGCGCCCATAAGGGACTCTCCAGAGTAGTGCACAGCTTTCTGCGTGAAATATTGAGAAATGTTGCTTTGCACTGTATATCAATCACTATATATAATATATCTTATAATTAGTGACTTGACCAATACTAAAAACTATGTTTTAATATACAAAAAAAGCTATATTATTTTTGACGGAAACAGCGTGTCAACTGTATTTTTCGAGGGTATAGCGGACGTAGAATTTTAGTTGTAATTACTTGTGTATTTATTATTCATGGCATCGGCGAGGCAATTATGGAAAGAGTTATGGAATATATTTTGGCTATTGCAAAATTCAAAAGCGTATCCAAGGCAGCAGAAAATTTATTTATCAGCCAGCCTGCTTTAAGTGCAATAGTAAAAAAAGAAGAAAAACGATTGGGCGTTGAACTTTTTAATAGGCAATACAAGCCTCTGCAGCTTACTAATGCAGGAACTATATATGTTAATGCAGCTAAGAAGATAAAAGATATTGAAGAAAAAATGCTTTACGACTTAAATTGTAAAGAGCAGAATAGTGTTAGGAAAATAACAATAGCAAGCTATGCTTTTCTGTTTACGCATTTTCTCGCGAATTTTGTTGAGGACTTCAAAACACGGCTTTCACGTGATATAGAGATAGAGCTCATTGAGAAGCGTACTGAGGAAGCTCTTCCGGGAATACAGAAAGGTATTTATGATTTTGCCATTACGACTCATCAGAGGCACGTAAAAGGTTGTTCTAGTGTACCTTTATTAAAGGAAAAGGTAATTATTGCCGTACCTAAAAGCTATGCGATTAATAGTTACATAAAAAAATATGCTTTAAGCTATCAGGATGTAGTTGCCGGAGCTGCAAACAGTGATAAGTATAGCAGCGTTTCCATCAGTTATTTTGCTGATTATCCTTTTATTTTACATGTAAAAACTAAAGAAATGTATCGTAGGGCTCGCAAAATATTCCGCAATAGCGGTATTAATCCCAAAGTGGTTTCATATATGGAGGATTTTCTGTTAATGTATTTCGTTGCGAATTCCGGGCAGGGAATTATTTTTATGCGAGAGGCTATGATACAATATATGGAGCCATCAGATAAGCTGGTATTCTATAAAATTAATGATCCGGCAACGGTATATAATGTCAATGTATACTATAAGAAGGAAAGTGAAAATAAAAAAGAAATAAGAGCATTTATAGATAGCTGTAATTCTTATTGGAATGCTAATTATAACGAGGAGAGCTTAACGTGAATATAACAGTATATCTTGTATTATCAACTTTCAATAATCCTAAATTTACAGCAGCAGTTAAAGAGTAGAGTATTTGGATTGGTGTATGTGAAAAAATGTCAATTGTATAGTGAGTTAAGAAGTAATCAGCAGAATGCTGATAAATATTTTGTCATAAAAAAGCCTACCGGATTACGTAGTCAGTAATTCAGTAGGCTTGGTTTTTTGAAACATGTCGGTGTTCAACCGATGAACAACGTATAACATATTATAGTGAAGCAATCGTGGGAAAAAAGTGCGCGTTGCGGAAAATAGAAATCAACAAAAGGCTGACGCTTCGCATTTACGCAAGGCGTCAGCCTTTTTACACAAAAACACTTTAATGTTTAGCCTTATATGCTTTGCCCCATGTGCACATGCAGTCAAGGATTGGCTTCAGGCTTAGACCGAGCTCAGTCAGCGAATACTCCACCTTCGGCGGTATCTCGGCGTAGACCTGGCGATGGACAAGGCCGCTTTCCTCCATGGCACGCAGCTGCGCAGTCAGAACCTTTTGGGAAACATTGCCTACGGATTTCTTCAGCTCTCCGAAGCGCTTTGTTCCGGTCAATAAATCACGCAGTATTAAAACCTTCCATTTATCACCTATGAGTGTCAGGGTGGTTTCCACCGGGCAGGCGGGCAGCTCAGCTTTTTTATTGATTTCGCTCATATTCGTTAGCCTCCTGTTTTGCAAAATGCTATATTCAAGGCATACGATGCGATGCAGCTATCATTTTCGCGTAGCTTTGCTTGGCGCAAGCGTATGCGTGCTTCATGAAATATATTTATGGCATTATTATAAGGCCAGAGAAAAAATATGGCAAGGGGAAGTCTTTAATAGTCACCAACAGGTAACCATACCACAATATTGTGCGTACTTCACAAGCTGCTCAATGCGTATTACAATAAAAGCATCACGAAACATACTATAGCTTGGAGGTACTTATAATGAAAAAAGTAGTAGAATTTCTGAATGCTAACCCTGTGCAATATCTGGCCACCGTTGGCCGCGATGGCAAGGCAAAATGCCGTCCCTTTATGTTTGCAGGTTTGCTTGACGGCAAGCTGTGGTTTTGCACTAATAACCAAAAGGATGTCTATAAGGATATGCTGAAAAATCCGGAAGTTGAGCTTTCCGTATCCAGTCCGGAGTATGCATGGATTCGTTTGCATGGCAAGGCTGTTTTTGAAAACAATATGGCAGCCAAGGAAATGTGCCTGCAGAATCCCATTGTAAAAGGTCAGTATGGTGAAGCCACCAATCCCATATTTGAGGTGTTCTATCTGGAAAACGCTCACGGGATTATTGCTGACTTCTCAGGAAATCCTCCCTACGAATTCTAAAAAATAATGCAGCAGCCTTTGCGAAAGCGAGGCTGCTGTAATGCTATAGAAAGGACGGCTGATAAAATGCAGAACGCTGATTATTTGCAGCTGCTGGTTGATTATATTCACTCTGCTACGCTTGCAACCATTGGGGCAGACGGGCATCCGCAAACGCGAATTATAGATATGATGCTGTGGGATGAGCAGGGGGTATATTTCCTTACCGCCAAAGGCAAGGCTTTTTACGCTCAGCTTATGGAGCAGGGATATGTAGCGCTATCGGCAACGAAAGAAAAAATTGCTGTTTCGCTGCGGGGAAAAATAAAGAATATCGGTAACAGCAGGCTGGACGAAATCTTTACGAAGAATGTTTATATGCAAGCTATTTATCCTGGAGATACCCGCAGTGCTTTAGAGGTTTTCTGCCTTTATGAAGCAGAGGGCGAATATTTTGACATCAGCAATCCGGCACATATAGTTCGTGACAGTATTACCATAGGTAAACAAGCGCAGGCCGCAGCGGGCTACTATGTAGGCGCTGGCTGCATAGGCTGCAAGCTGTGTTACTCTGTTTGCCCACAAAAGTGCATAGATATTGCGCAAAAGCCGGTTGTCATTGATCAGCAGCATTGCCTTAGCTGCGGCAGATGTGCCGAAATCTGTCCTAAGCAGGTCATAAGAAAGAGAGCCTGAGCATGAAGCAGAGTGAGAGGCGAATTTTCCTCATTAAATCGCTTTTGCAGGAAAGAACGGAATATAGGGATATAAGCATATCGGCAGATATCGAGCAGCAAAAGCAGCTACTGCGGGCACTGATGAATGTTCGCACTCCGCAACAGATTGGTACGGAGTTTTTGCGTATACAGGATGAATATCTGAAGTACGAAATTGCGGCTAAGGGCATTACAGATATTGCCGAACTTACGCCTGTTCAGCAAGGAATATACCTTTGGCAAGGAGATATTACTACTCTGAAATGTGATGCTGTTGTGAACGCTGCCAACAGCGGTATGACAGGCTGTTATATTCCCAACCATCGCTGCATTGACAACGCAATTCATACCTTTGCCGGCATGCAGCTGCGCCGTGTATGCGAGAATTTGATGGAGCAGCAAGGCTACCCTGAACCTGCAGGAGGTGCTAAAATTACGCCGGCTTTTAATCTTCCGAGCAGGTATGTATTGCATACCGTAGGTCCTGTTATCAGCGGCAAGGTGAAAAAGCACGAGAGAGAACTGCTTGCATCATGCTACCGCTCTTGCCTGGAGCTGGCGGCGGAGAATAAATTAGAAAGTGTTGCATTCTGCTGTATTTCTACAGGTGAATTCCATTTTCCCAATGAGTTGGCGGCAGAGATTGCCGTGCAGAGTGTTAAGGATTTTTTCAGGCTACAGACGGGCGTAAAGAAAGTGATATTCAATGTTTTCAAAGATTTGGACAAAAACATCTACCAAAAATTGCTCGGAGCAAATTAAGCGTTTGCAAGCTGCACTGCAGGAATGTGAGGCTGTTGTTATCGGTGCAGGCTCCGGCTTGTCGACAGCGGCTGGGTATACCTACACAGGGGAGCGGTTTCAAAAGTATTTTGCAGATTTTGCGGAGAAATATGGCATTCGTGACATGTACTCTGGGGGCTTTTATCCGTTTCCTACGCAGGAAGAGTTTTGGGGCTATTGGAGCCGCTATATTTTTATCAATCGTTATATGGATGCACCGAAGCCTGTTTATGAAAAACTTTTGCGCCTGGTGGCAGATAAGGATTACTTTGTCATCACAACTAATGTAGATCATTGCTTTCAGAAAGCTGGCTTTGCTAAAAAGCGGCTTTTCTATATGCAGGGAGATTATGGCTTGTTTCAGTGCAGTGAGCCATGCTACCGGAAAACGTATGATAATGAAATCAGCATTCGGAAAATGCTGGAAGAGCAGAAGGATATGCGAGTTTCTGCTGAGCTGATTCCGTATTGCCCTATCTGTGGCAAGCCTATGACGGTGAACCTGCACTGCGATGCTACCTTTGTGCAGGATGATGGCTGGTATCGTGCGTCACAGCGGTACAAGGAGTTCCTTGAGCAGCATAAGGGCTTGAGGGTGCTGTTTCTGGAACTTGGCGTTGGGATGAACACACCGGCGATTATAAAATTTCCTTTCTGGCATTTGGCAAATGAGTGGGATAATGCTGCTTATGCCTGCATTAATCTAGGCGAAGCCTATGCGCCGGAAGAAATAGAGGCAAAATCAATTTGCATTAACGAGGATATAGGGGGAGCTTTGCAGAAGCTTATTGATAGAGGTTCAGTGCAGGACATTTCTTAATATCCCCAATCAACAAGCTACAATTTTTTAGGCATTTATATTCATAATTCATAGCATAGCAAAAAGGCTGACGCTTCGCATTTACGCAAGGCGTCAGCCTGTTACTTTGGCAAATGATAATCTGTTTAAAGTTATTCGTGCCAACAAAAAACGCAGCTATCATAATTCCTACCATTGTAGTATAATTAAGTTGACAAGAAACAAATTTTTTATACAAGGATGGTGAAGTAATGGAGACTTTTATTGGCATACTGATACCTTTTATCGGGACAACACTTGGTTCGGCGTGCGTGTTCTTTATGAAGAAATCGTTGAGTGACATGGTACAGCGCTCGCTTGCGGGCTTTGCTGCCGGTGTTATGGTTGCAGCATCAATCTGGAGCCTGCTGATTCCTGCTATCGAGCAATCCGAAAGCATGGGAAGGCTGTCCTTTCTCCCGGCGTTTAGCGGCTTTTGGATTGGAATATTGTTTTTGCTCCTGCTTGACCACATGATTCCCCATCTGCATGTGGGAAGTGAACAGACGGAAGGCCCTAAGAGCAATTTGAGCCGCACTGCGATGATGGTTTTGGCTGTTACACTGCATAACATACCTGAGGGAATGGCAGTCGGTGTGATGTATGCCGGCCTTCTGGCGGAGAATACGCCAATTACGGCGGCAGGGGCACTTGCCTTGTCCATTGGTATTGCTATTCAAAACTTTCCGGAGGGCGCAATTATTTCTATGCCGCTTCGCGCAGAGGGAGAGAGTAAGAACAGAGCGTTTTGGGGCGGTGTGCTGTCCGGTGTGGTAGAACCAATCGGAGCAGTGCTGACGATACTTGCTGCCCAGCTTGTAATACCGGTGCTGCCGTATCTTTTGAGCTTTGCTGCCGGTGCCATGCTTTATGTTGTTGTAGAGGAGCTGATTCCTCAAATGTCGCAGGGAGAGCATTCTAATATCGGCACGATTTTCTTTGCCGTAGGCTTCAGTGTGATGATGGTGCTGGATGTGGCGTTAGGGTAGAGAACAATTTCGGTATATCAGAATGCTGCCGCTGGCAAACAGTATAGCGGAGAGCCTGAAAGAGCCAAAGGATATTATGAAATGAGAGATTGCTGTGAAGAACAAAAACAGCATTAAGAAATTTGATGGCAAAATCTAGCTTCTTAATGCTGCATTTCACAGTAATCTCTCTTTAATTAAACAGTTTATCTGGCATGTCTAACATCTTCTTTTGCAGATAGACAGATTCTGACGTAACTCATCATCAAGTTATATAGAAAAATATTTCATATCGCTTGCACGGGTATTTTTATGGTGGTAGACTAGATTAAACAATACTCGGAGGTCATAACATGAATATAACAGTATATCTTGCCTCATCCACAGGCAATGATCCTAAATTTGAGGCTGCAGTTAAAGAGCTGGGCACCTGGATTGGTGCGAGTGGTAATACGTTGATTTACGGTGGTTCCAAGACAGGCCTGATGGGAGAGCTGGCGCAAAGTGTTCTGCAGGCAGGCGGTAAGGTTATCGGCGTTGAGCCGCAGTTTTTTGTAGATGAGGAATATCAATATGAGGGACTGACGCAGCTTATAGTTACCAAAGATATGGCAGAGCGCAAGACGAAGATGATTGAGCTTGGTGATGCTTTTATTGCCTTTCCCGGAGGCGTGGGAACGCTGGAGGAAATCAGTGAAATTATGTCTAAGCTGTCACTGGGACAGCTGCAGGCGCCGTGTATTTATTATAATATTGATGGTTATTATGATGATGTGAAGCATTTTTTGCAGCAGATGATTCTTAAAGGCTTCTCTTCAGCAGAAAAGCAGCAGGGAGTATATTTTGCGGAAAGCTTGGAAAAAATTAAGGAATTATTGAAATAAAAGAGTTGATGAGAATAGAAAAAGGCTGACGCTGCGCATTTACGCAAGGCGTCAGCCTTTTTGCTGCTTAGTATGAGAGTTTATTTATAGATTAAGCCTTAAAGCCCATGGCATATGCTTCCTGCAGCTTGCTGCTGCCGCTTTTAGTCTTTCTGTAAATAGGGCATGAACTGAAAATTTTTATCTAAATATTGACCGGCATAGGCTACGCCTTTGCCCATGGTGAAGGCTGCCAGGATGGTGCCTATTCCCAGTCCGTCGATATGCCCCAGCAAGAAAAGTGTCAGCAGTGCCGTGATAGCCAGGCAGGTGACGTCAAAGGTGATTTTGATTTTGGCGTACTCGATTTTTATGATGGAGCTCAGCTCACGCGGAAACAAATCTGTGGGGATAATAGGCAGGCCGCAGCGGTTGGACAAAGCAATGCCGATGCAGATTAAAACATAGCTTACGACAAAATACAGTACACGCCAGGAAAAGGCCTGCGGCAGCATGTTTATATACAGCTCAAACAAATCAAGAAATTGGCTGAATACAAAGCCTACAACAAAGCTGAACATATAGGACGCGATAAACTTTTTGCGCAGATACATCAGGCTGGCGATAAGCAGGCCTTGGAAAATGTAGGTCCATGTACCGAGCGTGAGCTTGGGAAACGCTTCGCTGAAGGCAAAGGGAACACTGCTGATGGCGCTGATGCCGGAACCGGAGTAGAGCATGAGCACGACGCTGAAGCTGTTGATGATTACCGCAACCAAAAGTGCTAGCTCACCGCATAAGGTCAGACGTGAATTTTTTTCGTTTAAAAGCATTTTTTAACCCCTCTCAAAAACAATAAATTTATCAAAAATGCATTTCCTATTATAGTACTAAATTTTGCGTTTGGCAATTTCCGGCAGGAAATTTTTTCTAAGATTGTTATAAAAAGATTTGTTTTGGAGGTTTTTGGCAGTGCTTTCAATTTGTGGGCGACTTTGTATGTGCTTAATAAATTTTGCGTAGCCTGCTTATATACGGAAACACTTTTGCAGTGCTGTATACTCACCTAATGCTAACATAGTTATATCCTCGGATAATACAGTGTCCGGTGTTATTGAAACATCAGTTTTTCCTAAACGTTTTATACCAAGAATATTAATGCCAAACTTTTTGCGGACTTCCAACATACCGATGCTTTTACCAACCCATGCTTTGGGGACCTCTACTTCGAAAATAGCGTGCTGCTTGTCAATCTCTATATAATCGAAAATATGGTCTGCAGTGTAGCGTTTGGCTGCCCATATAGCCATCTGCTTTTCAGGGTAGACTACATTGTCTGCACCGTTACGAAGCAGAAACTTTGCCTGAACATCGCGTTCAGCACGAGATACTACACATTTTGCTCCCAGTTCTTTCAAAAGCGAAGTAGTTTCCAGTGAGTTTTGA
>Ga0129312_1001341_pt1 | contig 14686 bp, 8 predicted proteins | sample O827metagenome_FD_94434 | JGI IMG/M metagenome (GOLD analysis project Ga0129312, IMG submission 94434) | Orangutan group fecal microbial communities from Wisconsin, USA - O827 metagenome | ecosystem: Host-associated > Mammals > Digestive system > Large intestine > Fecal | place: USA: Wisconsin... | reverse complement strand
TCATCACTGCTTCAAACATGAAACTATCCTTGATAGTCTGATCCTTAAGTGTCCTGCGAGTCTTCCTGGTATACATATGTACTCTCCTTTTCGCCTGCTGCAGGATCTTATGCAATGAAGCCTTAAAACTAATATCAAATACAAGTATATGATGAATACTTGTCATTTATTCATCGCCAGATCCTGCTTTATTAAGTTGTGGTTTTACGTAAAGCATGGATCTCACTCTGAATATTCGGACGGCTGCTTTGCAGCTCTAAGAATTGATTTATAGAAATGATTTATGCTTTGATTGAATTATAGCATACCGTCAGCCAAAAAATTATACATTATTGTTTTCTGATTTTTGTATATTTTTAAATTTATATTTACAATATATTATAAAATTCGATTCATCTCTCTTATTCGGCCCGCTTTTTTGCAGGCTTTTTTTTCAAGAGTTCGCCGCTAGAAGTTTCCTATCAATCAAAAAAACAATCGTAAAAATTTACGATTGCTTTTTTGATTGATTCTAAGTGTATTTTGAGGAAATTTACAGCATTATTTCTTTATTATAACTGTGCTGTTTTTTTTATAACTTACATTTATTAAATGTCTCATTATATAATATCAGCCGTTATCTTCCTCTCTTTTAGCGCGTATTGAAGCTTATACTTTGTTCCGCCAATTTCGACAGTAAGTTCCTCACCCATAAGCAGCTTTGCAAATTCTGCGTCGCTTACCATGTAGCTCAAATCTCCGTTATCAGGTCTGACTTCTTTGTAACAGCCTACTCCGCAGCCCTGCCTGAAGCCTGAACAAAAAAATCCTTTTGACCCTGAGAGTATATTGCCGCCGCACTCGGGGCATTTGCCTACGATAGGGTATACGTTAGGCGTTGCCGACGTAGTTCTGCTTGAAGCGGCTCTCATTGATGCACCGGATTGTCTGCTTCCTTTCTCCGCTTGCATCGCAGCCAAACGTCTTGTAACTGAAGCATTGCCGCCGTTATACGAATTTCCAGCTGCTCCGCCTGCTCTCGCATTTACATTAAGGCTCCTGATATCCTCTATCATGGTGCGCACATCCTTGCGCATGCTTTCCTCAAACTGCGGAAGATCCAGCTCTCCGCTCCTGATGGTCTCAAGCTTCTCCTCCCACTCTGCGGTCATATCGACCTGACATATCTTCCTGTCCTTAAGACGCTCGTATATGTGCATGCCCTCATCCGTCGGAATGATGTACTCGGTCTTTTTTTCCTTATGACGCTGCAGGTATTTGTCTCTCTTTATAAGCTCCTCTATTATTGAAGCTCTCGTCGCGGAGGTTCCTATCTTGAGTGCTCTTCCGAGCGATTTATGACTCATATCCGTAAGGAATCTGTGCGGAGCCTCACATACCGCTATAAGATCCGCATCCGTAAATCGTTTCGGACAGCTCGAGGTCTTTTCGGCAAGCTCAAAGCTGTCGTTCTCGAGCACGTCTCCGGCTCTGTGCTGAGGTATATCGGCATCATTTGTCTTGCTGCCGAATATCCTGCTGTAGCCCTCGTCAACGAGTGTCTTACCTGTGCTTCGGAAGATCTGTCCGTTGATATCGGTGATAAGCTCGACCTTTTTCTGCACCAGCGGCGGCAGGAAGATGGCTGTAAATTGTCTGCATATCAGCCTGTAAATGTCCTGCTGCTCATGACTGAGCTTATCGAAGTCAGGTTTATAAGTGGTAGGTATGAGTGCCGAGTGTCCTGCTTCCTTGAGCTTTTTGTCATTGACCCAGCGTTTGGAACTTCGTACCTTTTTGATTGCCCCGTTGGTAATGGTCTTGATGTACTCGGCAAGCTCCGGCACGCTCATTGAGGATTTCAACAGCTCATAGAGTTTTTCATTACTTGAAATGAATTCGCAGTCGGTTCTCGGATAGGACACATAGCCCTTTTCATACAGAGACTGAACTATCTCAAGAGTCTTGGCAGAATTGTAGCCAAGCTTGCCTGCTGCGATCTGCAAGGTTGCGAGCTTAAAGAGCTTGGGCGGCTGAGTCTCGGTCTTTCTTGACTGATATTTCAGCACCTTCGCCGGACCTCTGAGAGTCTTTATTAGTTCTTCTGCTTCTTCTTTTTTATCGAACCATATGAGTCCGGCGCCTTCTTCTTTATCATCTGAAGAAGTATCTTTGGATGAGGCGCTGCTTACCGAATCTGAACCGTCATTTGCCTTGGCGGCTGAAGCATTTTCAGCCTTATCTGCCTGCTTATCGCTCTTCGACTTCTTGCGTGCGGAGCTGTCGTTAAGTATCCCCGGCTCCGTGAGCTGCCCCTCGAAGCCTTCGCTGTACTGTACCTTGACTCCGTAGACCGTAGACGGCACAAAATTAAGTATCTCAAGCTCTCGCCTGCATACTATCGCCATTATCGGAGTCTTGACTCTGCCGCAGGCAACCCTGCTGTTCATCTTAAGGCTTGCCGCACGGGATATATTCATGCCTACTCTGTAATCGGAATGCTGTCTCGCATAAGCTGCCTTAAGTAGATTGACGAGCATTGCATCCTTGTCATCATCCTTAAGCTCCTTAAGTGCCTCAAGCACCTTAGGCTCTGTGGTATCGTTTGACCAGAAGCGCTTGATCGGAAGCTTCATATCAAGCTCCTCACTGAGCCTTGCTAGTACTATGCGTATGAGTAGTTCTCCCTCCTGATCGGGGTCTCCTGCATTGATGATAAAATCATATTTATAATTGCTGAGGCGTTTCTTTATCGCCTCATAGCGTTCTTCTGAAGTCAGGAAGTTGCCTGTCTTCCTCTCCTGTATTACCTTGTACTTCCAGCCGCCCAAACTCTCGGGCTCTATAGGCAGTGTATCCCACTGCCATTTCTTGAGCTTTGCGTCCATCTCATCAGGCAATACCAAAGTAAGGAGATGTCCGCGCTGATCCATAAAATCGATCTCATACGGCATCTCCTTCTTATACTTATTATATACTGCCTCAATGGTTCGCCTGAGGCTCGGCTTTTCTGCAATCAGCAGAGCTTTCATTAATAATCCGTCCTGTTTCTTTATAATAATAAGACTTACAGCTCCGGGAAATAGAGATTGAGATCGACATTTTCCTCTATACCGTCTACCTTACCCGTGTCCTTGTACTGCCACATCTTGTAAGCATAAGGATAATAGAAATCCGAGTCGTATACGGCAAACCACTTGTCAATGTCCTCAAATTTCCTGAGATCTATCATATTGAGGGCGCTGTCAATGTTGAGATAGAGCATCGGGGTATAGCCGTTCTTCTTAAGCTCCTCGCAATAATACTCGATAAGCTCCGTAAGCTCTGCCTTGCTCAGCTGCTCTATGCGTTCCGTGCTTCCGCTTATATCCTCGATATCCACTACTACCGGATATTGCAGCTCATATGCTCCGAGCAGACCGTTTAGCTTGCTTATCTCTTCGTCCACTTCATTTTTATTGATAGCCTGAGTAAATATGTATACTCCTGTGTCTATCCCGTTTGCCTGAGCCTCTTCAAGATTGGTTCGGAACTTCTCATCCTCCAAGAGCTTGCCCGACTCATAGCCTCGGTAGACTGCACGTATCATGGCAAAATCAACATTGGTTGCAGCGACCTTCTTCCAGTCTATCTCGCCCTGATGCACGGATACGTCTATGCCCTTGATGACCTTAAGATCACCGTCCACATATCCCCATGTTCCGTCCGAATTCTTTCTGACCTTATCCGGATCGAAATTATTGGTCTTGAGCGAGCTGTCTACCGGCACAAATTTGTAGGCATTATTTTTACGCATGACAAGCTGGTCCGGATAATAGCTCCTGAGAGTCTGAAGCACCGATTTTCCGCTCTCGAAGGACTGCTTGATGCCCTCAAGTCTCTCCTCCTCGGTGGTGACATTTACAGCAGCTATCCTGTCGCTCTTTTTTGCAAACTTAGCCGACAGGCTTTTCCAGCCTATGCCTGCTGCGGCTCCGAGTAAAAAGACAGCCGCAATGAAAACGATCACCGCGATACGCTCTTTGTCTATAGTATTTCTCTTTTTTCGTGTTCTGATATTCTTCATACTGAAAGTATATCTTATAACTCCGAAGCGAATGTTAACAATAATTGAAGCTTTTGTTACGGATATCCTAAACCGCTCACTCAATTTCCTCGTTCCTGATTATATGCAGCGCATTCCTGCGTGTAAGCACATCAAAATGATCGAAGGAAAGCTTCTTTTTTAACCATTTCTGTGCATTAAGTGTCTCAGGTGGTCTGTAATCCGTGCGGTGCATATCCGTGCCGAGCACGTCAACTATACCACGCTCTATTTCAAGGCGGCACCATCTGACATCCCTGTTAAAGAGTCCGCCGTCAGCAATACTTTCGTAATTCATCTGCATAACGACACCGAGACGCTTGATATCCGAGCTTCTCTCAGCCTCCCTCAGGCAGCCATATCTCTCAAAATGCGCCAGTATCGGAGTATATCCTCGCTCCGAGATATTTCTCAGGCCTCTCTGAATATCATTAAAGCCTGAGGCAAGATCAAACTCAACGAGCACATAGCTGCTGCCTGCAATGCGTCTTGCCTCGCCCTGTTCTATGCGCTGCGGAAGCTCCTCATGCCAATATGTCTCATGTCCCGGATATATCAGTACATCCGGGTATCTCTCCTTAACTGCAGCCGCCAGCTCACTCGTCATCTGTTCTATATCGGGATTGCTGTGTCTCCTTGAATAATGTGAAGTAGCAGCGAAAGTCCTGAAGCCCTGCTCATATGAAAGTCCTATCAGCTCCAAAGATTCCTCAGTAGTCCTCGATCCGTCATCTATCCCCGACAGTATATGACAATGAATATCTGCAAGTCCCTGCCTCTCCATACCCGGAAGCTCTGTATTCAATATTGTTTTTTCCATAAGATGTTTACCTCATTCTTGAGCATTTATAGCAATATTGATGTGGGTAGTTCCATGCCAGTTCCCTGCCGCATCTGCGGCATTTTCTGACTGGCAGCTCATGTGTGCGCAGATACTCCGCAATATCGTTGGCTATCATACGCCTGTCATAGCTGATATCATCCTTATCCGCAGTATTGAATCTGTCCGCATAGCAATAATACAGATCGCATACCCTGAAAGCCGACTCCATAGACTGCAGATCATTGAGATCATAGATAGGGCGGCGATACTCGGTATCGTAACCGTCTATCTTATCGATAACCATACGCTCCCATATAGCCATCAAGGTCTCACTCTTAATATCAAATGGAATGGTCGCAAATGAATAAGTAAGCTCCTTATTATCCGTGAACTGTTCCATCCACTTGGCAAGAGTCATCATCTCGGAAATGTCTCCCTTGTAGTATAGATCGTCATCATCCTGTATCTTGGACCAGCGCAGCATGATATCCGAGAGCTTGCCCTCAATATTGATAAGCGACTTAGGGAATCCTATAGGTGCTCTCTTTATGGATAATACCTTCTCATTATACAGAGAATGTATCAGTCCCTTGTCAAACTCAGAGGTATAGAAGCCCATATTGTATAAGCCAAAGCGTCCGGCACGTCCTGCTATCTGCTGCACATCCTCCGGGAAGAGCACTCTTGTCTCTACTCCGTCATATTTTGAGGTACGCAGGAACACAACACGTCTGATAGGCAGATTCATACCCATGCCTATGGCATCTGTAGCAACTATTACCTTGGTCTCTCCGTTTAAAAAGCGTCCGACTTCACTCTTTCTCGCATCATAGGGAAGCGCACCGTAGACCACAGAGCAGTTGATGCCTGATTTCTGCAATACTGCGGCACAGCTCAATACATCACGCTTTGAAAATACTATCAGTGCATCTCCGTCCGTAACGCTGTCCGGAAACTCAAAATCCTCGTTGTCAAACTTAAGCTTGGTCTGTCTGCGGTGATTGATGATCTCATAGGTATCTGAGCATTCCTCGATAAGATCTATGACTATATCCTTGGCAAATTCTGCCATGCATACATGTATGACACTCGCACATACTCCTAAGATCGCAGCAGTCCACGAACCGCCTCGCTGCGTATCGTTTATCATCTGCCCTTCATCTATAACAGCCACATCATAATATCTTGAGGTATCAAGCATCTCTATAGTGGACGCCATATGACGCGCATCCTCGTAAGTCTCCTTTTCCTCTCCGGTACGAAGATCACAGGGAGTACCTGCCTCATTCAGTCTGTCCTTGACCTCGCAGGCAAGCAGTCTTAAGGGTGCAAGATATATACCTGAAGGAGCCATCCTTAGCTCCTCCAGAGCATCATGAGTCTTGCCCGAATTGGTAGGTCCCACATGCAGCACAAAATGCCTCTCTATCTCACGTGCCTCGGGATACAGCTCGATATAATTATCCGGTATGCTCTCAAGTATATGCTTCTCTATGACACGGTTCTGCGCATCCTTTTTGATTGCTTCCTTAGCTATAAGCTCAAAGTTCTGATTGCGTGACAGCAGCTTTTCTATACGCTTCTTACTGAAATAATGCCCCAGTCTCGCACTTAAGCTCTTAGGAATGTCGGTCATGCTGAGCTTTCCGCATAAAACTTCCGCAAATGTCTCCCTGTATATGCCCTTAAAGCCCTCGGACATTTCCCTTAAATCTCTGTCATATTTCATAAGACGGAAAGCTATATACCTTGCCAATATTCCGTCTCCGTTGAGAGCCAGATCTATAAGCTCGTCGGATTCGGCATAGACATTATCCACGAAGTCCTCATAATTGTCCGCCGTCACCGCATCCTTATAATATCTGCTCTTAAAAATATCGCCCTTCTTAACTCTCATGCCGTAGAGTGAAAAGCGATCGTTTGAAAAGCTCGAGCTTGCCTTGGAGATAGCCTCCTGCTGTATGCGTTCCCATACACGTTCATCTATCTCGCAGTTGTAATCATTGAGAAGCTCTTCTGCCTTGATTCTGTATTCGTCAACAAGCGACTGCCTTGCAGCCGCTTTCTTTTTGCTGTTTTGTCTTCTTTTCTGCCAATATCCGGGCTTGTTGCCAAAGCCCTTCTTACTATTCTTATCTATATTAGTTCTCCCGTTCATGTCTGTCTGTGCAGACTGTGTTTTTTTATAAAACTTACTTACCGGTTCCGGACAGTATACGTATATATCTGTCTCGTCTTACGCGATAATCCGGTATGCCGATCAGGCTTCTGTACTTCGCAACTGTCCTTCGGGCGACCGCATAGCCCTCGTCATTAAGTCTATCGCATAACTTGGCATCACTTAGCGGCTTATGCCTGTCTTCATGCTCAACGAGTCTTGCTATCATATTGACTGCTCCCTGCTGTGACAGATCTTCCGAACCGCCGCAGGGAACGGATCTTGAGAAAAAATATTTGGCAGGCATCATGCCCTGAGGACATTGCACATACTTATGCATGAGACAGCGGCTTATAGTCGAAACATTTACATCAAGTGCCTCTGCCGCATCTGTCATGGTCATAGGTTTAAGCGAATAACGTAAGCCGCCGAAATACTCCTCCTGCTCCTTTATCACATAGTCGAACAGACGCTGCAAAGTGGACTTACGGCGTCCTATATTGCCTATAAGCTTATAGGCTTCGTTTATCTTATCCTTAAGATACGCCTTAAGCTCCTTATCATCCGTTGTTTTGTAGAGTTCAAGGTATTTTTCGCTCACGCCGACAACCGGAATATCATATTCGTTGGTATCGGCCTTTGCCTTACCGTCTTCGTCTATGTAAATGTATATGTCGGGATAGACATACACAGTCTCCTCTGTCTTGCTGTATGTACCCGATATACTGCTGTTGAGCGAGCTGATAAGCTCAGCGGCAGCCTTGACCGAGTCTATATCGGTGCCCAGCTTTTCGGCAAGCTTATTATAATTATGCTTTGCACATAACTCAAGATTTTCCTTATCGCATAGTGCGAGAGCGATAAGCTCATCAGGATAGTTTCTCTCAAGCTGGAGTCTTATATACTCCGCAAGATCCTTGGCTCCGACTCCCGCAGGCTCAAGTGTTTTGATCTTGGCAACAGCTGTATCAAGCAGCTCCTCGGGCACTCCTACCTTCTTTAGGCTGTCTATCGATTCCTCTGTCAGCCAGCCGTTATCCTCAAGCATATCTGTAAGATAGAGACACACTGCTTCAAGACTCTTATCAAGTCCTGCGGACTCTATCTGCTGCTTAAGATCATACGAAAGCGAATCTATATAATCGTCAACATAACGCGAGGAAAGCTCGTTTCGAGGACTCTCGTCTTCGTCGTTTGCCTTGTCACCGGATCCGGTATTGACGGTTCCTGCCGTCTTTTTTCCGCCGCCGACAGCCGAACTTTGGTAATCTCTGCTGCGATACTCTTTAAGTACTTTCAGCATCTCATCGGATATAACCGGCTCACGTCGTTCTATACATGGGTTCTCCTGATAGAGCTTCTCCACATAGCTTCCAAGCTCGGTGGTATTCATGCAGAGCACAGAAATAGACTGCAATAGCTGGGGATTCAGTTGCAGTCTGTGTGTCTGTGTAATACTTAATCCGTTATACATGTCCGAACTCATATTGAAAAATCGCTTAAAAAATCAAACGTAAAAAAATAGTCTTTGAAAAGCATTTTAAACCGAGAGCTTACAAAAAGATGGTGCATTGCGCATTCTCGCTTGAAATACGGTCGCTTGCGACAGTTTTCTCCTTTACGCGAATGCACATCTCGCGGAGCGTTTTTTTAATTCATATCTTATAAAGTAAAAAATATTTTTATGAAGACTGCTTTAGCGAATCACTTCTTCGGCAAAACAGCTTTTTAGAAAACTTCAGCGCCTCCCGCATGCATATGACCGAAAGACGCTGAAAATATTCATTCACAAATCATAATATTCAGCTGTCAGATCAAAACCGCATCAAAACTGCTTCCATGCATAGCTTTTATGCGGTTTTCATTTATAAAAATGCTGTCAAGCTGTCCGAATTGTTACAGAAAAAACTTACTTCGTACCGAAGATACGGTCTCCCGCATCACCGAGACCCGGACAGATATAAGCATTTTCATTAAGCTCTCTGTCGAGATGTCCGATATAGACCTCAACATCAGGATGAACCTCATGAAGCTTCTTAACTCCCTCAGGAGCACCGATGATAGCTATCATCTTGATACGCTTTCCGCCTCTCTCCTTGATAAGATTGATAGCGTCTATAGCCGAACCGCCTGTCGCAAGCATAGGATCTGTAACTATGATAACTCTTTCATCTATAGGTGACGGAAGCTTGCAGTAATACTCATGCGGAATATGTGTCTCCTCGTCTCTGTACATACCGATATGTCCGACCTTGGCTGTAGGAACAAGTGCAAGTATACCCTGAACAAGACCGAGCCCTGCTCTTAAGATAGGAACTACGGCAAGCTTACGTCCGGCAATTACCGGGCTCATGCATTTCTCGATAGGAGTCTCTACCTCAACGTCTTCAAGCTCAAGATCAGAAAGCGCTTCATAACCCATCAGCATGCCCAGCTCATCAACAATGGCTCTGAACTCATTCGTGCCTGTATTCTTATCACGAAGTCTCGTGATCTTATGCTGAATGAGCGGATGTGTGAACTCATAAACGTTATCGTACAGTTTCTTCATGTGGTACCGCCTTTCCGGTTATCTTATTTATAAATTTAACGCATACGGCAAAGCTAAAGTTTGTCCCATGCCTTGATGCACACTCTTTTTTTTTCTGTCTGTTCCCTAAACCGAACCGAATTTCTATGTTGCTGAGACTATCCCTGTTTTTATAGACAGGCAAAGCAACAATTATCTTTTCTCCGCTACCTCGCCCTGCTTCTTGTATACGGAATCCGCAGCTACCGCATTGCGCACGCTTGAGAGCGGATATACATTGGTATTGCTTCCGATCACGGTACCCGGGTTAAGCACGGAACCGCAGCCTATCTCTACCGAGCTTCCGAGCATGGCTCCGAATTTCTTGAGTCCGGTCTCTATGTCTCCGTCCTCAAAATGTACCTTGACCAAAGCCTTGTCGCTCTTGACATTACTGGTAATGCTTCCTGCTCCCATATGAGCCTTATAGCCCAATATCGAATCTCCTACATAATTATAATGCGGAACCTGAACCTTGTCGAACAAAATAACATTCTTTAATTCCGTCGAGTTGCCTACGACACAGCCCTTGCCTATAAATGCCGATCCTCTGATAAAAGCACAATGCCTTACCTCGGTGTCCTCTCCTATGATACACGGCCCTGCAATATATGCCGACGGAAATACCTTGGCAGACTTATGTATCCAGACATCCTCTGCCGGGTGATCGTACTCCTCAGGACTTAAGCCTTTACCGTATTCAAGTATGAATTCCTTGATAAGCGGAAGCACCTCCCATGGATATTCTGTCTCTTCAAAAAGCTTCGCTGCCTCGGTATGTGTAAGATCATACAGCTTTACATTTACGGCATCCTGTTTTTTCATCTCTTATTATCTGCCTTTTCTTAAATAGATTTTTGTTGTTAAGCCAATAACGATCTTTGTTTAAGCTTAACAATTTCAGCATTTAACTGTATATAATCAATGCTTACAAAGTATTTTGCAAATTTTTGTCTATTATTACAATCAAATGTTGCTGAACGCAATTTCCTGTTATTTTATTTCGTTTTTTGCTTATCCGACTTATATTTTTTGCCTGTTGCAAGCTTCTGTCACAGTCTTATCCATGTATCAGCTATTCTTCTGATACAGTATTATACCTGCGTCAGCTGTTCTTCTGCCTGGTACCCGTGCCGCCTCTTACAGCCGTTCGAAGCTGGTTAAGATGCACGTCCTTCTTGCCGTTTTTCACCGTAAGCTCGGAATCAGCCAAAGCGGCTCCCACACATTCATCACTGTCACGGAGTTTTATAGCCTTGACGCCCTTTGCCGTCTTCTTAAGTATCGGAACATCATCAAGTGCAAATCTTAAGAAGTATCCGTCCTTGCTCCAGACAGCTATGGTGTTGCTTCCGATATTTTCAATCGGCATGATGCACACAAGCTCATCTTCCTTATCAAGCTTAGTCGAAGCTATCTGCTTGTTGTTGGACTCAAACTCGCTTACGTCGGTCTGCTTGATAAATCCCTGCTTTGTAAGGAACAGGAGGTTTATGCTGCCTAAACTGTCCTTGTCTGCGATATAGAGTATCTCCTCCTCGGAGGTCTTGTATTTCGATACATTATCGACAGGAACACCCTTATCCTTAGGCTTCTTGACCGGAATATCCGCGCATTTCAAGCGATAGAGATTAGCCTTTTCCGTGAAAATGAGTATCGCTCCGAGTGTATTGGTCCTGATCACATACTTATTATCGGTATCTATTGTCTCTTTGTTCTTATCGTACTGTGCTGCATCTATCAGCTTACAATAGCCGAGCTTATCCATGACAAATACGCACTCCGAAGCTTTTGCCTCAGGCTCTGCGATAACGACATCCGCTATATCGTCAATAACCGTTCTTCTCTCGTAACCGTACTTTGCCTTGATGTCGGCGATATCCTTCTTGATAAGCTCGTCACGCTTTTCCTTGCCGTTGATGATGGACTTATACTCCTTGATTGCCTTCATTGTGGCCTTATAAGCCTTCTCAAGCTCCATTATCTCAAGTCCGATAAGCTTATAGAGTTGCATTTCCAGTATTGCCTTGGCCTGACGCTCGGTAAATCTCAAATGAGCGGCATCCTCCTCCATGGACTTATCCTTGAAAGAGATATTGGCGGTCTCTCCCTTGGTGAGACAGTTTTCGGCGTCCTTACGGTTCTTGGCACCTCTTATTACTGCAATAACAAGGTCAATTATGTTACAGGCGGTGATAAGTCCCTCCTGCAGTTCGCGCTTATCCTCCTCTTTTTCAAGGAGTACACGGTACTTTCTTTCGATTATCTCATGCTGGAACTTAAGCCAGGCTGCAAGTATGCCGCGAAGCGTCATTACCTCCGGTCTTCCGTCAGAGATCGCAAGCATGTTGACACCAAAGGTATCCTCAAGACGGGTCTTCTTGTAGAGGACATTGCTTATCCTCTCTATGTCCGAATCCTTCTTGAGCTCAATGAAAATGCTGATGCCCTTGGAGTCAGAGGCATTTCCGATATCTGTTATCTCGGGAAGCTTCTTGCCCTCCGCAAGATCTGCGGTCTCCTGCATGAACTTGGAGATGCCCTGACCTATCATAGTATAAGGGATCTCGGTCACTATAAGCTTGTCGTGCTCACCGCGTTTTTTTGCCGGAATATACTCAAGCTTACCTCTTATCTTGATCTTGCCTGAGCCTGTCTCATATATGGACTTTAGCTCGCTCTTGTTGGAAATGATGCCTCCGGTCGGAAAATCCGGACCCGGCATTATCTCAAGCATCTCGTCAATGCTCATATCATTATTATCTACATAAGCAGAGCAAAGATCACAAAGCTCGGAGAGATTGTGACATGGCGTAGAGGTAGTCATACCTACGGCTATACCCTCGGAACCGTTAAGCAGGAAATTCGGTATCCTTACCGGAAGGACTACAGGCTCTTCCTCGGTATTGGCATAAGTCGGAACGAAATCAACCGACTTATCTATGTCTCTCAAGAATACCTCATCTGTGAATTCCTTGAGCTTGGCTTCGGTATATCTGTATGCTGCTGCCGTATCACCCTCTATCGATCCGAAGTTGCCTTTACCGTCAACGAGCGGTACAGACTTCTTGAAGTCCTGAGAGAGCACGACCATGGTCTCATATATTGAGGAATCACCGTGAGGATGGAAACGACCCATGCAGTCACCAGTGATACGTGCGGATTTCATTTCCTTTTTGTCATGATGAACATGTAGATTATCCATATCATAGAGGAGACGTCTCTGTACTGGCTTAAGTCCGTCACGTATATCCGGCACCGCACGTGCCGTAATGACAGACATGCTGTAATCCAGATACGATTTCTGCATTTCCTCACTGTATTCCGTTCTTAATATCTTTTCAGGCATATTATTTCCTCGTTAATTGCAGACAGCATAATAATCTGCCGTCTACGTATATTTTAAAAAGAATAGGAGTCCATCTATGAAACAAAAGCAGGCAGATACCGAATTCTATTCGACCTATTATATAAAAAATGATAAAACAGGCCGCATTTACAATAGCAAATTATAGCTATACATTTTATATTTTATCGACAAAGTACAATATAAACTTAGGTATCTATCTCTGCTTCATTTGCATGCTCATATATGAAATCGCGTCGCGGTCCGACCTCGGTTCCCATGAGCATCTCGGTAACCTCGGATGCCAGTCTCGCATCCTCAATCTCAACTCTCTTAAGCACTCGTCTCTCGGGATCCAGAGTTGTTGCCCAAAGCTCCTCAGGATCCATCTCACCCAATCCCTTGAAACGCTTAAGCTCAAAGCTCGAGCCTTCGTGAGTCTTCTTGTATTTTGCAAGCTCATGGTCGTTATAGAGATACTGCGGCTTGCCGTTTCTCGACTTCGGTGTAACCAGATAGAGCGGCGGCATTGACACATATATGTGTCCGTTATATATAAGCTCAGGCATAAATCTGTAGAAGAAAGTGAGCAGCAAAGTATCGATATGACTTCCGTCAACATCGGCATCAGTCATAAGTATTATCTTATTGTAACGAAGCTTCGTTATGTCAAAGTCATTGCCGTAGCCTTCGGAAAATCCGCAGCCGAAGCTGTTGATCATGGTCTTGATCTCGGCATTTGCAAGCACCTTGTCCATAGAAGCCTTCTCTACATTAAGTATCTTGCCTCGGATAGGCAATATAGCCTGGAACTCACGATTTCTGCCCGAACCCGCAGAGCCTCCGGCAGAGTCTCCCTCTACTATAAATATCTCACATTTTTCGGCGTCCCTTGAGGTACACACCTTGAGCTTGCCGTTTGAGTCAAAGGAAAATTTATTCTTGCTTAAGAGATTGGTCTTGGCCTTCTCCTCCGCCTTTCTGATCTTGGCAGACTTCTCAGCACAGGCAATAACAGCCTTGATCGTATCAACATTACGGTCAAAATAATGCTCAAGCTTCTCTCCGGTAACATAAGCCACATCCGTCGCAGCCTCGGCACTCGCAAGCTTGGTCTTGGTCTGTCCCTCGAAGATAGGCTCTCTGTACTTTATCGCAATTACACAGGTCATGCCGTTTCTGGTATCGGCTCCGGTAAAGTTCTGATCCTTATCCTTGAGCATACCGAGCTGTCTCGCATAGCTGTTGATGAGCTGGGTATATTTGGTCTTGAAGCCTGTGATATGGGTTCCGCCCTCCTGCGTGAAGATATTGTTGCAGAAGCCGTGAATATTCTCTTCAAAAGCATCCACATATTGGAAGCAGCATTCCACCTCACAGCCGTTATAGCTGTCCTTGAAATAAATAAGCTCGGTAACAGCCGTATCGCCCTTATTAAGCTCTCTGATATAAGCCTTGAGTCCGTCCGGCTCGTGATATATTATCTCACTGTCACTTGCAGGCTTTCCCGATTTGGCTTCCGCAGCTTTTGTTTTTTCTTCTTCTGAAAATGCATCCGTCTGTGATGCATTGCCGGATCCGTTTGTATCGCCGAAGCTGAAGCTAAGCTGTCCCTCGGCATCCTCCGAAGCGTCTGTTGCAAGTGTTGTGCCTGAATGACCCCCGTAAGCTGCTCCGTATATATCCGAAGTATGCTCAGAGCTTGCCGGATCATGCCAGTTATCTGT
>Ga0129312_1001340_pt1 | contig 14692 bp, 17 predicted proteins | sample O827metagenome_FD_94434 | JGI IMG/M metagenome (GOLD analysis project Ga0129312, IMG submission 94434) | Orangutan group fecal microbial communities from Wisconsin, USA - O827 metagenome | ecosystem: Host-associated > Mammals > Digestive system > Large intestine > Fecal | place: USA: Wisconsin... | reverse complement strand
TTTTTAGGTACAGCAGCGGAGAGAGTGGGATTCGAACCCACGCGCCCTTGCGGACAAACGGTTTTCAAGACCGCCTCGTTATGACCACTTCGATATCTCTCCAAAGCGCTCTCTCAAACGTGCTATTGCAGTATACTAGATAATTCCGAGTTTGTCAACAGTTTTTTCAACATTTTTTTACTTTTTTAACCGAATCAAGCAAGTCCCCTGCTTCAATTGCGAAAAGCAATAAGCAGTGGGTGAGGACTTGCTTGTATCAGGAGGAGTGCAAGCTCCTTCTGATAAACTGCGGAGCAGTTATTCGGTGTAGAGCCGCGTAGCGAAGCGGATTGCGAATATCCGCTTGACATCGCTTGTTTACACGATATTTAGGCAGGGTATACTCACCTGTTTAGCAAGCATTCTGCAATCAAAATATCCTCCGGTGTCGTAACCTTTATATTTCGATAGCTTCCCTCCGTCAGCTTTACTTTGACAGAAGAAAAGGCCTCTACCACCATAGCATCATCCGTGATGCCCTTCTGCAGGCTTTCGTCTGAGAGGAGCTTGCTGTAGGCAGCAAAAATAAGCCCGAAGCGAAAGGTCTGCGGCGTCTGGATCTGCCACAATGTGCTTCTGTCCGGTGTTGCATTACTAAAGCCGTCCCTGTCCGCCACCTTGATCGTATCCTTTACAGGCATGGCAGCCACAGCGGCGCCATATTGTTCCGCATCTGCGATCGTTCTGTTTATAATCCCTTCGTCTACCATGGGTCTGGCACCATCATGGATCAGGACGATATCCTCCGGCCCAAGCCGGTCTGAAAGTGCAGTCAGACCGGAAAAGACGGAATGATAGCGTTCCTTCCCCCCGGCAACTACCTGCTTAACTTTTTTAAATCCGAATTTTTCGACAATCTCCTTGCGGCAGTAGTTTAGATCTTCTTCTCCGGTTACAAGGACGATCTGATCGACACCGCTGTTCTCGAATGCTTCCAGAGAATAGCAGAGCAGCGGCTTTCCGCCGATCGGCAGGTACTGCTTTGCCACCTCTGTGTGCATCCGTTTTCCACGGCCCGCGGCTAATACGACCGCGGCCGTTTTCTTTTGTTTTTCCATATCCGGGTACTTCCTCTGTTTTGATCCGTTAATATCAGCGCTCACCAAGCTTAAGATTCGGGACTGCGTTGAGATCCCATCCTGCGCGTGCTCCGTTGATATATTCATAATATCCGGCTGCACCGATCATAGCGGCGTTATCGGTACAGAAAATCGGCGACGGATAGTAGAACCGAAGCCCTGCCTTTTCACACGCCTCCTTCATGCCGGCACGAAGGGCCGTGTTGGATGCAACACCTCCTGCGATCGCCAGCTTATCGTATCCGTATTCCTTAGCGGCCGCTACCGCACGGGATACAAGCACCTCTACCACCGCATTCTGGAAGGAAGCGGCGAGATCCGGTACGCATATTTCTTCTCCACGCATATTGGCCTGATTAATATAATTGAGTACAGCAGATTTCATGCCGCTGAAGCTGAAATCATACTGGGAGCCGCCGACTTTGGCACGCGGAAACTCCATGGCATGGGGATTTCCCTTTTTTGCCGCCTTATCTACCTTAGGTCCGCCCGGATAGCCGAGTCCCACGGCTCTTGCGACTTTGTCAAAGGCCTCTCCTGCTGCATCATCCATTGTGCGGCCGATGATCTCAAACTCTCCGTAATCCTTTACGATGACAAGATGGGTATGGCCGCCGGAAACAATAAGGCACACGAAGGGGGGCTCCAGATCCGGATGCTCGATAAAGTTGGCAGATACATGGCCTTCGATGTGATAGACTCCGACTAACGGCTTCTTTGCGGCGTAGGCGATGGCTTTCGACTCTGCAACACCTACTAAGAGTGCGCCGACAAGCCCAGGGCCGTAGGTGACGGCAATGGCTGTAATCTGCTCCAGTGTCATTCCTGCCTCGTCAAGAGCGGCCTGTATTACCTGATTGATCTTCTCGATATGCTTTCTCGAGGCGATCTCCGGCACAACGCCGCCATACAGTGTATGCAATGCGATCTGAGAGGAGATCACATTGGATAGTACCTCCCTGCCGTTTTTTACGACTGCTGCTGCTGTTTCGTCACAGGAGCTTTCTATTGCCAGTATATATACATCTTCTTCTGTTTTTCGTAATTTCATTGTTTCGCCTCATTTACTGCTTATCGTCATCAAACCCAATTTCCTTTGACCAGCCGTCACGGGCTGTCTTGATCTGCGGGCAGATCTCTCTGATCTCCTCCAGATAATCCTCAGGACGCATCAGGGACGGGCTGTAATGGGTCAGCCACATTTCCCGCGGCATGGCTTCCTTTCCGAGCTTTGCCGCCTCCTGAAACGTCATGTGTTTATATTCTCTCGCCTTTGCTGCCTTTTCCTTTTCACCGTACATGCCCTCGCAGATAAAAAGGTCATTATCCTTCGCATATTCAGCGATCACAGGCACCGGACGTGTATCTGTTGTATAGGTGACAGAGATCCCTCGCCTTTTTTCTCCCAGAACCATATCCGGAGTCAGGATCCTGCCTTCGTGTTCGATCGCCTCCCCCTTCTGGAGACGGCTCCAGAAGCGCTGGGGAATATTTTGCTGCTGCGCCCGTTCCACATCAAATTTTCCGTTTCGCGGGATCGAAATGCGATAGCCATAGCAGGTAACGTTATGGTTAACACGGAATGCATCGATCAGATACGGCCCCGCCTGAAATTGTTCTCTGGGATCCGTAAATTCGCGGAACAATATTGGGAACGGAAGCTCCGGAGCGATTGTTCTCAATGCTCCGACCACACGCTCCAGACCCTTCGGACCCGCAAGGAGCACCGGCTCCACACGCTCCGCATTGCCCATGGTAAGGAGGAAGCCCGGGAGTCCGCTGATATGATCGGCATGATAGTGTGTAAAGCAGATCACGTCCACCGGCTTCGGACTCCAGCCCTTTTCTTTTAGTGCGACCTGAGTTCCCTCACCACAATCGATCAGCAGGTTGCTCCCGTCACAGCGCGCCATCATGGACGTCAGCCAGCGATATGGAAGGGGCTGCATCCCTCCGGTTCCCAATAAGCAAATATCTAACATTCCTATTCCTCATTTCATTCTTTATCATACATAGCATAAGACAGAAGCTCTGTCTGTTCTTCCACATCTACCGGAAGCTTCATCCTGCTTACAAGCTCATCATAACACTCCTCGCAGAGATCAAAATGATGGACTTCTCCGTCTTTCTCCGAAAAGTAGTCCCATACATGGTCAAGCATGAGGGCTCCTTCACGGAGTATCCCGTCTTTTACTGCAAGCTTTTTTCCGCACATATTGCAGAACACTGCCTCAAGCTGTCTATTTTTTCCGTATTTTCTCAAAATTATCCTCACCTTTCTGCCTTCTGTAGTTTTCTCCGGGCACCCCTACATTATAGCTGAAAAATTCGGATTTTTAAGAGGAAATGGCTGGCAGGCCTCTCCTCCACATAATAAAAGCATCCTCCGTCGGAGCATGATAGTAATCGCGCCTTACCGCCTCCTTGCGGAAGCCATAAGATTTATAAAGCCGGATCGCGGGCGTGTTTCCGGCACGCACCTCCAGCGTCAGATCACAGACATTCTTCTCCTGCGCCGATCTCATCATCTGCTCCATCAATTTCCGGGAATACCCGAGTCCTCGATACTCTTTTCCGACGGCTATCCGCATCAGCTCGCCTTCACCGGCAAGAAATCTGACGTTGATATAGCCGCACACACTTTTATCCGGGCACACAAGTACCCAAGCCTCGTCAAATTCACTGTCCAGCATATCCTGCAGCAGCTTTTCTGACCATGCTTCCGAAAAACAGTCTTTTTCCAGTTTTTCTACCTCCGGCACATCTTCGCCGGTCATAGGTCTTAAGAAGACCTCTGATTCATGCATCATTCTTTATGACTTACCTTCTCTTTCTTCGCGTTCGCGCTCCGCCTGGGATTTTCTCAGATAATCCGGCTTATGCTCCATTGCTGTCTCTGTTTTTCCTTCTTTAAAGTAAACAGCTCCCAGAGCGGCAACGGCTGATGCCCTCTGACGATTTACATGGGCCGGCGCAAACAAAGCCCTGACCGTTAAGGTCTCCTCTATCCTGCTTCTGAAAACAGGAACACCGTCTCCTAAGAATATTACCGGCTCTCTCATGGAATTTAAGATCCCCATCAATTCGTCGATATCCATTGCATCCTGTCCGTGCACGATCTCAAAGCTTTCCCTGAAACGGTAAATACCCGTATACACCTGATTTCTTCTTGCATCCATGATCGGACAGATCAGTGCCTCTGTTCCATAAAGATTGTATGCCGTTGCATCTAAGGTCGGCACATGGATCAGCGGCTTATGAAGTGCCAGACCTAATCCCTTTGCCGTTGCAGAACCGATACGAAGTCCCGTAAAGGAGCCGGGGCCTCCCGAAACTGCGATGGCATCCACTGTGGAAAGATCGATCTCCAGAAGCTTTACCATCTCATCGATCATCGGAAGAAGTGTCTGTGAATGCGTCTTTTTAAAATTTACCGTATATTCTGCCATAGTGGTCTCGTCCTCAACGATAGCCACAGAGGCTACCAGAGAGGAGCTCTCGATTCCCAGTATCCGCATTTAATTCTCCTCCACCGTGATTTTTCTGTAATCAAAACCTTTTTCCAGATCTTTTTCTATTGTAACCGTTGTTCTGTGCTCCGGCAGGATCTCCTCGATCAGACCGGACCACTCGATCAGGCAGACGCCATCACCGAAAAAAAGATCCTCATAGCCCACCTCGTCCATCTCACTGATATCCCCGATCCGGTATACGTCGAAATGATACAGGGGAAGGCGTCCTTCATCATACTGCTGAACGATCGTAAACGTAGGGCTGTTTACCGGCTCCGTGATCCCAAGACCTGCGGCAAAGCCCTGTGTAAATACAGTTTTTCCGACTCCCAGATCTCCGTCCAGACAAATTACATCTCCCGGCTTTGCCTTTTCTCCCAGCTCTTTTCCAAGGGCAAAGGTATCCTCCGGGCATAAACTTACTACTGTCATTCTTTCAGCCCTTTCCTTTTTGATTTTGGCAGATTTTTCCGAAAAATCTCCTCCAGCTCCTTCTCTCTCCCGGCAACAGAGCACACCGGGATCAGATATGCGCGGGTAGGGCCTGTCTTTACGATATACATGGAGCGGATCCGGATCACTTTCCAGATCTGATCCCATCCCAGATCGCAGCCCAAATCTCCCAGCTTAACACGAAAGCCGCTGTCTGCAAACTCCATCTCAAGCTCCGCATCAAAGCCCTGTCTTTTTGCCTGTTTCTGTGACTTTCTGTAGAGGATTAACGGCTGTATAACAGAAAAAAGCAGGGCACAGAGAATAAGCAGGACTCTCTGGAACATGCTGACTGTCTCCCACTGCCACGTCACCGCCAGGACGAAGATCGCCCCGGCGGTGAAGAACAGGTTGAATAAACCGGAAAAACCACTGCTGGAATTATACATGGAGAAGGTAAACAGATCCTTGACAGTCAAATTTACAGTTATCTTCATCCGGCATTTTTCCTTTTACACGTATTTTTCTTCTTTAAATGCATTCAGAATACGATTCATGCAGTCTTCGATAACGCTTCTCTGGGTTGCAATGTTGATTCTCTCGAAGCCTCTGCCTTCCACACCGAAGATATAGCCCTCGTCGAGAGCGACCTTTGCCTTTTTCTGCATGATCTGCTCAAGCTTCTCTGCATCTCCGTTTACATATTCGTTGAAATCGATCCATGCAAGATATGTACCCTCTGACGGAACCAGATGAGCCTTCGGCATATTTTTCTTTAAAAATTCATCGATATAGGCAAAGTTTCCGTCAAGATAGTCCTTCAGCTGCTCCAGCCACTCCTCGCCCTCGTTGTAGGCAGCGACCATTGCTGTCAGGCCGAGAGTTCCTGCTCCGTTCATTGCCATCTTATTTCCAAGCAGATCTGTCCATGCCTTCTTGAGCTCCGGATTGTGGATAACGATATTGGAGGTCTTCATTCCGGCTAAGTTAAATGTCTTGCTCGGTGCAGTGCAGACTGCAATACGATCTGCGTAGTCCGGAGCAACGGTTAAGATCGGGTGGAAGGTAACGCCACGGCGCACGAGATCACAATGGATCTCATCACAGATGATCCATTTATCGTATTTCTTACAGATATCTACAACGCTTCTGATCTCATCCTTTGTCCATACACGTCCTGCCGGGTTGTGAGGGCTGCAGAAAACGAATACCTTATTCTTCGGATCTGCCATTTTTTTGTCCAGATCCTCCAGATCCATGCGATAGCTTCCGTTTTCATAAATCAATGGAGAGTCTACGAGAACACGGTCATTGCTCTCTGCCTTCATTGTAAATGGATAGTAGATCGGACGCTGTAACACGATTCCGTCGCCGGGCTCAGTCATTATATTAAGGAGGACAGCATACGCTGATACGATTCCGCCGCAGAAGAACAGGTTCTCTGCCTTTTCTTCCCAGCCGTAACGTCTTTTATACCAGTTAAGGATCGCATTCTGGCATTCTTCTGTTTCATACATGGTATAGCCGAATATTTTTCTGTCGATTCTTTCATGCAATGCCTTCAGGATCGGCTCTGCACATGCAAAATCCATATCCGCTACCCAAAGTGGAAGGCTCTCCGGATCACATCCTGCCGGAAGCTGCTCAACCTTTCTAGCTCCGGTTCCTCTCCTGTCGATCACTTCATCGAAATTGTACTTCATTGTAGTATCCTCCAATCATTTTATATATTTTATTGATGAGTTACCCTATTATTAACGGCTAAAGCTTCATGGAAAGAGAGATCCTCTTTTTAGCCATATCGACACCAATGACCTTGACCTCGACGATATCGCCCACGCTGACTGCCTCCAGTGGGTGCTTAATGTAATGCTTTGTCATCTCCGAAATATGGACAAGACCATCCTGATGGACGCCGATATCCACGAAAGCACCGAAGTCTATTACATTTCGGACAGTTCCCTTTAAGATCATACCGGGCTTAAGATCTTTCATATCGAGAACGTCTGTCCTTAATATCGGCCCCGGCATCTCCTCTCGGGGGTCCCGTGCCGGCTTTTCCAGCTCTTTTATAATATCAAGCAGCGTGATCTCACCGATTCCCAGCTCGTCTGCAAGTTTTCCCGGAGCCGGGATCCTTTTCCCGATCTCCTTCATTGCCCCGCCGCCGATCTCCTCCGGCTTCATCCCGAGTTTCTTCAAAAGCTCAGAGGCTGCCGGATAGCTTTCCGGGTGAACGGAGGTGGAATCCAGCGGATTTTCCCCATCCTTGATCCTCATAAAGCCCGCACACTGTTCATAAGCCTTCGGGCCCAGCTTGGCAACCTTTAAAAGCTGCTTTCTGTTTTTAAACGGGCCGTTCTCCTCCCGGTAGGCTACGATATTCTTCGCGACCGCCTTTGAAATCCCGGAAATATACTCTAACAGAGAGGCAGATGCCGTGTTCAGATCAACGCCGACCTTGTTTACACAGTCCTCTACCACATTACCAAGGGCTTCGCTCAGATGCTTCTGGTTCATATCATGCTGATACTGGCCGACGCCGATCGATTTCGGGTCGATCTTAACCAGCTCCGCCAGCGGATCCTGAAGTCTTCTTGCGATGGAAACAGCACTTCTCTGCCCCACATCAAACTCCGGAAATTCTTCCGTGGCCAGCTTGCTGGCTGAATATACGGAGGCTCCGGCCTCATTTACAATAATATATCTGACCTTCTCCGGGATCTCCTTTAAGAACCCGGCAATGATCTGCTCGGATTCACGGGAAGCCGTTCCGTTTCCCACAGAGATCAGGGAGATATTGTACTCCTCAATAAGCTGTTTCAGCTTCTTCTTTGCATCCTCCACCCGGTTCTGGGGGGCAGTCGGATAGATCACAACGGTGTCGAGCACCTTTCCGGTGGCATCCACGACAGCAAGCTTACAGCCTGTCCGGAAGGCCGGATCCCAGCCGAGCACCACATGACCGGTGATCGGCGGCTGCATGAGAAGCTGCTCCAGATTTTTGCCGAAGACTTTTATCGCTCCGTCCTCTGCTTTTTCTGTCAGCCCGTTTCTTACCTCACGTTCGATCGCCGGTGCGATCAGACGTTCATAGCTGTCGGTGATCACATCCTTAAGGATCGGTGTTGTGACCGGGTTGTCTCTGACGATCACCTGCTTTTCCAGATACAGGAGGATCTTATCCTCCGGAGCTGTGATCTTAACGGTCAGGAGCTTTTCTTTTTCTCCGCGATTTAATGCAAGAACACGATGTCCGGCGCATTTTTTTACCGGCTCCTCGTAATGGTAATACATTTCATAGACGGACTCTGTCTTTTCATCTCTGGCCTCAGAGCTTATGGTTCCTTCGTCCATTGTCACTTTTCTTATATAGGTACGGTATTTTGCTTCTTCCGCGATGCGCTCTGCAAGGATATCCCCTGCACCTGCAATTGCATCCTTAACCGTATTTACTCCCTTTTCTTCGGAAACATAAGCCGCTGCCTCTTTCTCTAACGGCGTCTTTGTCATCTGAAGAAGGATCAGATCTGCCAACGGCTCCAGACCTTTTTCCTTGGCCATGCTGGCTCTCGTCTTACGTTTTGGCCTGTAAGGAAGGTAAAGGTCCTCGACAGCCACCATTGTTGCTGCCATTTCGATCTTTTTCTTAAGCTCTGCTGTCAGCTTTCCCTGTTCCTCGATCGCTGCTGTGACCTGGGCTTTTCTGTCTTCCAGACCTCTCAGATATTTTAACCGTTCATCCAGATTTCGCAGGATCTCATCGTTTAAGGAGCCTGTGGCTTCCTTTCGGTATCTGGCAATAAACGGGATCGTGTTTCCCTCATCAATCAGTTTTACGGCGGCCTCTACCTGCTGGAGTCCTACTCCCAGCTCCTCCGCCAGTGCTGCAATAATATTCATGTAAATCTCCTTTGTCCGTGCTTTGCCGCCGGTCTCCGGCAGTTCATCACGGTAATTATTATAATTCAAAGCAGGAATATATGCAAGACAAAATGACGGTCGGCAGAACGCCTGTTTTGTCATAATCTCTTGTATTTCGATCCCGTTTCAACTATAATGGGAAGAAGCTGACTCAAAAGCAGCTTCATTAAGGAGGAACTATATGACTGAACAAAATGCTTTCGATCCGCATTATAGAAAAAAGCCCAAGAACACCTTCGCCGCCCTCTCTCTCGGATGCGGGATCGCCGGTATCTTGAGCTTATGCTGCATGGGTTTTCCCCTTGCTATCGTTATGGGTGTGGGTGCCGTCTGCTTTGCCGTGCTTTCCCGTCAGGGACGCCCCATGTATGGAAGCGCCATCGTCGGGATCATCCTCGGCGTGACCGCAGTTATCCTCGGCATCGTGGAATTTGTCTATATACTTGCGCTCTCCAATCTGGCCAAGGATCCGGCCAATGCCGCCATCATCAACCAGTTTATGGATCAGGTTGAACAGCAGCTCCGTCAGATGCAAAAGTAAGTAAAAACTGCCGTACCTTTTGACTATACCTTCGGCAGACGCTCCAGAATATCGATACCCCTGCCGATCAGCATATAATTTTTATAAATAAAATTGACGAGCAGGATCAGGATGCCCACATAGATATATCCGTTTCCGAAGGACAGGCGAAACCTCTGTTTTCCGGTAATTCCATATATCGCATAAGAAGCAGCAAAAAGAAGCGCCACAAGGGCGCCGTAAAGAACAAGCGGATGGTATTGAACGCTCAGAAAAAAATGGCCTTTAAGGAGAGCCTTCAGAGCCCGGGTACCTCCGCAGCCGGGACAATAAAGCCCTGTCCATTCATGAAAGAGGCAGGGAAGACTGCCTCTTAAATACAGCGCCACAATAAATCTCAGGTTTTCTGCCATCTTATTTTTCCACTCCAAGGATCTTCACATTCTGGATCCCCGCGAGGATCTCCATATCTCCCACCATTCCGGAAACATCTCCCGTATTCGGCCGCACCTCGGCACTCAGCGTCACCGTTGCCATACCATTGACCGGGATCGCCTGATGGATCGTCAGTATATTGGCGCGATAGTCGGATACCACCTTTAAAAGATCGGAAAGAAGTCCCGGTTCATCCTGCATCTGGATCACCAGTGTGATCGTCTTTCCTCTTGTATTATCCGAAAACGGAGCAATATCATCTTTATATTTATAAAAGGAGCTGCGGCTTAAGCCGACCCGCTCTGCGGCCTCCTGAACGGTCAGCGTCTGATCCGTTTCCAGCAGTCTCTTGGCGTCTGCCACCTTCTGCAGGATCTCGGGAAGCGCCTTATCCCGCACGACATAGTATCTGTTTCTTTCCATTCTTTTTCCTTCCCGTCCCGGATCTGTGCGCCCGTGACAAACATCTATATACATTTATTAAGCGGATATTCGCGATCCGCTATCGAAGCAGGGACTTGCTTGTTTCGGTTACACTTTATCATAGCCCCTTTCCATTTGCAAGTTGAATCATTGACATTCCCCCCATTTCCCGATAAACTGGATACAGCTAAATAGCCCAAACAGGAGGAATACGCCATGAAAACCATGACCATCGCACAGCTTCAGACTCATGTATATTCCGACAAGGAAAAGAACCTTGCCGTATTGCCACAGTATCTGGAAAAAGCAAAGAAGGCAGATGCCGATCTGGTCTGCCTGCCCGAAATGTTTGCCTGTCCTTATGAGACTTCGAATTTTCCGGTCTATGCAGAGCCGGAGGGAGGCCATAGCTGGATGGCTCTTTCTGCTCTTGCAAAGGAATATCAGGTCTATCTGTCTGCCGGATCTGTTCCTGAGCTTACTGATGACGGATCCGTTTACAATACCTCGTATGTGTTTGACCGGAACGGAGCTCAGATCGCAAAGCACAGAAAAGTCCATCTTTTCGATATTGATGTAAAGGGAGGACAGTGCTTTAAGGAATCGGATACACTGACCGCCGGAAGCTGGGCCACCGTATTTGACACGGAATTTGGTAAGATCGGAACCTGCATCTGTTATGATTTCCGTTTTCCGGAATTAGCAAGACGCATGGTCTTAGAGGGAGCAGGCATCATTCTCGTCCCGGCTGCCTTTAACATGACCACCGGACCTGCCCACTGGGAGGTAATGTTCCGCTCCAGAGCCATCGACAATCAGGTATTTGCCTTCGGAACCGCCCCTGCCCGTGACCGGCGCTCCTCTTATCATTCATGGGGACATTCCATCGCGGTATCTCCCTGGGGAACGGTGTTAAACCAGATGGGCGCAAAAGCCGGCATACAGGTGACAACCATCGATCTGGATCAGATCTCGGCCATCCGCAGCCAGCTTCCTCTTTTAAAGCATCGTATGGATAATCTGTAAGAGCTCCTACAGAAGTCTGGTTTCTTCCATGATGCCTGTCTCCTGAAAGATCTCCCACTCGCCGATGTTGACACCGTGGTCGCCGATCTTCTCCAGATACTTGGCGATCATCAGTACATCCACGCAGCTGTCGGCATCGGCTCTGTCCTTTTTAAGGCCCTCCACCACATCCAGCTTTACCCGATTAAAGCAATCATCAATTTTATCATCGGCAGCAACTGCCTCTCTGGCAAGCTCGATATTGCGTTTCACAAATGACTCGACTGCCTTGCGGATCAGTTCCCGTGTTTCTTTTATCATATCCGGCATAACCGCAGAATAGGAGGAGGGGTCTGCCAGTCCCATTCTCGTAAACAGCTCCGCCATGTCGGAAAGATGATTTCCGATCCTTTCAAGATCCGTTACCACCTTGAGCGCCGCAGATACCGTCCTGAGATCCCTTGCTACCGGTGTCTGCCGGGTAAGAAGGCTCAGACATTTTGATTCGATATTTCTCTGCATGTCGCCGATAACGCGGTCATGACGTACAAACCGTTTCATCGTCTCGGCATCTTTTTTCTCCAGTGTGGCAAACAGACAGTCATATCCATCCTCTACCCATTCTGCCATCTGGAGCACATCTTCGCTGAGCTCTGAAAGCTCCTTTTCAAACAATATTCTCGGTGACATATTTTCCCTCCATCAACCAAACCGGCCTGTAATGTAATCCTCGGTCCGCTTATCCTTAGGATGACCGAATATCTTCATCGTTTCATCCATCTCTACCAGCTCACCCAAAAGGAAAAACGCGGTCCGATCCGATACTCTGGCCGCCTGCTGCATATTGTGGGTAACGACCACGACGGTATAGCGGCTTTTCAGATCATTCATCAGATCCTCGATCTTTAAGGTCGAGATCGGATCCAGTGCTGATGTGGGTTCATCCATTAAAAGCACCTCCGGCTCTACTGCCAGCGCTCTGGCGATACAAAGTCTCTGCTGCTGTCCTCCGGATAAGCCCAGTGCCGGGCTCTTTAACCTGTCCTTGACCTCATCAAAGATCGCAGCTCCCTTAAGAGCGTTTTCTACGATCTCATCTAGACGGCTCTTATTTTTTATGCCATGGATCCTCGGCCCATAGGCAATATTGTCATAAATACTCATGGGGAACGGATTGGGCTGCTGGAAGACCATGCCAACCTTTTTTCTGAGCCGCGTGGTGTCCACACCGGCAGCATAGATATCCTCTCCGTCCAGCAATATTTTTCCATCGATCTTCACCCCGTCCACTAGATCATTCATCCGGTTCAGACATTTTAAGAATGTGGATTTTCCACAGCCTGAGGGACCGATCAGTGCAGTGACTGTATTTTCACTGACTTCCATGTTAATGTCCTTCAGGGCATGATTATCTCCGTAATAGAGGTTCAGCCCCTCGACGCGAATTTTACTGTCCAGCATAACTTCTCCTTTCAGAATCTGTTAATCAAGCGGATATTCGCAATCCGCTTCGCTACGCGGCTCTACACCGAATAACTGCTCCGCAGTTTATCAGAAGGAGCTTATACTCCTCCTGATACAAGCAAGTCCCCATCCACTGCTTATTGCTTTTCGCAATTGAAGCAGGGGACTTACTTGATTCGGTTAAATTTTCCGGCCAGATACTTTGTCAGAAGGTTCATGATAAGAACCAGCACCAAAAGCACACAGGCAATTCCGAATGCCACATCGTATTTTCCTTTTGCCATCTGCAGATATAGCTCGATCGTCATGGTTCCGCCCGACTCAAATATCTTTTTAAAGAGTCCCATTCCCATCTTGGGAAGATAAAATCCGCTGCCGGCCGTAAATAACAGCGCCGCCGACTCACCTACGATACGTCCGATGGCTAAGATCACTCCGGTAATGATCCCGGGCATGGCGCTCGGGAGCAGGATCGTCCTTATCATGTACCATTTGGTCGCTCCGATGCCGAGAGCTCCGCTCCGATAGCTGTCCGGAACTGTTCTCAGGGCCTCCTGGGTATTTCTCGCGATCAGGGGAAGCACCATGATCGTCAGGGTCAGGGCGCCTGTCAGCATGGAGTAGCCAAGTCCGAGAACCTCTCCAAAGAATACATTTCCGAAAAGTCCGAAAATAATGGACGGGATACCGGTCAGCGTCTCGATCGTAAATTCCACAAGGGAAACAAATTTTCCCGGCTTTGCATATTCATTTAAGTAAATAGCGCCTCCGATCCCCACCGGAGTAGCTGCCAGAAGTGTCAGCACTACAATGTAAAGTGTATTGACGATATTTCCGGCGATTCCCATATTTCCCTTTGAGGGACTCTGCACAGACAGAAGGAAGTGGGGAGTCACGGTTCTTATGCCCCGGTAAAATACATAAAGGATGATTCCTGCCAGAAGACCTACGGCAAGGAATGCGGAAAGGTAGATCGCTCCTTTTAGGAGGTCATCGGTGATGCGTCTGTGCTTTCCCATAATCGTTGCAGTCTCCATTATGCATCCTCCTTTCCCTTAAGGATCCTTGCGAGGCTGATATTGATCACCATGATAAATACGAACAGTACCAATCCGATCGTAAACAATACCTGTCTGTGAAGTCCTGCCGCATATCCCATTTCTGCTACAATAGCGGTTGTAAGGAAACGAACCGAGTTAAAGGGAAGCGGGAAATTGACAGAGCTTCCGGATACCAGCGTGATGGCCATTGCCTCTCCGATCGCACGCCCGGTTCCTAGAACGATGGCTGCCGTGATCCCGGATCTGGCATACGGAAGCAGTACCTTGAATATCGTCTGTATCTTGGATGCCCCCATTGCAAGGGAAGCTGCCGCCTGCTGTTTCGGTACTGCATGAAGTGCCGACACACTTACATTGATCACCGTCGGAAGGATCATGATCGCAAGGACGATGATCGCAGAGAGCAGATTCGCTCCCCCCGTAAACTGATGGGAGGGCGAATCCGAAAACAGTGCCAGCTCAATCTTATACATAAACGGGTTTAAAAGATAAATCCCGAGAAGCCCGTAGATAACGGACGGGATGCCCGCAAGAAGCTCTACTGCCGGTTTTACGATAGCTGCCAGCCTTGGAGAAGCAATTTCTTCAATAAAAACTGCGGTGAGGATCCCCACCGGAGCTCCGATGAGGACTGCCAGAGCCGTGCCAATGATGGAAGTAAGGATAACATATAAGATCCCGAAGGAAGGCTCCGCTGAGGCTGGCTGCCAGACGGTCCCAAAGAGGAGCTCCTTGACTCCTACCTTGAGAAGCGCCGGCGTACCGTTTATGAACATGTATATGGTAATGGATGCAACA
>Ga0129312_1001339_pt1 | contig 14700 bp, 14 predicted proteins | sample O827metagenome_FD_94434 | JGI IMG/M metagenome (GOLD analysis project Ga0129312, IMG submission 94434) | Orangutan group fecal microbial communities from Wisconsin, USA - O827 metagenome | ecosystem: Host-associated > Mammals > Digestive system > Large intestine > Fecal | place: USA: Wisconsin... | reverse complement strand
TTTATGAACGTGCTGGTCGTACCGTCAATCGAAGACGAATTCCGCAGGGAAAGGGCAGTGGATGAGCTTCCTCAGTCTGCGGCAGGAAAAACGATAATGACCACAGAGCCGAAATTCGTGCCGGAGGAAGCGGTAAATATCACCGTTGACGAAAGCGTGGAAATGAATGTCAGACTTATCGACTGCGTAGGCTACATAGTTCCCGGCGCAAAGGGCTATATAGAAAACGAAGCTCCGAGAATGGTCAAAACGCCGTGGTTTGACGAGGAAGTACCGTTCAATATGGCAGCGGAGGTCGGTACTCATAAGGTAATCACAGAACACAGCACCATAGGACTTGTGGTAACCACAGACGGCAGTATCACCGATATTCCGAGAGAGGAATACGAGGCGGCGGAGGAACGTGTGATAAACGAGCTGAAAAGCATAAAAAAGCCGTTTACCGTAGTGCTTAACTGCAGCGATCCCTCATCGGAAGAATCAAAAGAGCTTGCTTGCAGGCTTTCAGAAAAGTACGGCTGTACCGTTACACCGCTGAACTGCCTTTACATCACCGAAGAAAATATAAAGGAACTGCTGTCCGATGTGCTGATGGGCTTTCCCGTAAGAGAGATAGGCATTAAACTGCCGAAGTGGTTAGCCTCCCTCGACAATGACCATTACCTGAAAAAGCAGGTATTCGAAGCTGTGAGGACATCTGCGGAAAATATCTCCTGTATGGGTGATTTAGACAGCTTCACGGGCAAAATAGGGCAGTGCGAAAGCGTCAGCCGTTGCAGTAAGGATAAAACGGAGCTTGGCTCAGGAACTGCCTATGTTACTGTGGAGCTGGGGCAGGAACTTTTCTATAAGGTGCTTGGCGAAACCACAGGCATCGAGCTTAGCGACGAGGGCGACCTTATGCCTTGTATGATTGAGCTTGCAAGAATCAAGAAAGAGTACGAAAAAGTCAGCACAGCACTTGAGCAGGTCAGAGCCACAGGATACGGGATAGTAATGCCGTCCGCCGAGGAGCTTACCCTTGAAGAACCCGAAATTGTAAAGCAGGGCGGAAAATTCGGAGTAAGGCTCAAAGCGTCCGCCCCGTCAATTCATATGACCCTTGCAAATATCAACACTGAGGTAAACCCGATAGTCGGCAGTGAAAAGCAATCGGAGGATCTTGTAAAGTATCTTCTCAGAGAATTTGAGGAAAATCCCACAAAGATATGGGAAAGCAATATTTTCGGAAAATCGCTCCACGAGCTTGTAAACGAGGGTCTGCACAATAAGCTGAGCCGTATGCCCGATGACGCAAGAGCAAAACTGCAGGAGGCGATACAGAGGATTATCAATGACGGCTGTAACGGGCTTATCTGTCTTATATTATAAAAGTCCGCCATATAAAAAGACCGCACCTCATCACAGGTGCGGTCTTACTTATCTTAAACCTTATTGCATCGCAGGATTACCGCCAAGCAGACTGAACACATCGATCCCCGCAAGGCTCAGCAGAAAACTGATACCAATGAACAGCACAACAGCAACAACAGCCGCTATCCATACCGATCTTTTCTGCTTTTTCGTCCAGGTGTGCTGGGGACGCGCTTCATCACTCACGCTGAATGAGATCGTTTCATCGCTTTTTACATTGTCCCGTGCGATCATATCGTCATTTTCGTGGTTTTCGCCGTCTTCTGCGTCTGCCAATACTTTTTCTTCGCTCATATCCGTCCTTATTTTACTATATATTCCTTAGCCTTTTCAAGAATAAGCTGCTCCCTTTTAAGTACAAAGCTCATCTGATATTCCTTGCACTGCTCGGAAAGTGCCTTAAGCCTGCTTACAGCCTCGTCATAAGGCATCCATTCTATTTTATATCCAAGTCTTTCCTGCGAACGTTCAAGCATCGCAGTATCGCACTTGTCAGATGCTTTCTTTGCCACATAGCAGTGCGAAACCATACAGAATTTTCTCTTGAACTTATGTTCCTCTATCCATCCGAGATAGCCTAAAAGCTCGGCAGGGTAGCCGGTTTCTTCCGTTACTTCCCTTAAAAATGCCTTGTCGGGAGTTTCTGTTATCTCTATACTTCCGCCGGGCAGCTTGTAATATTCGGAGTCTTCTATTTTCATCATGGCAATGTTGCCCTCGCCGTCTGTCATGACTCCTCTTGTGTTATAACGTGCGTCGTCATCGATGTACTGAGGCTCACCGCCAAAGAAATCGCTTTCGGTTATCTTTGCAATAAGCATTAATATGTCGTCCCTTTCATAGTGCGGAGCTTTCCGCTGTTTTTTTCATACATATAATATCACAAACGCACCTGCATTGCAATATAAAAAGTTAATTCGGATTTGTAGAAAACACCTATATATATCCCTTAATTATTGGTGATTATGCACAGTGGAACTTGACGTGCATTAGTGATATAATAACTTTGTCCGACTAAAAAAATATGAGGAAAGATAAAAATGGAAAATACAGCAACCGTCAGCGGCACAGAAGTTAAAAAATACAGACGTGCAGGCTTTATGGACGAAGTAAGAGGCTTCTGCATACTCTGTATGGTAGTGTATCACGTCTGCTTCGACCTTAACTACACCTATAATATTCACATCCCGATAATGTTCGACGACTGGTTTGACATTGTCCGTGACATTTTTGCGGGAGCATTTATGTTCATATCCGGTATGAGCAGCCGCTATTCGCATAATAACGCAAAGCGTGGCATCCAGTGCTTTTTTATAGGTATGATAATAACCTTCATTTTCGCATTCTTTGCACCCTCCGCCCCCATACTTTTCGGAATACTGCACTTTATGGGCGTATCTATGATGATATATGCGATAGGGGATAAGTATTTTCTTAAGATTCCTGCACCGGTCGGAATAGCCGTGTGCGCCGTGCTTTTCTTATTAACAAGAGGAATTATGTACGGCTATCTCGGACCTGCGCAAGGTGTCGGAATAAAGCTGCCCGAATTTATCTACAATGCAGGACTTCTTTTTCCGCTCGGCTTCAGATCACCGAGTTTTCAGTCAATGGATTATTTTCCGCTCCTGCCATGGTTTTTCGTCTTTCTGGCAGGTGCTTACACAGGAAAATATGCTATCGAGGATAAAATGCCGGCATTCTTCTATAAAACACATTGCAAACCGCTTACGCTTGCAGGCAGATATACCCTTTGGATATACGTTGCGCATCAGCCTGTAGCGATGGTCTTTTTCCTGCTGATTTTCGGAAAAATATAAAATTTCAAAAAAGTCTTGACAAACCGTTTTCGGTTTGCTATAATAATATAGCTTGACAAGTATACAACTTTGTCAACATCCCTTGCTCGTACAAGAGTACGGGCTTAATATCCACAAGGAGGTGCTTTATAATGGCAAAGCTCAGCGAAAAGTATGAGGCAGTTGTTGTATTTTCACTCAAGAACGGTGAGGATGCAGTAAAGGCTCTCGTTGCTAAGTTCTCTGATCTGATCAAGGAACACGGCACATTAGTTGACGTTGATGAATGGGGCGCTCGTAAGCTCGCTTACGAGATAAACTACGAAACCGACGGTTATTATGTAGTTTACAGCTTCGACTGCAAGCCTGATTTCCCTATGGAATTCGAGCGTATCATCAACATCACTGACGGCGTTATCCGTTCGCTCGTAACGGTACGCAAGTAATCAAGGTTTGAAAACAGACAGGAGGAACGATAACGTATGTACAACAAGGTAATTATGATGGGTAGGATCGTCAACGACCTTGAGCTGAGATCGACACCTGCGGGTGCTTCCGTGCTTTCTTTCAGAATTGCGGTAGATCGCAGATTTCAGACAAAGGGAGAAGACAGAAAATCCGATTTCTTCAATGTTGTCGCATGGCGTAACGAGGCAGAATTCATTTCGAGATATTTTGCAAAAGGACGCATGATACTTATCGAGGGTGAGCTTCAGAACAGATCTTACCAGGATAAGAACGGCAATACAGCTTACATTACCGAGATCATCGTTGACCGTTCCACGTTCACAGGCGAAAAGGCTAACAACACACAGGGTACATCCTCTGCTTATCAGAGTTACCCCGGTAATGCCGCTAAAAGTGCTCCCGAGCATCCTGCACAGACTTCAAACACAGCGCCCACAGTGTCGCAGGGTAACAATTCGGATTTCACCGTAGAATCCGGTGACGATGACGATTACCCGTTCTGATCAAAATAAGGAGGATAAAACAATGTCTGAAAGAGAAAAGAACGAAAAGTCAACAGTTCGTCCTATGAAGCGTACAAGAAAAAAAGTTTGCGCATTCTGTGCCGACAGAGCTGAATTCATTGACTATAAGGATGTAGCTAAGCTCAGAAAGTGCATGACAGAGCGTTACAAGATTCTGCCCCGCAGAGTAACAGGTTGCTGCGCATATCATCAGAGAGAGCTTACAACAGCTATCAAGAAGGCTAGACAGGTAGCTCTTATTCCTTACGTTTCTGACTAAGTTATAAACAGCTTTATAAAAAATCGATGCTTAAACCGCATCGATTTTTTTGTTTGTAGAAAAAGTCTGTTTTTCAAAAAAGTGCTTATTCTCTATCCCTATAAGAACGCTTTGTGGGCTTTCCGTCCTGCAATCGTTGTCGTTTGTTGTGTCGGTGCGTCACGGCCTCGACAGCCATTTGTGCCGTTGCATCGTGCAACGGCTTTATGTGGCTGTCTTTATGCATCCTTGCATAACGGCTTTATGTGGCTGTCTTTATGCATCCTTGCATAACGGCTTTGCGTGACTGACTTTACGCATCCTTGCATACCGACATTGTTTGACCGCTTATATACGTCCTTGCATAGAGCCTTTGGGCATACACGCCCGGCAGCCGTGCCGGGGCTGAATATGGGGCTGCCGCCCTCACCAAGCAAGGATGCTTGCAGTCGGTCGCACACAGTCGCTGCACGATGCAGCGACACCAACGACTGACAACCCGCATTGGGGCTACGCCCAAACCCCTTTTTTAAGAATTATATAGGTAAATCGATGCTTAAACCGCATCGATTTTTTTATTTTTATCTATTGATTATTTCCTTAAAATGCTGTATAATAATACAGTATGATTGTGAGGTGTGTGTTTTGGCACAGAAAAAAGGAAAAAATAAATTCGGAATAACACCGTCTATGATATTTCTGAATCTTTTACTGGTTCTTATCATCTGCACAGTGTGTTTCTTTACCTATAATATTATAAACGGCGAGGATAATACTTCATCCGAGGCGCCGTTCACAGCGGTGACATCCGCACCGCCCGAAACTTCCGCTCCGGCTACTACCGCAGGCAGTACGGAAAAGCCCGACAGCAACTCATCCGTTGCCACATCGGATAACGAGCCGACACTTGACTTTGATAAGGACTATTTCTCCTCATCGCTGTTCATAGGCGACAGTATCTCCACCGGCCTTAGCCTTTACGGCTTCCTCGATCAGCAGAACGTATTCGCTCAGCAGGGTCTTGCACCCTCTACGGCGCTTGACGCTGACATTGACGGAGTGACGCTTTCGGATAAGATTGCTTCATTCAAGCCCAAGAAGATATTCGTGATGCTCGGCACAAACAGCGTCGGCTATGCCGATAACGAAACGCTTGCAGGCAATATGAAGGAGCTTGTGGAAAAGATTTCGGCTCTTACAAAGGCTAAGATATACGTTGTATCCATTCCGCCCGTAACAGCAGAAGCGGAGAAGTCGGACGAGAATGCGCTCACCCTTAAGGACATCACCGATTATAATACAAAACTCAAATCAGCAATTTCAGGTACTTCGGCAACATTCATCGACCTTAACAGCATTCTTTCCGACAAGGACGGATATTTCAATGCCGATTATGCCGAAATGGACGGAATTCACTTTATGGGAAAAACCTACGAGGTAATGCTCAGCTATCTGCAGAAGCATTCTTCATAAATATCAAAAGGGGCAATATATTAGAATGAAACATATAGCTGATTGTAAAACAATAGCAATATCGTTAATCTCTATATTATCAATAGTTCTTTGCAGCTGTTCGGATGTAACGGTGTCGCAGGATAGTTCGTTGTCAAAAAATGACACAACAACCCCTGTAAAAACATCATTAACCGACACCAAAACATCAACTGTAGCGACAACCGTTAAAATCGTTACTACGTCGGCTACTACAGCCGTTACAACGACCGAAACGACACTGCCTGAAACTACAGCTGTAGAAACAGAGCCAAAACCGGCTCCGACTGATCCGCCAAAAACCTCTGAAACCGCTCCACAAGCCAGACCGACAGCCTCAACAGACTTCGATGCCTCGTTTTTTGACGATGCGCTGTTCATAGGCGACAGCATTACTACCGGTCTTTACCTTTACGGTTATCTTGACGAGTCCCTCGTCTACGCAAAGCTAGGTCTTGCCCCCTCAACCGCATTGGAAAGCGAAATAGACGGTGTAACCATAAACAGTAAAATAAAGGCAAATAATCCCAAAAAGATATATATTATGCTCGGCACGAACAGCGTTGGCTATACCGACGGCAATTACCTTGCAAATTGTATGGGCGAACTTGTACAACATATTTCACAAATCACAAAAGCAAAGGTATACGTTCTGTCTATCCCGCCAATAACATATTATGCCGAAGCAGACTATGACAACGCACTTACAACATCGGCGATAAACGAGTATAATGCCGCATTGAAAAGCGTAATCAAAGGCACAAAGGCAAAATTTCTCGACTTTCATTCTGTGCTGACCGCTCCCGACGGATATTATTACGAGGAATATCACGAGATGGACGGAATTCACTTTATGGGTTCAACGTATCAGGTTATGCTAAGTTTCCTTGAGAAACATTCTTAATATAAAATGTGCATAAAAGAAAGGAATTATGAACAATGAAAAGCAGTATCACAAAGAGAATAATGGCAGGAATTGTCTGCGCTATGGTCGCAGTTTCAATATGCGGATGCTCCGAAAAACCCGCTCAGTCATCGGCTTCGGAAAGCTCCGTCACATCCGATGCAAGCTCGGTTTCCGAGGCTTCTGACAGCAGTACGGCGACCGGTACAGCCGCCGAAATCACAGCTAAGATACAGGAAGATGTCAAGTTTCCCGGTATGGCTGAAATAGGCGCAGACCGCATGGCAGGCTACTATGACGTTGCCGCCGACAAGATAGACAGCTACAGTGCCTATATCTGCGGATCGGGCGCTTATCCCGATGAGATTGCGGTTTTCAAAATGAAGTCTGCCGACGATGTTAATGCCGTAAAATCGGTTCTCGAAAAGCGTGTAGAGAGCCAGAGCGCCACATTCAAGGACTATACGCCCGATGAAATGTACAAGATAGACGGCAACAACGTAGTTACAAGCGGTAACTATGTAGCGCTTATCATCTGTGCCGACAACGCAAAGGCTATTGAAGATTTCAAGGCAATGGCTAAGTAAATCAGTAAAATGAAAGGAGAACCGTATGGCTATAGAGTGTCTTGTTATAACGTTTATACTTGGGGCTATAGTGTTCTCGTTCGCCAGAGCCGACAGAATCCGCTGGGTCATAGCGACTGTTCCGCTTGGGATACTGCCGCTTGCCAACTGCGTGTCCTGCTTTATCTGTACCACATTTCTGGGGTGCGAGCTGCCTGAGAATATCGCTGCGGTAATACTTCTTCTTGCGGTGATGGCATCGTGCGTGTGGATAGGCATAGCGTCGGGTTTTCTGCGTACAAACCGTATGCGGATACCTTATATATGCGTTGGCATCGGCTTCAATGTGGTTCTTGGGCTTATTCTACTGAATTTCTATATCGGATTGTTGTAATCCGGCTATGAAACGGAGATTCACAGCTATAAACAAATACCGCACCGCCGTAAATTTCTACGGCGGTATTTTTATCTTTGCGTTATATCCGCATCCGTCATTCGTCAATAGACAAATTGTATAAAAATGAACTCGGAATTTTAGTTACTTATTCCTAAAAGACATATTGACAAATCGGAGATAACACTATATAATATTAATTGTATTTCGCTCACCACTACATATTGTGGTTTTACGACTAAAGCTTAAACGAGAGGGAGAAATAAATGCTGACTAAAATTCAAAAGAGGGACGGACGTACAGTACCGTTCAACATTGAAAAGATAGCCGATGCTATATATAAGGCGGCGAGAGCTGTCGGTGGCAACGATTATCAGGAAGCCGGTGAAATGGCTGAAAAGGTTTGCGATTATCTTGAGGCAAACGTAAATAAGACAGGGGAGCTTCCCACTGTAGAAGAGGTTCAGGACGCTGTAGAAAAGGTGCTTGTTGAAAGCGGCCACGCAAAGACTGCCAAGGCTTATATCCTTTACAGAGCCGACAGAACAAGGGTAAGAGAAATGAACACCAGCCTTATGAAGATCTATGAGGATCTTACATTCAAGGCTGCAAGAGATTGCGATATTAAGCGTGAAAACGCCAACATTGACGGAGATACCGCAATGGGCACAATGCTCAAATACGGCTCTGAGGGTGCAAAGCAGTTCAACGAGATGTATGTTCTTGCTCCCGAACATTCAAAGGCGCACAGGGACGGCGATATACATATCCACGACCTTGACTTTTTAACGCTTACCACGACCTGCTGTCAGATCGACCTTATCAAGCTGTTCAAGAACGGCTTCTCGACAGGTCACGGCTTCCTCAGAGAGCCTAACGAAATCAGCAGCTATTCTGCGCTTGCCTGCATTGCCATCCAGTCAAACCAGAACGATCAGCACGGCGGACAGTCTATACCGAATTTCGACTATTCTATGGCTGACGGCGTAAGAAAGACATATAAGCACCGCTATGCTCAGAATATCGTAAGAGGACTTGAGCTTATAGGCGGCATTGAAGACCTTGCAACAGCGGAAGCCGATGTAAAGGCATATACAAAGAAGCTCGAAGAAGAAAAGCAGCTTTGTCCTGTTCTCGCCAACGATAACGGCTATCAGGACGCAGAGCGTGAATGCCTCAGAGAGATTTGCCCCGATATCAGCGATGAAATAATCGAAAAGATACAGAAATTCGCACTGAAGCAGGCTGAAGTGGAAACCGACAGAGCCACATATCAGGCTATGGAGGCGCTTGTACACAACCTCAACACAATGAACAGCCGTGCAGGCGCTCAGATACCGTTCTCATCCATAAACTACGGTACAGACACCTCTCCCGAAGGCAGAATGGTAATAAAGAACGTTCTGCTTGCTACAGAGGCTGGTCTTGGCAACGGCGAAACACCCATCTTCCCGATACATATCTTCAAGGTAAAGGACGGCCTTAACTATAACGAGGGCGATCCTAACTACGATCTGTTCAAGCTGGCTTGCAGAGTATCGGCAAAAAGACTGTTCCCGAACTTCTCATTTATCGACGCTCCCTACAATCTTCAGTATTACAAGCCCGGCGACTATAATACGGAAATCGCATATATGGGATGCCGTACCCGTGTAATAGGCAATGTTTACGATCCCACAAGAGAAATAGTAACAGGACGAGGAAACCTTTCGTTCACATCTATAAATCTGCCCAGACTCGGTATACTTGCAGGCGGAGATATTGTAAAGTTCTTTGAGATGCTTGAGGACAGAATGAATCTTGTCATAGATCAGCTTCTCTACAGATTCAAGATACAGTCGCAAAAGAAAGTAAAGAACTATCCGTTCCTTATGGGACAGGGAATATGGATCGACTCCGAAAAGCTCAACCCCAACGATACTATCGGAGAGGTGTTAAAGCACGGTACGCTTTCTGTAGGCTTTATAGGTCTTGCGGAATGCCTCAAGGCGCTTATCGGCGTTCATCACGGCGAAAGCAAGGAGGCTCAGGAGCTTGGTCTGCGTATTATAGGCAGAATGAGAGCAAGAATGGACGAAGAAAGCAAGAAGACCGGTCTTAACTTCTCGCTCCTTGCAACACCTGCAGAAGGTCTTTCGGGCAGATTTGTAAAAATCGACCGCAAGAAGTTCGGCAAAATCGAAGGCGTAACAGACAGAGAATACTACACGAACTCATTCCATGTGCCTGTTTACTTCCCCATCAACGCATTCAGAAAAATCAAGCTGGAAGCGCCTTATCACGCACTCACAAACGCAGGTCATATCAGCTATGTAGAACTTGACGGCGACCCGCTTCAGAACCTTGAGGCATTTGAGCAGATTATCAGATGTATGAAGGAATCGGGTATCGGCTACGGTTCGATAAACCACCCCGTAGACAGAGATCCCTGCTGCGGATACACGGGTATAATCGGTGACGTATGCCCCAAGTGCGGAAGAAGCGATCACGGCGACAACACAAGATTTGAGCGTATCCGCCGTATAACAGGCTATCTTGTAGGCACTGTTGACCGATTCAACAACGGCAAGAGAGCCGAAGAAAGAGATAGAGTAAAGCACAGCGTTTCTGCAGACGACGCAGAAATCTGACGGTTTATAAAGACTGCGAAAGAATCCGGCACATCCTGCCGGATTTTTTGCGTTCAGGGCTTGAAATCGGCGGCGGTTTAGTATATACTATCCATAAAGCCCATAAGCCCATAAGCCGAGCTGTAAGGGCTGTGTGAAAGCAAAAACAGAAAAGAGGTATTTCTATGGGCGAATACGGCAAAAGAGCCGAACAACTGTTTATGGAAGGGTACAACTGCTCACAGGCGGTCTTGCTCAGCTACTCGGATATAACGGGGCTTGACGATAAGACGGCGGCTATGCTTGCATCGGGCTTCGGCGGAGGTATGGGACGTATGCGTGAGGTATGCGGCGCAGTAAGCGGAATGTTCATCGTACTGGGCATAGTTGCTGGCTACAGTGATCCCTCTGACGCACAGGGCAAGAAATCCACCTATGCCGCAATACAGGAGCTTGCTTCACGCTTCAGAAAAGAAAACGGCAGTATAATCTGCAAGGAGCTTCTCGGACTGTCAAAGCCCGAAGGGACATATATACCCGAAGACAGAACGAAAGAGTATTATAAAAAACGGCCTTGTCCGAAAATCGTCTGTATGGCGGCTGATATACTTGAAGAATATCTTGATGAACACGGTTATCTGACCGGGAAAGGAATCTGACATGATCGCACTTATTACGGGCGCAAGCTCGGGAATCGGAAAAGAAATGGCAAAAAACCTTGCTACAAGAGGGGTAAATCTTATACTTGTCGCAAGAAGAACAGAGCGCCTGCTGGCACTCAAGGAAGAAATCGTATACAACTGTCCCGAAATAAAGGTCAAGACAATTACAGCCGACCTTTCAAAAGAAGAACAGTGCTTTGAAGTTTACAACAGGGTAAAGGATTATAAAATTGATTTTCTTTTTAACAATGCGGGATTCGGTCTGTACGGTCCGTTCCTTGAAACAGATCTTAAAGACGAGCTTTCGATGATAAACGTCAATATAAAGGCTGTTCATATTCTGACAAAGCTGTTCCTGCGTGATTTTGCCGCAAGAAACAGCGGATATATCCTTAACACTGCGTCTGTTGCAGGCTTTATGGCAGGACCTCTGCTTGCGACATACTATGCGACAAAAAACTATGTCGTACAGCTTACCAAGGCGATTTATGAGGAGCTGAGAAGCACAGGCAGCAGGGTAGTGATAAGCGCACTTTGCCCCGGACCTGTAGATACCGAATTCAACAGCGTTGCAGGCGTAAAGAGCTTCGGAATACCGAGCGAGAACGAGGCTTATGTTGCGGACTATGCTATCGAGCGTCTTTTATGCGGCGATCTGCTGATAATCCCCGGCGTTACCACCAAGGCGGCTGCGGCAGGCTCAAGATTTGCTCCGACAAAATTCCTTCTCAGAACGGTAAGAACGTTACAGGAGCAGAAAAACAAGTAAAGATATAATGTGAGGAACTATGGCGTATACTACAGATTTAAACGCTGGGCTTGTTTCAAAGCAGGCAAGCAAAAATACAAAAATGCTTTATGAATATCTTAAAAGCATTTACGGCAAAAAACATCTGGCTGGTCAGCAGTATCTGCAAGGTGAAGAAGTCGAGGATCTTGTGTACTATCATCTGACGGGAAAGCTCCCCGCCGTGAGAGGATATGACTTTATGGGGGTAAGCTCCTGCAAGAAAACGGACGATCAGGTAGACAGGGCGATAAAATGGGCTACTCAGTGCGGAGGCATTGTCACAATGTGCTGGCACTGGTACGCTCCGAACGATATGAACGATTATTCAAAAGGCTCATCGTTCTACTACAAGACGACAGGCTACGATCACAAGACCTGCTTCGATTTATGCAAGGGCGTAACCGAAGGCACTGCGGAATATGAATTTATTATCCGTGAGATCGATATGGTGTCAGCCGAGCTTAAGCGTATGGCACAGCTTGATATACCTGTGCTGTGGCGGCCTCTGCACGAGGCAAACGGCAACTGGTTCTGGTGGGGAAACCACGACGAACAGCACCGTGAAGCGTATAAGAAGCTGTGGTATATGATATTTGACCGTATGGAAAATTATCACAAGCTGACCAATCTTATATGGGTATGGAACGGTCAGGACAAGTGTATGGAGGTAAGTCCGGACACGTTTGACATCTGCGGAGATGATATTTACTCGGTAAAGGAATACGATCATTCTTCCCAGAAGCAGAGATTTGAATATATGACCGAGCTTGCACACGGCAAGATGATAACCTTGTCCGAATGCGGTTATATCCCCGATCCCGATGAGATGAAAAAGGACAACGCCATGTGGCTGTGGTGGCTCCCGTGGTGGGGCGAGTTTGTCTACAAGAGGGAAGGGTACAAGCCTGTTTTTGATAAAGACGGCTACACTGTGATAAACGAAAAATATATGACAGAGGACTTTATGAAGCGTGTTATGGCTCATCCCGATGTCATAATGCGTGAGGATCTGCCGTGGTACGACAAGGATAAGCACAAGCTCCCCGATGCGCTTTCGGCAAATCTTGAGAGGATAAATAGCAAATGAGGAAAGCACTCGCTGTATTATCTGCCGTAATCATTGCCGCAATGCTCTGCGGCTGTGCCGATGATATTTCTTCTGTACAGCAGGAGGACAGCTTCTCCCGTTCATCTACAAAATGGACGGTAACTAAGGTGGCTGACGATGATATTTCCTGCGAGGGTCTTGTACTCACAGCGCTTAACAGCGGCGATTTTCCCGAAATGGTAAAAGCAACGGACAGCACACTGCTTGATACGATAATGGATTTCAGCAAATACGGTATCACAGATTACTGCGTATATCAGCAGGCGATAAGCGTTGAGCTGTCGGAGATAATTGCTGTGCGTGCAGATGACACAGACGGTGTGAAAGCCGCACTGCAAAGCAGAAAAGACAGCCTTATAAAGCAGTTCGGAACATATCCCGAACAGGAAAAAGTCGTAAGCAGGACGGTGGTATTCCAAAAGGGCGATCTGTGCTTTCTTATAGCGTCGGAAGAACCTGAAAAGGCAGAGAAAGCAATATCGGACAAAATCAGCGCAAACTCTGTTGATTCCGGAGTTTAAATGAATGACGGCTTAAAAGCAGAAATATATACCGACCGCAGTTTTCTGCGGTTGCTTTTTTTCTCCTCACTACTTGAAAAACCGACAGAAAAATGCTATAATTGTAAAGGTTTATCGTCAGACGCTTATGTCTGTCGGTTGGAAATAAACGGGTAGAACCGTAGGAAAGGTATAGATTTTATGTTAGACACAATGAAAGGTCTTAAGCGCACACATTATTGCGGCGAGGTCGAGGGTATCGGCAGTACCGTTACCGTTGCGGGATTTGTACAGAGAGTAAGAGATAAGGGAAGCCTTATGTTTGTCGATCTGCGTGACCGCACAGGCATTGTTCAGCTTGTATTCGATGATACAACAGAGCCTGCCGTATTTGAAAAGGCAAAGCAGATAAAGAGCGAATATGTGCTTATGGCGCAGGGACTTCTGCGTGAAAGAGAGAGCAAGAACAACGATATAAAGACAGGCAACGTTGAAATTCTCGTTACCGACCTTCGTATACTTTCAATGGCTCAGACAACACCGTTTGAGATAGTAAACGATACAAAGACAAACGAGGAACTTCGTCTTAAATACAGATACCTCGATCTTCGCAGAAAGAAGCTGCAGGATAACCTTATAATGCGTCACAGGATTGCAAAGACAGCCCGTGAATATTTCTATGATAACGGATTCCTCGAAATAGAAACACCTATGATGATGAAATCAACTCCTGAGGGAGCAAGAGATTATCTTGTACCGTCAAGAGTTCACGAGGGCAAGTTCTATGCGCTTCCGCAGTCGCCCCAGATATACAAGCAGTTACTTATGATCTCGGGATTTGACCGCTATATTCAGCTTGCGAGATGCTTCAGAGATGAGGATCTGCGTGCTGACAGACAGCCCGAATTCACACAGATAGACCTCGAAATGTCATTTATGGACGTTGACGAGATACTTGAGCTTACAGAGGGATTCGTCAAAAAGCTGATGAAGGATGTGCTTGATGTTGATATTACAACTCCGCTCCCCAGACTGACATATAACGACGCTATGTCACGTTACGGCTCGGATAAGCCCGATACACGCTTCGGAATGGAGATACAGGATCTGTCCGATATTGTAAAGGATACAGAGTTCTCGGTATTTTCTTCGGCTATTGCCGCAGGCGGCAGTGTAAGAGCGATCGTTGCAAAGAATGCCGCAGGTGTTCTTACAAGAAAGGAAATCGACAAGC
>Ga0129312_1001338_pt1 | contig 14710 bp, 11 predicted proteins | sample O827metagenome_FD_94434 | JGI IMG/M metagenome (GOLD analysis project Ga0129312, IMG submission 94434) | Orangutan group fecal microbial communities from Wisconsin, USA - O827 metagenome | ecosystem: Host-associated > Mammals > Digestive system > Large intestine > Fecal | place: USA: Wisconsin... | reverse complement strand
TGACTGTATTTAAACCTATTGTCAAGTATTCATTTTTGACAGCACTGGCATTTTTAATTATTTTGTTCATTATTTAGTTGTCAAGGTTCCTAGACTTAAGTTGATGACATTGAGCTTGCGCTCCTCCTGATACGAGCAAGTCCCCACCCACTGCTTATTGCTTTTCGCAATTGAAGCAAGGGATTTACTTGATTCGGTTAAAATTGTTTACACCATATATCACGGAGTATTGATAAGCTCTATCTGTTTATCGTCAAATTGAGAAATACTGAATTCCATGCGCCACTCGATATCGTCCTCCACAGGTTTGAAGTGCAGGGAGGAATAAGCGGTTTGGCAGTTTTCCTGCTGACTGCCTCCGATCATGATGTAAGTCGGGCCGTCCGCACCACCGATGATCCCGATGCAGGCAACGCCATCTTTCGCTTCCGGTGCGAAAGGATCAGCCGTCGGAGTGATTTTTACAGGCTTATCGCTTTCAGCACAATCATAGATATGAATTATACTTTCCGATGTCGGTGAAAGCGTATAGCTCATTGCGGTAAAATGCGTCGGGTAGAGCCGGAGATCATGATCTGAAATATTTTGGGAAATCGTTTGAGGCTCTAATTTCTGCACAGTCAGGGTATATTCTGTTTTGTCGACCGGATGCGAGAAAGTAAAGAAATCACCGGGAGCACGTACTGTGAAATGGGGCCCGGGTACACGGCAGGGAAGCGGACTTATTGTAAGGGAAAGGGATTTAATCAGCGGGCGGCGTTTGGATGCCCATGGAAATGACCACCTGCGGATCATCCATCCGTAAGATGAATCTAATTCATAGTGTTCCAATGCCCATCTTTCTTCCGATTCAGGGATCATTCCCGCCGTAAAACGTGGTTCACAGGTCATTGAACAGCCATGAGAGGGCTGCATCGTTTTTCCGTTTAGCTTCAGCTGAGGTCGGAAGTCGAGGTCAAGAGGATTTTCCGACTCCATTAGCAGCAGTTGTTCAGGGGTAAAATGCTCACACGAATCATTGTGCGGATCTAAATTCCATTTATTCCTGAATCTGCGGATATCCTCAATCTCGGTGCGCATACAGAAGTCTATTACAAGTCCTTTGCTGCAAGAGTATACCGACGGGATGATCCAATGATGTCCGGCCCAGCTAAAATGTTTATTTAATTGAATTTCTGTTCCGGCGTGGTCTCTGCCTGAATAGCCCCAAAAGTTTCCATCAAAATAAACCTTCCACTCCGGAGCTGCCGGTTTGGCGGCGGAGTTCATTTCAACATCATAGTAGTCCTCGGTGTATTTGATCTGGCTGAGATCGAAGGAGGCCTGCAGTTCTTTAAGATATGCCCATGGATGCTCCATCGGCCTCAAATGCAGTTTTTTTGCAATTTCGGATAAGCATTCCTGTTGTTCCGGTGTTGGGGGATTTTCCTGCAAGAAGGCGTTAAATTGCACTTCATCCCACATCCATGCCTGTTCCAATGCTGCCACATCACCGCAGGATAGAAGGAGTCTTAGAAAATTTTCAAAGTTCTTTGCCAATAAATGAATATGGTTTGAGGTGGAATTCATTGGACTAACGGCAAATACCATACCGCCAAAGCCTCGAATAAAGCAGAAGTGGATGCCGTCCACGCCTGCCCAGCCGAAGGTAGATGCTCCTTTTGGAGTACAAAAGTATCGTATATTATCTTCATGGCGTTCCACGCCGACAGGGGAGAGATCGATTCCGCTCCGCAAGAATTTCTGAAAGGTTTTATCCATTATAGCCTCCCAATTCTAATGCATATCAATTTGCTTCTTTAAGCAGTATATTATTTGCCGCACAGCCCTGTCAACCTCCTACCGCAGAAGATACGCTCAATGCATAAAAAACCGCTGTGCCATGATCTTGACCGGTCTTTGCACAGCGGTTAAATGCTTGGAACATTATTTATATTCTAAGAATACAGGAATATTGTGTATGAATTGTGAAAAATTTGTGGGAAATCTGCAATTTTTCTGTGGCAAAATTAAGGCGGATTTGGTATGATATGGATATCAGAAATTATCCTCAGGAGGAATAGGTCATGGAATATCAGGTTTCAGAACAGGTACGTAAGAAATTTGACGCACTGACAAAAAATGAAAAGGTTATTAAAGCCCTTGATTTTATGGAAAAGGATCAGGATGCGATCATCGATAAGCAGATCGAGCTTACTTTGATACCGGCTCCCACCCATCATGAGCAGAAAAAAGCAGAACGTCTTCTGGAAATGTTTAAGGAAGAAGGACTTACCGACTGTCATATTGATGAATACGGAAACTGTGTCGGTATCCGTAAGGGAACCGGCGGCGGTAATGCCACACTGGTGGAAGGCCACATGGATACCGTATTCCCCTTAGATACAAAATTGGAGATCGTTCGTGAAGACGGCTTTATCAAATGCCCGGGTATTGTGGATGATACCAGAGGCTGTGCGGCAGTCCTTTCCACGATCCGCGCGTTAAACGCTGCCGGGATCGAAACAAAGGGAGATATCCACTTTGTCGGAACGGTTCAGGAAGAAGGAACCGGCGGATTAAAGGGAATGAAATACTATGTAGATCATCATCCGGAGCTTAAGGCAAGCGTTTCCGTTGATGGCCCGGGATATCAGGAGATCATCTACGAGGCAACCGGTATCCAGACGTATGAGGTAAACTTTAACGGAATCGGCGGACATGCCTGCGGTATGTTCGGAAAGGTTGCCAATCCGCTCCATGCGGCAGCAAGAGCGATCGCAAAGATCTCAGAATTCCGCGTTCCGTCAGATCCGATGACTACATTTGCCGTTACCAATTTCCATGCAGGAAGCTTTGAGGCTGTTCATGCCATCGTTCCCCAGGCACAGATCCGTTTCAATTTCCGCTCCAACTCCCAGGAGGAGCTTGAGAAGCTCCGCGGCCGTATCTTTGAAGCAATCGAGGAAGCCTGCAAGGAAGAAACCGATCGCTGGGGTAAGGATACAATTACTTACGATGTAAAGCATATCTGCGATGTTAATGCCGGCAATCAGGACGCCCATGCGCCGATCGTTGAGGCATCTATGGCAGCAGCAAACTATCTGGGCTGTGAGGAGCCGAGACTGGCAGACGGCGGTTCCACAAACTGTAACCGTGCGTTAGAGGCAGGACTTCCGGCAGTATGCCTTGGCGGCTGCGATTATGATACCCACGCCCACATGCTCTCTGAGCGGTTTGAGGTCAAGGATGCCTTTAAGGGCTGTCAGCAGACCCTGCTCGTTGCCCTTCTCTGCACAGGCACTGAGGATGTGGACAGTATTATCTAGTTGAAGCGACTGCGTTCATGAGCAAGTAGCGAAGCGGATTGCGAATGTCCGCTTTACATGAGATAAAAAGACCCTGATGTATCGGAGGTTGGAGTTATTTCCATTCCGGTCCATCAGGGTTTTTTATCCGGTTCTTTATCTGACCGATAGGTTGCAATGTCGGAAATATCATCGCAGTCAAGAATATTGCACAGCATATCGAGGGTGCTGGTGTATACGACCTGATCATGCTTCAGGCGGTATATCTGTGCTCTGCTGATGCCATAATCCTTGTAAAGTTTGTTTTGTGAGAGTCCTTTCTTCTTAAGGACATCCCAAAGCTTCTCATAAGTAATCATCTGCTTTCCCACGCTTTAAACAACAGTTGCATGTATAGATTATCCCATTGTTAAAGGCAGAAAAGAAGTTTCCGCTATCGGAAACCCGACAATTTAAGCCATTTTTTTCGCTGGCTTTGGCACAAAATTTAACCGAATCAAGTAAGTCACCTGCTTCAATTGCGAAAAGCAATAAGCAGTGGGTGGGGACTTGCTTGTATCAGGAGGAGTGCAAACTCCTTCTGATAAACTGCGGAGCAGTTATTCGGTTATGAGCAAGTAGCGAAGCAGATTGCGAATATCCGCTTGACTTAACGCTTGATATCGTAATCCATATTCATGAGGTTGCGGATGGTTTCCGCATCATCGGTGATGTTGCCGTCACCGCGGATCGTATGCTTTAAGGCGCTGCTGGCCACAGCAAAATTCACCATATCCATGGGCTTATATTTATGCATCATGGCATAGATCAGGCCGCTGGCAAAGGCATCCCCGCCGCCGACACGATCTAAGATCGTGAAGGTAAACAGCTTGCTCTCAAAGGTGTGGCCCTCGTACCACATAAATGCCTTCAGGCTGTTTTCACTGCCGCTGTGGGCATAGCGGACATGGCGTGCAATGCACTTTATATTGGGGTATCTGGAGATAAAAGCCTGAAATACTTCATCCTGCTGCTCATAAGTGGGCTGGAAGGGGATATCGTCCTTGATATCTCCTTTTTGATGGTCATTTTCATCCTTCCAAAGATGGTAGGGTTCGATCCCAAAGAGCACATCGATATAGGGGAGACATTCGGTACAGAAATCTCTTGCCTCCTCCCAAGACCAGAGAGTGCTCCTGAAGTTGCCGTCAAAGCTTACGGTCAGTCCCTTTTCCTTTGCGATCCTTAAGCAGTCCATGATAAGCTTTTTGCAGTTTTCGGCCAGCGCCGGAGTGATCCCGCTTAAATGGAGCCACGTAAAGCCCTCGAGAAGTCCGGCAAGATCGATGGTATCAAAGTCAAATTCGGTGATGGCGCTGTTTTTTCTGTCGTAGGTCACCTCGCTGGCGCGGATCCCGAAGCCGGTTTCAAGATAGTAGCTTCCGAGCCGGTGTGTCGGTGTCTGCTCCGGAGTGGAGAGGATGACGGGAGTGCAGTGGACATCATTGCTCCGAAGCATACGGATCGCACTTTTTCCCAGACTGTTGTTGGGGACAACAGAAAAGAAGGTGCTGTCTACACCAAGGTTGGCAAGAGACAGGGCAATGTTTGCTTCGCTGCCTCCGTAGCTTGCTTCAAAGGAGGTGGTCATACGGATCTTCTCATAGTTTGGGGGAGTGAGCCGGAGCATGATCTCGCCTATGGTGATGAATTTTTCGGTACAGATATTTTTTGTCAGAAGTGGATTGTAATGTTCCATATATATGTCCTCCTTGAGATGAAAATTTTGTCAGAATCATTTATTTAATAAAAGAGGCTCCTTCATTTGAAGATAGGCCTCTAAGGTACTTTTATCTACAAGAGCAGTCGAGACGCCCTGCCTTGTGATGGAAAAGCCGGCGGCATAAACGGCGATCTTTGCCGCGGAGATGATATCGTAGCCATATAAAAGGTAAGATACCAGAGCGCTGATAAAGGCATCGGCGGCCCCTGAGTTGTCGACGGGAAGAAAATCTGCTGCCGGGATATGGCAGAAGCTGTCCGGCTCAAAAATGCTGCAGCCATCGCCCCCCTGGGTCACGATCACGGTCTGTACCCCCTTTTGAAGAAGGATCTCTGCTTTTTCCCGGATCGATGTCCCCTCCGGACAGATAAGGAAAAGCTCCTCGGTATTAGGGATGATTATGTCGATGGAGCTTAAGAGCTCGTCCGGAAGATGGGTACAGGAGCTTGGCTTTAAAACGGTAGGGAGCTTATGCTTTTTTGCAAGCTCGGCTGCTCTCAGGACGGCTTCCATAGGAATTTCTGTCTGGATCAGACAGTAGCTTGCTTCAGCGAAAAGCCGCTCATTTTTTTCGATATCACATGCCTGCACCGTGCTGTTTGCTCCGGATAAGATGGAGATCATGGAATCGCCGTTTCGCTGAACGAAAATATAGGCTTTCCCGGTGCTGCTGCCCCGGCTTCTTTTTAATCCATAGGAATCAATATGCAGATCCCGGAGCATGCGGAAGATCATGTCAGAGTCTTCATCATCTCCGACATGTCCGATAATGGATACGTTGTGTCCGAGCTTTGCCGCACCGACAGCCTGATTCAGGCTTTTTCCACCGGGATAGGAGGTGGAATCAGAGGAGGTCACGGTACGTCCCGTCCGGGGGAGCTCATCAAAATTTAAGTAGGTGTCGATGTTGATGCTTCCGATCGAGAGGATCCTTTCCCTGTGAAAGTCGGCGGGGATGCTGATGGAATAGCTGCCGTTAAGCCGGGGGCGAAGTGGCGCAGGCTGGGGGGAAGTCCTCTTTTCAAGCCGTGCAATAAGTGCCTCCGTAAGATACTGGCCATATTCTGCGTAAGGTATCGTGATGGCCGATATCTGCGGATAGATGGAGGCAGCCTCTGCATCCTCTTTTAGGGTAATGACAGAGAGATCCTCCGGGATGGAATAGCAGAGTGCATCCATGGTGCGAAACAGGCGGAGGGCCTGTGAATAATCGGCGATGACGACACCGCTGATCAGGTGATTTGCAATGCTGCTGGCAGGAAGCTCGTCGGCATCCGGGAAAACAAGGGCATCATTCAGAGAGAGGCCGCTCTCAAACAGGCAGTCCCGGTAGCCCTGATAAAAGCTTTTGTCGGAAGGGGAATAGCCTGCGATACAGGCGATTTTTGTATGATTCCGGTCAATCAGCGCCTTCGCAGCCGCATAGCCCATTTTTCTGAAATCCGGCCGGGCGCCATCTGCCGCAGCGTCGATATATAAAAAGGGGATTCCGGCACGATTCAGCCGCCGGACGTATTCTGCGTTTTCCTCCGATACCGGATCCCATAAGATCCCGTCTACATGTGCAGCCTCCATAGCAGTGATGTTTTTAAGCTCGGCCTCCGGAGAATCAGCACTTTCCCTTAACAGAACCGAATATCCGTGATCCATGGCAGCAGACAGGATACCCGGCATCATGTGGCCTGTCTTTTTCAAGTCTCGGAAAATGATGCCGACAGTGAGGGTCTTTGTAAACGGAGTCACAGATGAGGCGTAAGGAGTATAATTGTATTCCTTCGCAAGAGAGAGAACATGTTCTCTGGTTCGCGAGCTGATGGTTTCGTCTTTGCCGTTCATGATTTTGGAAACGGTGGATATGGAGACACCGGCGAGGGCGGCAAATTCCTTGATGGTCATAAATTACCTCCATGATGAAAAATTACATTACTCACAGCATATCACAAAAGCAGCGGGAGAGATAGAAGCTTTTGGCAAAATCAGGGGCGATTTGTGAAATATTTGACAGTATGTAGAGAAAAATGCGTTCAACTCACGGTTTTTCGACCATATTGCACAAAATATGTTGACATAAACAAGGAAAAAGAGTATCATTTTATTATAGGAAAAAGATTTCGGAAAACATTTTTCTTGATGGGAGCGAGCGTATGAAAATTTTAAATCTGGGCTCACTAAACGTAGATAAGACATATTCCGTAAAACGTTTCGTGCAGCCGAAGGAGACGATCCAAGCACTTAAATATGAAGAATTCTGCGGCGGAAAGGGCTTAAACCAATCTGTAGCTTTGGCACGCGCCGGTGCAGAGGTCTACCATGCAGGGGCAGTCGGTGAGGACGGGAAGCTCTTAACAGACACCTTAAAGGCCGCAGGAGCGGATATCCGCTATGTGGAGCAGTTAGACGGGGCCAGCGGACATGCAGTGATCCAGATCGATGAGGCCGGCCAGAACAATATCATTATCTGCGGCGGTGCGAACAGACGGATCGAAAAGAGCTATATCGCCTCCGTGCTGGAAAATTTCGGGGCAGGCGATCTGATCCTTTTACAGAACGAGATCTCCAATATAGACTTTGCAATGGAGGAGGCAAAAAAACGCGGCCTTCTTATTGCATTCAATCCATCTCCGGCAGATGAAGGTGTGTTTTGCTGCAACCTGTCACTTGTGGATTACTTTATCCTTAATGAGGTGGAGGGAAAGATCCTTGCCGGGATCGAGTCGGAGGAGCCGCAGGAAATCCTGACTGCGCTTAAAGAAAAATATAAGACTGCTTCCATTGTGCTTACACTGGGAGATAAGGGAGCTTATTTCTATGATGGAAAAGAAATATTTTTCCATGACATATATAAGGTAAAGGCTGTAGATACGACTGCGGCAGGCGATACATTCTGCGGCTATTTCATTGCCGGACTTGCAATGGGACTTCCTCATGACGAGGTGCTGGCACAGGCAAGTGCTGCGGGAGCCCTTGCGGTAACGAAGAAAGGGGCTGCTCCCAGCGTTCCGGTAAGAGAAGCTGTAGCAGACTTTATAAAAAACTATAAATAAGCAGCGAGGAAGGAGAATCCCATTATGGAACAGAGACCGTTTATTATTGACTGCGATACCGGTACCGATGATGCGATTGCGATCATTGCAGCCTTTGGATGCAAGGAAATCAACGTAAGAGCCATCACCTCCGTGAACGGAAATGTATGTGAGGCATATACATCAACGAACAACAGAAACATGGTGGAATACCTTGGCTTGCAGACGGAAGTGGCCCACGGAGCAAGAATCCCCTTCTTTGCGAGAGGAAGCTATTATGATACGACTCACGGCACCACAGGCCTCGGAGATGTTGTGATCCCGGAGGCAAAAAACGTGGAGTTTTCTAAAATGGCAGCCCCGGAGCTGATCCGAAGGATTGCCGAGGAGGAGAACGGAAAGCTTGAGCTTCTCGTTGTCGGCCCGATGACAAACATTGCCATTGCCCTCAGCCTGTATCCGGAGCTTCGCGATAAGATCCGCCATATCTGGTTTATGGGCGGAGCAGCCATTGGCGGAAACGTATCCCCGACAGCAGAATTTAACATCTGGGTCGATCCGGTTGCCGCCAAGCTGGTGATCGGCTCCGGTATCCCGATGACAATGGTTGGTCTGGATGTAACAACAAAAGCAGTGATGATGCGGGAGGATGAGGCAGAATTAAGAGCCTGCGGCAAGAAGGGAGCTGTCCTTGCAGCAGATATCCTCGACTTTATGTTCCGCCGTCATGCAAAAGGCGGAGAGAGTGCAATGATGCACGATGCACTGGCACTGGCCTCTGCCGTATGCCCGGAATGCCTTGTATGCAGGGACTATTTTGTTGACGTGGAGTGTGACGGTCAGTTTACGGCAGGACACACGATGGTCGATCAGAGAGGACGTCTCGGCAAAGCTCCGAATGTAAGCGTGGCTATGGAGCTGGATCTTAACATGTTCAGAAAATGGCTTGTTGAGAGCATTAAGCAGTGCGGTTAAGCTATGGAAAGTAGAGTTGCGAAAAAAGAATGGATCGTGACGGCTCCGTCTTTTTATAAAAATATCCTGCTGCTGTCTGTGCCTATGATCCTTCAGCAGCTTCTGCGGGTCAGCGTCGACACGTTAGACAGTATCATGCTGGGACGGATCGATCAGCTCCAGATGAGCGCCGTATCTCAGGCACAGCAGATATTCTTTATCTTTTATACGATCAGCTGCGGCTTCGCCTCCGGCGGCTGCGTCCTGATCTCCCAGTACTGGGGAAAACGGGACAAGGAAAGTATAAAAACGCTGATCGCAACCTCTGTGAGGATCATAGCGGCATTGGGGATCGTATTTTCTGCTATCGTAATGATATTCCCCGAGCAGATCCTCAGCATTTACAGCAGCGATCCGGAGCTTATCCGTTTAGGGGCATCCTACCTCAGGGTCGCAGCCATCATGTATCCGATCTGTGCGGTAAGCGCCATGCTCTTTGCATGCTGCCGCGGCTTCGAGGAAATGAGGGTGTCCTTTACCACAAACGCGATCTCGTATCCGCTTAATGTATTTTTAGATTACTGCCTGATCTTCGGAAACTTCGGTTTTCCGAAGCTGGGGATCCAAGGGGCAGCCTGGGGTGCCGTTATTGCCAGAGTGGTCGAGCTTTTGATCCTCGGCAGGTTCGTTTTCCGAAAGGAAAAGAATATCGGCATGCGCTTTAAAGATATGACCAGACGCGATCCGAAGCTGAGAAAGGATTTCATTTGTGTCGGTGTTCCGATCCTTTTACATGAGCTGATCTGGTCGACAGGAACAACGGCCGGAAGCTCCATCACCGGCCGGATGGGAACAACGATTGTTGCAGGCTACAATATCGCCAATACATATTACCAGCTTATGGCTTGCTTTATGAACAGTATTCTTAATGCCTGCTCCGTTGTTATCGGCATGACGATCGGCTCCGGTGCGGATAAAAAGCGGATCCAGAAGGAAGCCTACAGTATGATCGTGATCGGTCTTGTGGGCGGCAGTGCCTTGGGCATCCTTACGCTATTGTTCGGAAGGCCCTTCGTCAACCTTTATGTGCTGACACCGGACTGCGCCGCGTATGCAAAGAACTTTATGCTGATCTTTGCGGCGATCTGGCCGTTCTCGGGAATGGAGATGACCGGAATGATCGCAGTGCTCCGGGCAGGAGGAGACGGAAAGATGGGCTTCATCTGCGACATCTTCTCCATGTGGCTGATCACGATCCCGTTGGCGGCGTTATGCGGGTTTACACTGGGACTTTCCCCGTACCTTGTGGTATCCATCATCAAGGTCAATATTGCGATTGAGGCGATCGTTGGCATCTGGCGAATTCATACTGAAAAATGGATGCGAAACCTGACGATCTGATGTATAATAATATATGATCCTTGTCCGGACCTTAAGCAGTCCGGCAAAAATATTTATCTATTCTTTTAAAGGAGGAGTACCTATGAAACTGAAAAAATTAGCGAGCTTAGTGCTGGCAGGAAGCATGCTGCTTTCCCTTACCGCATGCGGCGGCAGCGGAGCTGACTCCACAACTGCGGCAAAGGCAGCAGAGGAAACAAAGGCAGCAGCTGCAGCAGAAACCACAGCAGCCGCAACAGAGGCAGCAAAGAGCGAGGAGAGCGGAGAAAAGAGGATCGCATACATTGTCGGCAACCTTGGCGACAAGTCCTTCAATGACTCCGGTGAAGTCGGCATGAACACACTGAGATCACAGGGCTGGGACTGCAAGACAGTTGAAGTCGGTGATGAAACAAAGGCTGACAAATGGGAAGACCTGATCCTCGACGTTATCGATGAGGGCTACTACTACATCGTTGCTTCCTCTACCTACACAGACATTATGTTAAGACTGGCTGAGGAGTATCCGGACAAGCGTTTCGTTATCTTCGATGACTCCAAGGACGAGTCCGAGATCCCGGAGAACGTTGCTTTCATCTTCTACGCACAGAACGAAGGTTCTTATATGGTAGGACAGATGGCAGCAGGTATGACAAAGTCTAAGGTTGTTGCTGTTAACGTTGGTATGGATAACCCGGTTATCGCAGACTTCGTAACAGGCTTCATCAACGGCGTTCAGGATTACGATCCGGAGGTCAAGGTCATTAAGGCAGCAGTAGGCTCATGGACAGACCCGGCAAAGATGAAAGAGCTTTGCTTAAGCCAGGCAAGAGATAAGAAGGCAGATATCTTCTATCAGGTAGCAGGCGGCTCCGGCGGCGGACTGTTCGAGGCTTGTAAGGAGCTTGGAACATGGGCAATCGGTGTTGACTCCGACCAGTATGAATATTACAAGAACTCCGAGAACCCGGAGCTTGCAGATGTTATCCTCACTTCCATGCTTAAGAACGTAGGCGATTCCTTCGTTTCCTTCTTTGATAAGGTTGACAACGGAGAGGCTGTATGGGGCAAATTAAACCGTCTTGGTTTAAAGGAGAACTCCGTAGGCTATGTTGACAATGACTTCTTCAAAGAGAACGTTCCGCAGGAGATCCGTGACAAGATGGCTGAGTCTCAGAAAAAGATCCTTGCCGGTGAGATCACAGTTAAATCTTACTATGATTTTGCAAGTGAGGCAGAGTATCAGCAGCTTCTTGATTCCGTAGCGCCTTAAGTCAATAACTCCCTCGTCTCAGGACAGCGGAGAATAGGAATATATCAGCAGGATTACTTTTAATCCTGCTGATATCGTATAGGAGGAGGATGGCATGGCCAAGGAAATATTGAGAATGGAAGATGTCACAAAGATCTATGACAACGGCTTTGTGGCAAACAAAAACATCACATTCTGGCTGAATGAGGGTGAGATACTGGCCCTTGTTGGCGAGAACGGCGCCGGAAAAACGACCCTCATGAAGGTGCTGTTTGGTTTGGAGACACCTCAGACCGGAAAAGTGTATATGGACGGAAAAGAGGTAAAGATCTTAAATACGCTGGATGCCATTGGGAAAGGAATCGGTATGGTGCATCAGCACTTTATGCTGATCCCGTCATTGACGGTGGCAGAAAACGTGGTTCTTGGTGTCGAACCTATGAAAAATGGTCTTTTCGATTTCAAGAAGGCGGTTGCCATGACACAGGAAGTGGCAGAAAAATATAATTTCAATATTGATCCTATGGCGAAGGTCTGTGATCTTTCTGTCGGACAGATGCAGAAGATTGAGATCATGAAGGTGCTCATTAAAGGCGCAAAGATCATTATTATGGATGAGCCGACAGCAGTTTTAACTCCCCAGGAGACAGATGAGCTGTTTGACCAGCTGATCCTGCTTCGCGACAGCGGGCATTCCATTATATTTATCTCCCATAAGCTGGAAGAAGTTAAAAGGATCTGTACGAGAGTTACAGTTTTAAGACACGGCTACTGCCTCGGAAGCCATGATCTGGCGGATATGAGTGAGTCTGATATCTCCAGACTGATGGTAGGCCGTGATGTAGTATTAAAGATTAATAAGAAGGATCCGAAGATCGGAAAGAAGATCGTTCACATTGAGAATCTGGTAAAGATCAATACGGCAGGAAAGCGCGTTCTGGATGATGTTTCCTTCGATATCCACGAGGGAGAGGTAATCGGGATCGCAGGCGTAGAGGGAAACGGGCAGTCGGAGCTGTCAGATGTCCTGTCCGGTATGGATGGCTTTACATCAGGTACGGTAGAGCTTAACGGAAAGAGCATATTTGGTAAAAATGTCCATGAGATCCGCCAGATGGGTCTGGCGTATATCCCGGAGGACAGAATGCAGTTTGGCTGTGCAGGTGACATGTCGATCCGCGACAATATTATTGCAGACCGCTATTTTAAACCGGAATACAGAAACGGAATGTTTATTAATCAGAAATATATCGACCAGATCGTTGATCAGTATATCAAGGATTTTGAGATCGCATGCGATGACAAGAGGGAACCGGTGCGTATGCTTTCCGGAGGAAATATCCAGAAGGTCGTCGTTGCCAGAGAATTTACTTCCGGCTCCAACTTTATTCTGGCCAACCAGCCTACCCGTGGTATTGACGTAGGCGCAGCGGAGATGATCCGTAAGACGATCGTTAAGAAGTCCAGAGAGGAAGGTACGGCAACACTTCTTATCTCAGCTGACCTTAATGAGGTTTTAGAGTGTTCCGACCGTCTTCTTGTAATGAGAAAGGGTAAGGTCGTTGCAGCGTTCAAAAAAGCAAATGAGGTATCTGAACAAGAGCTGGGCGAGTACATGCTTGGACTTAAGACGATGACCGCAGAAGAAATGGAGGGCTTGTTATGAATAAAACAAGTAAAGTAGAATTTACGGTCGAGCTGATCCGTATTCTGGCAGCGATCGGAATCGCGTATGCGGTTGCCCTTATCACTCTTTTCGCGATCAGTGACGATCCGGTATATATTATCAAGCAGTTTATTTTAGGACCCTTCTCATCAGTCAGACGTATCGGAAGTATTGTCAATCTGGCAATCCCGTTTACATTTACCGGTCTTTGCTTCTGCTTTATGTATGCGGTAAATAAGTTTAACCTGACTGGTGAAGGTATCTTCATGTTTGCCGGATGTATCATCTCCTTAGTGGCGATCAAGGTCGGAACCGGTGTTCCGAAGCCGGTCATGCTGGTGGCACTCCTTACGATCGGTGCCCTGACAGGTGTAATTATTTCCTATATCCCGGCATGGCTCGATACGAAATTCAATGCGAATATTGTCGTAGCATCCCTGATGTTACAGTATTTTAGTATTTTTCTCTATCTATATTATGAAATATGCGATGCGTGATACGACGATCGGTTCTCTTGGATCCCTTCCGATCCCGGAAAATTGCAAGCTGCCGTCTATATTCGGAAAATTCAGGATCCAGGCGGGCTTCTTTGTAGCCATCGTTGCCGTTATCTTAGTAGCGATTCTCTTTTATAAGATGGTATTCGGCTACAAGATGCGTGTGGTTGGAAGCAACCCGTGGTTTGCCAAGGCCTGCGGAATCAATATGACAGGTACCATCATTGCCGCACAGCTGATCGGCGGTGCTTTAGCGGGCGTGGGCGGAACCTGTGAGATCCTTGGAAACTACGACCGTTATAAATGGGTAGTCAGCACACAGCACGGCTTCGATGGTCTTATGGTAGCCGTTCTTGCGAGACGAAACCCGATCCTTGTGCCGATCGCGGCCTTCCTTCTTGCTTATATCCGTATCGGAGCCGATGTAGTAAACTCAAAGGGAGATATCCCCATCGAGTTTATCACGGTCATTCAGGGTATCGTTATCCTGATGGTTGCAGCGGAAGAATTTATGGGCAAGTTCAAGAAGAAGCTGATCTACAAGGTTGCTGAGGAGGAGCTGGCTGAAAAAGAAAAGAAAGCGGCGGAAGCAGCCGGATCCAAGGAGGTATAAGCATATGACAACACTTAATTGGATAGGTACGTTTGGATTTTCGGTACTGCGTCTGTCAACCCCTTTGATCTTTGCCGGTTTGGCGGCAGTAATCAGTAAAAAAGCCGGAATGATGAATATGGCGCTTGAAGGCATGATGCTCTGTGCAGCTCTTGCAGGCGTAGTATTTGCGGGAAAGACCGGCAATGTCTGGATCGGTCTTATCGGTGCAGTGATCTTTGGCGTGCTCACCGGAGGCGTGATCGCATTTGCAAGCCTTTCCGGATTGACCGATCT
>Ga0129312_1001336_pt1 | contig 14723 bp, 10 predicted proteins | sample O827metagenome_FD_94434 | JGI IMG/M metagenome (GOLD analysis project Ga0129312, IMG submission 94434) | Orangutan group fecal microbial communities from Wisconsin, USA - O827 metagenome | ecosystem: Host-associated > Mammals > Digestive system > Large intestine > Fecal | place: USA: Wisconsin... | reverse complement strand
TTATAGCCATGTTCTTTCAACGTACGAAGCATATCAATAATTCCATCATATGGTTTCGTGTTATCCATCATATGCTCTTTGTAATGCACCTGGAAATCCTCCATGCAGGCATCATAATTTGGATTGTTACGTCCGTCCGGCAATGCTTTTTCCATCAGCACATAAATGCCGTTACCGACTTTTTCTCTGACTTCTTCGCATGTATAAACAGGACCGCCATACTTTTTCATGCAGTAATTCACACTGTTGGTCAGATCCTGTAATGTATTCAATAATGTTCCATCAAGGTCAAATATCGCTGTATTTTTTGTAGACATTTCAAGTTCCTCCTATGTCACTTTAGCCAATATTAAAAGCGAATTGAATCAATCCGTTTGATTTTGTTGCCATTCTAGCAGAAAAAAAAAGTTTCGTCAAAAATATGCTAATTTATCAAAACAAAAATTATATTATTTTTTCACAAGTGTAATTAAAATCAATATGTAAATAGCAGGCGCCAGTCATGCAATCTTTCCTCGCAAGCGATTATTAGCTGCAGAGGTAAGATTGATGGCTGGCGCCTTCACTACCTAAATTTTAAACCACACAATTACTCGAAAAAATATATTTCCCGATAATGTTCATACCGATCCTGGAAATTCTCGGTATCCTCTTTTTTCACAGAATGCAGGTACGCATGACGTCCCATATCCTCCTCACTGCTCTCCAGAATACTTACACCAATATTGGAACAATGATCTGCAATACGCTCCAGACTCGTTGTCATATCCGTCAGCACAAATCCCATTTCTATGGTACATTTGCCCTCTTTCAGACGGATAACATGACGCCGTTTCAGCTCATCGCTGAGGTCATCAATAACCTCCTCCAACGGCTCGATCTCTTTTGCCAGCTCTTTATCATTATAGCTTAATGCCTGAACCGTCATCTTTACCAGATCTGTTACGGCTTTGCGCAGATACATGATCTCAGCACTTCCCTCAAAGGACATCTTCAGACCTTTCTCCTTCATCTCCTGCGCACTTTCCTTTAAGTTCACGGCGTGATCAGAAATTCGCTCCAGATCATTGATACTGTGCAGAATGACAGACATTTTCGCACTGTCGTTTTCCAGCATATTCCGATTTGTGATCTGGATAACATAAGAACCAATCTTATCTTCAAAATGATCGATCCTGTTTTCCATTTTTTCCACATTCGCTGCTTTTTTCTCATCGTACTGATCCATCAGGTCAAGTGCGTCATTCAGTGCTGCCTCACTCATATGCGCCATATAAGCAGTGGCTTCCATACAGTGGCTGATGGCCAGTCCAGGCTGCTCCAGAAAACGCACATCCAGCTTTTTCAGTTCTTCCTCAGATTCCTGCACAACAGGCTTACGCTCTGTATGATCCTCTTTAATGGACATATAAGCCAGTTTTTCCAGTACTTTTGCAAATGGAAGCAATACAATGGTTGCTGCTATGTTGAAAATACTGTGGACAACTGCAATACCTGCCGGTGTAGCTGCATCTCCAAGAAAATCAAAATGTACAAACGCATTGATTGCGTAAAAAACAATCATAAACAATGCCGTACCTATAATATTAAAATACAAATGAACTAACGCGGTTCGCTTTGCATTTTTGGATGCTCCAACAGAAGAGATAATTGCTGTCACACAGGTACCGATGTTCTGTCCCATAATAATTGGTATTGCGCATCCGAAACTTACCGCTCCGGTAGTACATAATGCCTGCAGGATACCGACCGAGGCGGAAGAACTCTGAATGATCGCCGTCAGGATCAAACCTGCAAGCATACCAAGCAGCGGATTCGTAAACATTGTAAGCAGATGTGTGAACTGCGGAACGTCTTTAAGTGGTTCTACCGCAGAACTCATGGCATTCATTCCAAACATCAGGACTGCAAAACCCAGTAAAATACTTCCCACATCTTTGTGCTTGTCATTTTTGGATGACATCATCAAAAGCAAACCGATGATTGCCAGAATCGGAGAAAATGATGTCGGCTTAAGCATCTGGATAAAAAAGCTGCTGCTCTCAATACCGGAAAGACTTAAAATCCATGATGTGATCGTAGTACCTACATTGGCACCCATGATAATTCCGACTGCCTGAGACAGTTTCATGATACCGGAATTTACAAAACCAACTACCATAACCGTCGTTGCGGAAGATGACTGGATCACGGCTGTGACACCGGCACCAAGCAATACCGCTTTGATCGGATTTGATGTCAGTTTTTCCAGAATTTTTTCCAGCTTACCACCGGAAACCTTGGTCAGACCGTCTCCCATAACATTCATTCCATACAAAAACAGGGCAAGTCCGCCAATCAACGATAAAATCGCAAATATGTCCATAAAAAGATTCCTCCTGATTTTTTCTCAGTTCACTCAGCACATATATTAAGAAAACGATCATGCTCGCATGCGGAGGTTTCTTAATATATAGTGATGAAGGGAGCGCCGTCTTATGAGCAAAAATGGAAAAGCCCAGCATAGGCGTTTTGCGAATGGCGCGGGTGAACTGCCATTAAGTAATAACATCATTTAACAGTTACCACTCTAATGGATGTATGTAAAATTCAGGAGATTCAAATGTAAAGTGTTTGTAAAATTTTTACATTTTATTTACATTCCGTGCTTTATTGTTTTTTCAGAACGGATTTCTTTTCTCTGGTCAGCAATACAGACATGATCAGGGAAGTGATCGGAACTGTAAGTATTATTCCAATAGTTCCTGCAACTCCACGCATTATTTCAATAGCGATAGAGTACATATTCATTATCTGATGCATCTGGTAAGAATATGCATAAATGATCATGACCAGTCCAAGGCTGCCGCCCACATAAGCCAGAATCAGGGTATTTGACATCGTTCCGATCATATCCCGTCCGATATTGATACCAGATTTGAAAATTTCTTTTGCCATAATTTCCGGTCGCTGCTCTTTAATCTCATGTAAAGAGGTGGACACGGACATTGCCACATCCATGACGGCTCCCAGAGATGCGATCAGGATTCCGGAAAACAGCATACCACTGATATCCAGTTTAGAATTTTGTCCCACATAAATCAGATTTTCGATATCATCCACATTAAATCCTGTGACATGTCCGAAATGACCAAAGACAAGCGCGATCAATCCGGATACAATGACACCAAATATCGTGCCAAGCATTGCTCCGATAGATTTCATCTGGAAATCCGCAATCAGAATAAATGTAACCAGTGTGATAATGACCACGGTTATTGTTGCCGCGATAAACGGTGACACGCCGATATACATCATCGGAATGTACATCATGATGACTGCCACAAAAGTAAAGATTAGTGCCAGAATAGAATTAAATCCTTTCTTTCCACCCACCAGCCACATCAGTCCAAAAAACACAGCCAGAAGGGCAATGATTTCTGCCTCCCTGTCGTAATTATATACATTTGCCGACAGTTCTCCATCATATTCTGATAAACTGGCAATAACTTTTGTTCCTACTTTACAGTCTGCGCCATACAGATAGCCATTAAGACTGTAGGCCTCTGCTTTTTCCCCTTTATGAGCACCCGACCGAATTTCCAGAACTACCTGCTGGGTATCACCGCTGTCCAGTGATGCCTGTGCCTGTTCGTCCTCATGGTCATTCTGGACAACCACTGCTTTTACGAACACCATATTGTCATCTGCCAGCAACGGTACACGTTCTACACTTCGAAAAAACAGAAACATCAAGAATGTAATGCCTATTACAATGAGATATTTTCCCCATTTATAAAATGATTTCTTTTTTTCCAAAATTTAAATCCTTCTTTCTTTGCTTATTTACCTGTTATACGCTCTACTTTACGCCAAAAGGGAAATGGATGTCGCACTGAAATACAACACCCATTCTTCCTGAAATATTATTAAAACATATGAAAAAGAAATTATGTAAAATTACTTTGTCTTACAGTTTCACTTTGCCGCTTGTGACACGGTAAGTTTTTCCGTTTGCATTTACTTTACCGTTGCGTGAAAAGTCAACTTTTCCATTTTTGATCACCCAGGTTCCATTGGCATTTTTTGCGATTCCGTTATAGTTGAAATCTACTTTTCCTCCACTGAGTTTCCACCAGCCATTCTCATTTTTCTCTACGCTGTTGCAGCCAAAATCAACTTTTCCATTAACGATTCTCCACCAGCCATTTTTATTCTTTGCTATTCCGGTGTAATTAAAATCTACTTTTCCTCCACTGAGTTTCCACCAGCCGTTGCTGTTTTTCTCCACGCTGTTGCAATCAAAATCTACTTTGCCATTGACAATTCTCCACCAGCCATTTTTATTCTTTGCTATTCCGGTATAGTTAAAATCTACTTTGCCGTTATGGATGTACCACCAGCCGTTCTCGTTTTTCTCTACGCTGTTGCAACTAAAATCTACTTTGCCATTGACAATTCTCCACCAGCCGTTTTTATTTTTTGCTACTCCGGTGTAATCTGTTGCAATCTGGTTGTCTTTGTAGTAATACCAGTTTCCGTCCTCAGCCGCTTCATTTGCAAGTCCGTCCGGTTTTGCTTCTTCCAGAGCATTCATTGCATTAATGACAGCGCTCTTGGCCTCATCCATGCCTTTTACAACCGGTGCTTTATCCACGGTATAATCAGCTGACTGTTCCTGCGCTCCTTCTGCGGCCTGTGTATAGATAGTCTTGTCAAGCAATGTGGAAAGACCTTTTTTGAAACGGTTTAATTTTCCGTCTTTATCTTCACTATTTGCCACAGAACCATATCCTTTGACTCTGTCAGAAGATGTACCATAGTTTGCTATAACATCTGCTGCCATCGGATCTTCTGCCGTTACATTGGAGTTTTTCAGTGTTTTCAGCTGATCCAGTGCCGATGTCAATACAGCCATACTTTCTTTTGTATAAGTCACATCTGTACTGTTTACCAGTTTTTCTGCTGATGCGATCACATCATCAACAGACTGTGCATTCTCACTCTTTGTGATTGTAAAATCATCCGCATAGCGGTTTCCGTTATAATCATATGTTTTGATTGTAAAGGAATCATCCGTAAAATCAATGGTTGAGAAAGAAGGCAGACACGCATTTGTTCTCTCAGCAATATAATACGGTGTATAGTTCAACAGGTTATAATATTTGGAACCGGATCCTGAGCCTGTCGTAATATACATTGTACCTTCCGGATCAGCGACTGTTCCATTGCTGATATCATAATCGATGACATTTCCATCCAGCACCTGATAGCTTCGTGAGAAAGTATGATCGTGACCTGTCAGGCAGACATCAATGTCGAATTCATCCATCAGCGGAGCGAAAATAATTCTGTTTGTAGAAGCATCTGTATCTGCATGCGGCTGACCGGAACCGTAAATGTCGCTGTGGAAAATAACAACTTTCCATTTTGCATCCGGATTGCCTGCAATGGCTTCCTGCATGAGTTTTCTGTGCTCTGCCTGATTACGGTTATTGCTGTTCAATGAAATAAATAATACATCGCCATAGTTAAAGTAGAAATCACTTCCTGCAGCTGTCTGTCCCAGCTGTTCCTCTGAATTTGGATTATTGAAATGTGCAGAATAATCAGAACCGTTCATATCATGATTTCCGATGGTTGCTGCGATTGGAAGATTACGAAATACTGACGGATATAAATAACCTGCGTACTCGCTCTCTCTTGTTTTTCTTACCTCATCCGTATTAGAATTGGATTCATTGATCTGATCACCTGCGGATAAAAGGAATGACGCGTTCGGACATGTCTTTAATGCCTGCTGCATGGTTTTATTCCAGTTATAGGCATCTCTGGCAACACTTGCATCATCAGCCTGCCTGTCGGAAGAACTTCCGGAGGCTCCTACCTGTGGATCACCAGTAAGAATGACAGAAAATTTATCGGTAGACTGTGTCGTATAACTGTATTCCTCAGACCATACGCTTGTACCGTCTTCTTTATAATCATCCGTGTACTGATAAATATATTTTGTATTTTCATTAAAGTAGTTCGCGATGTTTACTTTATTCGATGCTGTATAAGTTTTTCCCTGCCAGTTTGCAGCGCTGATATCACTTGCGGTTCCGGTAAATACTTTTGCTGCTCCTTTGGCACCATCTTTCCAGATCATAACTGCCGGTGTTCCTTTCGTTTCAGAATACCATGCAAAATTTAATCCTGCAGCGTTGTTTCCAGGTGTCAGGGCTATTTCATTTGTATTTGCATAAGCATTTTCTCCACCCTGCCATACATTGGCTAACCAATTCTGGAAATCTGCAGAATTATCTGTGTCTGCCTTGAAGGTACTCTTGCTTACATCATAAGCTCCATATGCGAATGCATTTACTGTTGGCACTGCGCCTGCGATCATAGTTGCAGCAGCAGCTAAAACTACACCTTTTTTCCATAAATTCTTGTTTGTGTTCATCTCATCCTCCACAATTTGTGCTGTTTTTACAGTGGTTCAGGCAATTGCCTGTTTTTTTATAATATCGGAGCAACATCCGCTATTACTTATGTTCAGCCCACATATTGCCTGTGAAGGGAATAAGTGAACTGCTTTTTGGTCTTTTACAAAACCGGCTCCGGATTTATCGTCGGATGGGTTCCATTGATGGAAAAGATAACCCATTCTGCAATATTTGTCGCATGATCACCAATTCGCTCAAAGTATTTTGCAACCATCAGCAGATCCGTTGCTACTTCTGCACCTGTTCCATGATTCTGGATCAGCTCGATCACTTCTTTTTTTGTATCATCAAACATGGTATCAACCACATCATCTCTGGCGATTACTTTTTTTGCCATCTCGATATCTTTTGCCACGAATGCTTCCAGACCTTTCATGACCATCAGCATACATTCCTGTGACATCTGTTTCATACGGTCCATCATCGGCAGTTCTTTTTCATTTACCAGACATAAAGCTAATTCTGAAATATCTGCTGCCTGATCACCGATTCGTTCCATATCTGTGATCATTTTTAATGCCGCTGAGATCAGACGGAGATCTCTGGCTACCGGCTGCTGTTTCATCAAAAGTTTCATACACAGTGTCTCAATATCTTTTTCCTGCTGATCTACTTCTGAATCAAATTCCATATTTTGTCTTGCTTTTTCTGCATCCTGATGTACCATGGCTTCAATTGCATGCTCAATGGCCTGCTCTACCATGTGACCCATCTGGATCAATTCACCATTTAAAGTATTTAACTGTCTGTCAAATTGATTTCTCATTTTTATGTTCTCCCTTGCATTAACCAAATCTACCGGTAATATAATCTTCTGTCTTTTTCTCTTTCGGTGTGGAGAATAACTGATCGGTATCACCATACTCTACAAGGTCACCCAGAAGGAAAAATGCAGTCTGGTCGGACACACGAACTGCCTGCTGCATGTTATGTGTTACCATAACGATGGTGTACTGGGATTTCAGCTCCATAACGAGATCCTCGATTTTTGATGTGGAGATCGGATCCAGCGCAGATGTGGACTCGTCCATCAGAAGTACTTCCGGATGAACTGCCAGCGCACGGGCAATACAGATTCTCTGCTGCTGTCCACCGGACACGCCAAGAGCACTTTTTTTCAGACGGTCTTTGACTTCGTCCCAGATTGCTGCATCACGAAGTGATTTTTCTACGATGTCATCTAACTGTGCTTTATTGTGGATACCGTGTGTTCTCGGTCCGAACGCTACATTATCGTAAATACTCATCGGAAATGGATTTGCCTTTTGAAATACCATACCAACCCTTTTTCTCAGCAGGTTTACATCCATATTATTTCCATAAATGTCTTCGCCGTCCAATGCGATCAGACCGTCAATTTTACATCCCTCTACCAGATCGTTCATACGGTTTAAGGATTTTAAAAGGGTGGATTTACCACATCCGGAAGGTCCGATAAACGCTGTGATCTGATTTTCTTTAATATTCAGATTAATATCTTTTAATGCATGGAAATCTCCGTAATGAAGATTCATATGCTCGATTGTCATTTTATTTTTTAACATGTTCGTTTCGTTGTCCTCTCTCACATATTGCTGTTCGCAAACTTCTTTCGTTTTGTTTTCTTCTGCATCTTTGCAAAGATGATTGTAACTGTATTTTTTTGTATTTAGGAATACGCTCGGCATTTTTGCTGTGAAATCCTTTAGTCCCGCTGCATTTTCTTTGCAATAACGGAAGATAAAATGTTGATCAGAAGTACCATTACCAGCAAAATAACTGCGGTGGCAAATGCCTGATCCGTATGCAGACCTTCCTGGGAAAGTACATACATGTGAACGGCCAGCGTACGTCCGGAAGAAAGCAGGTTTTTCGGTAACGTTGCCATCGTTCCTGCGGTATAGATCAGCGCTGCTGTCTCACCGGCGATTCGTCCGGTAGAAAGAATAACACCGGAAAGAATACCTGGTATCGCACTTGGAAGCACGATTCGAAATACCGTACGAAGTTTTCCTGCACCAAGCCCGAAGCTTCCCTCACGGAAGCTGTCCGGTACCGCCAAAAGTGCTTCTTCTGTTGTTCTCAATACAGTTGGCAGAACCATGATCGCTACGGTTAAGATACCAGCCATTAAGGAGTAGGACATGTGGCATGCGGTTACAAAGAACAACATACCAAACAAACCATAAACGATGGATGGAATACCTGTTAATGTTTCTGCTGTAGTTCTGATTACTTTTACAAGTTTATTGCCTTTTTTTGCATACTCTGTCAGGTATACCGCAGAGAACACGCCGATTGGAACTGCAATCAGTAATGCCACGCCAATCATGATCAATGTATTGATAATAGACGGAAGCATCGATACGTTATCGCTGTCATAATGTAAGGAAAACAATGACGGTGTCAGATGGGGAATACCTTTGCCCAGAATATACACAATCAGGTAGCCAAGCATTACAACGGTAAAAATTGCTGCCAGAATGATCAGTATTTTTAAAATTAGAGAGCCGACATAAATCTTTTTCTTTGTCTTTTTCATTATTCCTTCTCTCCTTTTCCTTTGATAATGCTAAATGCCAGATTAATGATCAGAATGAATACAAACAGTACCACACCGGTTGCGATCAGCGCTTCTCTGTGAAGTCCGGTTGCGTATCCCATTTCAAGTACCACATTTGTGGTCAGCGTACGGACACCCTGTAAAATTCCTTTTGGCATACGCGGCTGGTTTCCGGCGATCATTACGACTGCCATGGTCTCACCAATGGCACGTCCGATACCAAGTACCACACCGGCTAAGATACCGGATTTTGCTGCCGGGATCACACAGCGGAAGATGCTTGCTTCCTTTGTGGCACCCAATGCCAGCGCGCCTTCAAAATAGGCATTATTTACAGATCGAATGGACGTCTCTGTCACACCGATGATCGTTGGCAAAATCATAATTCCAAGAAGGAAAGATGCTGTCAGAATACTCATACCGTCTGTGTTATCCGTTCCGAAGATCATTCGAACCGCCGGCACGATCACCATCAATCCAAAGAATCCATATACGACAGAAGGAATTCCTGCCAGAAGCTCTGTCGCCGGTTTGATGATTTTGTAAAGTCCACTCGGACAATATTTTGCAAGAAAGACAGCAGTAAAAATACCGATCGGCACACCTACTGCAATGGCACCGCCTGTGATGTACAGACTTCCGATGATCATCGGGAAGATGCCGTATTTATCGTTTCCGGGCTTCCATACCTGTCCGCCCAGGAATTTTCCAAGTCCAATTTTTCCCATTGCCGGAATTCCATTTGCAAATAAGAAGATACAGATCATGGCTACTGCCACAATGGAAATACAGGCAACCAACAGAAAAATGATTTCAAACACTTTTTCTTTTCGTTTCATATGTTTTAGTTCTCCCTGTGGGAATGCGCCACACAGACCCTTTTCTGTATCAGATTGGAATCTGTCATGGCGCATACATGATAGTTATTCAGAACACGGGAACTTTTCTGTAAATTGTATTTATATGTAGTTCTGAATCACAGTTTTACTGGTTCACTTATTTTACATCCTGCCATTTTGTAACTTCACCGGTGAAGATCTGTTTTACCATATCAGAGCTGATCTCATCTGTTGGGTTATCATTATTTACGATAACTGCGATACCATCAAGTGCGATCTTGGTAGCTTTTACACCTGTTTCTTCTTCTTTCAGGTCACGGGAAGCCATTCCGATATCACATTTTCCGTCGATTGCAGATGTGATACCTGTTGTTGAATCTGTTGTCTGCTGCTCAATTTCTGCATTCGGGTTTACTTTTTTGTAAGCCTCTACCAGTTTCTCCATAACCGGTGATACGCTGGAAGAACCATCGATTGTGATTTTTCCGCTTGCTCCTGTAGATGTGAATGTCTCACCTTCTGCTACAGAAATGTATCCGTCATCTGTGATTACCTGCTGTCCATCAGCGCTCATGATATAGTTGATAAAATCCTGAGCAACATCACTTACGTTGTCTTTTGTTACGATATTGAACGGTCTGGATACTTTGTAAGTTCCATTGGATACGTTGTCTGTTGTTGCCTCAGCACCATCGATTTTTACAGCTTTTACTGTGTCATTTAAAGAACCAAGGGAGCAGTAACCGATCGCATATTCGTTACCGGCTACGGTAGACATCATAACCTCTGTGTTGTTTGTGATGGTTGCGTCTACAGTTGTCATATCCTCTTTCTCGCCTGCTTCATTTTTCTCTTCAATTCCAAACAGTTCGATGAAAGCGCCTCTTGTACCGGAACCATCCTCACGGGATAATACGCTGATATTTCCGGAAAAATCAGATGCATCTGTGCTTCCTGCATCGCTGCTTTCTTTTGCTGCACTTCCTGTATTATCTGCTGCAGCGTTATCATTGCTGCTTCCACATCCTGTAAGTCCAAGTCCTGCTACTGTTGCTGCGCAAAGTACAAGTGCCATGATTTTTTTCAATTTCATTTCGATTCTCTCCTTTTCGATTTACATCTTTTTCATTCTTATTTTTTATGTACAGACCCACATTGCTTTTCGCTTTGCCAGGTCATGTTGGCAAGTTGTTTTGTTTGCCTTACGACGTATACTTTAATCGGATTTGGCTTTTCATACTATCAGAATTGCGCAAAAAAAAGGTAAAGCTTTTGTAAAATACTTTACGTTTAAACATTCTGAAAGCAGGGAATCTCATGAAGCCCAATAGAACCAGAATTCGTTATTACACACTCTCTCATGAAAAATTTCATAAACTGCAAAAAAGAAAACGCCACACATTACGTGCAGCGCTTTCTCTTTGCGGGGGATATTCTGTTATGCCTTTACAGGGTTGTTTATTGCAAAAATATAAGCATGTCTGTTACATTTTTACCTTACCATTTTTTACACGATATGTTTTTCCGTTCACTTTTACTTTTCCGGAATAGGAAAAATCAACTTTTCCGTTTTTAATCTTCCACCAGCCGTTCTGGTTCTTTGCAATTCCGTTATAGTTGAAGTTTACTTTTCCGTTTTCAACTCTCCACCAGCCATTCTGGTTCTTTGCTACGCCTGTGTAACCAAAGTCAACTTTACCGTTATTCAGTTTCCACCAGCCGTTCTCATTTTTCTCAATGCTGTTGCAGCCAAAGTCAACTTTACCATTGACGATTCTCCACCAGCCATTCTCGTTTTTCGCGATTCCTGTGTAGCCAAAATCAACTTTACCGTTGACAATCTTCCACCAGCCATTCTCATTCTTTGCTACCGTGTTTGCAGAGAAATCAACTTTACCGTTACGGATGATCCACCAGCCATTTTCATTCTTTGCTACAGTATTTGCAGTAAAGTCAACTTTACCGCCTCGGATGATCCACCAGCCATTCTGGTTCTTTGCTACGGTATTTGCGGTGAAATCTACCACACCATTCTTTACATACCACCAGCCATTTTTGTTTTTGGCAACAGTTGTTACATCTGTTGCGATCTTACCGTCTTTGTAATAATACCACTTACCATCTGCAGCTTTCTCGTTTGCAAGACCATCTGCGATTTTTGTAGCTGTTGATCTGACGGTAATTGTCACTTTCATGGCATCCATCGGACTTCCGGTAGGTTTCAGTTCATACGGATATTCTGCAAATTTTGAATTGGATAAAATTTCACCATTTTCTGCTTTGACAGATGCAATTTCATAACCTTCTTTTGCTGTGTATCCATAGATAACGGTTCCGTCCGGTGTATTCTGTGATACAAAATCAATTGCTGCAGAATTATAGGAGCCATCTTCGTTTACTACATAGAACGAATACGGTACATTATTGAAGGTCTGTCCTTCTGCAACTACGCCTGTATCCGGAATGACAATATCATTTTCTTCTACTTTAACGGTTACATTATCAAATGTATATGTTCCATAAGCATACTCTTCATCATCTACTGTCAGAGCTGTTGTGTATACAGTCTCCGGTGCAGCTGATGTAATGCAGTCTTCAGAAGCCAGATCCAGTGTATTCAGATAACTGTCACCAGTTACTGCCCATTTAGAGTTCTCATCAACTGTCAGGTTTACCGGATTGTTAATTGTTTTGTGCGCTGTATGAGAGAAGCTTCCAATTGTCATATAATCGCCGGTTGTACCACCTTTTTCAGCCAGATAGTCTGCATGGTCTTCTTCTTTTGATCCTGTATATGCCTCCAGAACGGTTCCGTTTTTCACTACGTCGCCGGTATCCGGATCAACATGAACTGCTACAGAAGAAGAAACAGTTCCTGTCAGTGTTGCATTTTCCAGAGATACGTCTAAAGCCTGTTTATTATTGTAAATACTGTTCCAGATATCGCCGGTATAAGTACCGTTTTTGAACTCAGCACTGGAATCATTGATTTCTTTTCCTGTCGGTACGGCATTCTCACCATCATCGTTGATCGTATAAGATGTTACACCTGGATTTCCTGCATCATCAGATTCCACCAGTTCCACCAGAATACCATCATCAGTACGTTTGGAAGCATCGTTACCATCAGCAAAGTTTACCTTTGTTCCATCTACCACCAGATGACTGTAGCCTTTGTTTGCCTTACCGGATTTGATCTGCATCAGCGAGTCTTTTGTATCTACCGTGCTGTCTTTCAGTGTCAGTGTACCGCCGCCAGCCTGCTGGGTCATAAATGCAATACGGTCGGAATACATATAGGACTTGTCATATTCTGAACTTGATTCGCCGGATGCCAGGATCTGTACATAATCCGGAGAATAGAATTTTACATTACTGTATTTATTCCATACACCGGAATCTGCGTAAGTAACATAACCGGATCCACCCATAGTGAATCCATACGTCACACCATTAACTTCCTGTGTTGCTGTATATTTCTTTGCAGCCTGTGCCACTTCCACGGTTCCGATACCGGATACAGAATCATTAACCTGTAATGCATAAGTACCGGTCTGAGCATGAGAAGTACCGGAGTCTGTGGACAAAGCACCCCAGCCGGTAGAAATAATCATGCTGTTATTGTAGATTGCCTGACCTGCTCCCAGTACATTTGTCGCACGGATGGTTCCTTCCATACCAAGTGCGAACGGTACACGTTTCATCATTGCCGGAACCAGATCTGTATAGGTCTGATAATCGTCTTTTGTCTCCTGTGCGTAAATCAGTGAGTTATCTACGGTTGTCTTGGAATTTCCGCCTACCCAGATTGCGGTACGAATGGTTCCTGCCGTATCAATCACACTGTCCTTAATGTTCACATTGGTATCTTCATCAGCCATCACTGCTGCACCCCAGCCGGAAAAATCATCACCGCCATCACCGGTTGCTTTCAATGTGGATTTGCTGATATCATATTTTGAATTTCCTGTAACATAGATACCGTTAAAATGCTCGCCATCAGATGTAACTGTCACACCTTCTGCCTTGGAAGCATCGTAACTTCCTCCTGTGATTGCTTCTGTTACGGATGCATCGTCCACGATTTTTCCATTATTTACCAGTAATGCCTGACGGAAATTATAGACTGATTTGATAGCGTCCGGACCATTCCATGGTGGTGCGGAAGGACCGCCATTTTTATAAACCTTGGTTTCTTTTACTGTGACAGCATCGCTGTCTGATACTGTATAACTTGCCCCCTCGGAAATATTTTTCTGAGCACCGTCCACAACAAGAGTCAGTACACTGCCTTTTGCAGCTTCTTTTGTATACTGTTTTCCATCCAGAGTATATGTGATACTGCTTACACTGGAGGCTTTTCCTGTGGCTGTGTCACTATTTCCATAAGTAACATTCGTGATTTTTAATTCCCCTTTGCCAGTCGCACTTGATGCATCTGCTGCAAGTACCGGACTGCACATGGATAAGGAAAGAGTTACTGCCCCTGCTGCGACCAACGATTTTCGCAGCAATTTCGAATTTCTGTTCATACGATCTCCTCTCTTTTGATAAACTCACCTGCTTACGCATAACTGCCCAAAGTCATTATGGCAAAAACAAAGCCGTATCAAAAGGAAGTTTTTTTCGAATAAAGAGACGTTTTTTTGGATTTTAATCTATATGATATGAATTATATTTTATAATATATACAACAAACAGACTGACACACGAATTTTTAGAAAGGTTCAACTATATCCCATTAAAAAGTATAAAAAAGTGTCTTCGACACTTCAACTCCCCTGCCCCTCAATCATGAGGGGTAATGGGTTTCTTTTTTATTAATAATCATTCATAATAGTCTCATGAGTAATGTATTACAGGATATTTTTA
>Ga0129312_1001335_pt1 | contig 14727 bp, 15 predicted proteins | sample O827metagenome_FD_94434 | JGI IMG/M metagenome (GOLD analysis project Ga0129312, IMG submission 94434) | Orangutan group fecal microbial communities from Wisconsin, USA - O827 metagenome | ecosystem: Host-associated > Mammals > Digestive system > Large intestine > Fecal | place: USA: Wisconsin... | reverse complement strand
TAGCTCTGTTCAATGGGGTCTGCCTCGTCCAGCAGCGGGTCGATGGCGCGGGTCACATCCTCGCAGGTGTCGGTGTCCAGCGGGGTGTCACGCTCAATGAGGATGCGCAGATACCAGTCGGGGCCTTCCTTTTCAAAGCGCACATCCCACAGCCGCAGGCCAAGGTCTTCTACCACGGGGCGAACCAGCTCTTCCACAAGGCGAACAGTCGCTGCGCCCGATTTTTCCTTTGCCATAGGGTTACAAGCCTCCTTATTTTCTACAGGCCGCCGGGCGGCGGCATGTTTATGCCATATTAAAGAAAGAAAGCGGACCTTTCGGCCCACTTTCCAATTCTCATATTCGTACACTAACACTATACCCCATAACGGCGCAATATGCAAGTGTTTTTAGAATATTTTTCCTTTTTGTGCCTTTTACAGCAGCAGCGACATCACAGGAATGCTTAAAATGCAGAAAAGGCTGCTCAAAAACACACAGCGCGCAGCAAACTCACGGTCCGCCCCGTACATTTCGCTCAGACTGGTGCAGGCAGCCGCCGTGGGCATACACATAATGATAAACACCACGCCAAACATACAAGCGCCGTCAAACGAAAACACCCTTCCCCATGCCAGCAGCACCAAATAGCTGACCATCGGCATCAGCAGCAGCCGGTTCAGGCTGGCTGTAAGCGCATCTCGGCAGCGAAAGGTTTCCGCAATACTGCTTTTGGTCAGATTGATTCCCGTAATGATCATGGAAAGCGGCGTTGTCATGGCCGAAAGATGCGTCAGCGGCGTAAGCAGCATTGCCGGAACGCTCCACCGGCCAAAATAAAACACCAGCCCCAGCGCCGTGGCAAGGTTCACACCGGTAAAAAGCACCGTGCGCCAGTTGAATTTTGCCTGCTGTTTCGCCTGTGTATCGCGGCAGATGGTTTGCGCCCCGCTTGTATAAACCAGAACGTTAAACGGAATGCCAAAAATGGCAGCCTGCGCAAGCCCCTCGGTGCCAAACAATGCCAGCGCAATGGGGAACCCCATAAAGCCGTTGTTGCAATAGGTTCCCGCAAATTCCCACACGCCCCGGTGTTCGCTTTCCACCCGAAAAACGCGCGCAAGCGGCTTTGCCAGCAGGGAATTCAGCGGAAACAGAATAAACCCCAATCCGATCAGTTTGAGCGTAGTGCCTAAAAATGCCGGGTCGTAATCATTCAGCAGCGAAACAAACACGGTGCAGGGCAGAGTGATCTTCATCAGAAGCCTTGTACACAGTTCAGACGACCGCTCGGGCAAAATTCCGGCTTTTGCCGAAAAATACCCCACACCGATCAGCAGAAACAGCCCCACAAGATTGCTGAGAACATCCAAAAAATTCAGGTGCATCCAACCCACCTCCGAAAAAAGCAAACGGCGAAAATCCGCGGGATCGCCTTAAAACGCCCAGCTTCCGTTTTCAAAGATCTTCACGGTATCGCCGTTTTTGCACAGGCCGGTCACCGTGGTATCCTCGGCGCCGATCATCACATCCTCGTGAATGGCCGAATCGTTCACGCCCATGGTCAGCAGCTGCTCACGGCTCAGATTCTGCCCGCCCCTCACCGTGGTGGGATACCCTGCGCCGAAGGCAATGTGACAGGCTGCGTTTTCATCAAACAGCGTGCTGTAAAACAAAACGCCCGTAGCGCGAATGGGGCTTTCCTTGGGCACCAGCGCCACCTCGCCGATATGGCAGGCCCCCTCATCGGTGGCCAACAGCTCGGCCAGCAGCGCGTCGTTTTCCTCGGCGGAATGTGCCACCACTTTGCCGTCCTTGAATGTTACCGAAAAGCCCTTGATCAGCTGCCCGTTGTAAGCGTAGGGGCGGGTGCCTTTTACCACGCCGTTCACCTTGGTGCGGTGGGGCGCGGTGAACACCTCCTCGGTGGGCAGATTGGCGATAAAATCAATGCCGCGTTCGCTGCGGCTGTTGGCTCCCTCCCACACAGCGCCATCGGCCAGGCCAATGGTGACATCGGTTCCGTTGGCGCTGCTGAAATGCACGCTTTCCAGATCCCAGCGGTTCAGCTGGTCTTTTTTCTGTGTAAGCATGGCAATGTGCTTTTTCCACTCCCCCACCGGGTCGCCGCCGGTCACACGGCAGGCCTCAAAAATCAGCTGCCACAGCTTTTCCACCGCCTGTTCCGTCGGCAGCTCCGGGAACACCCGGCTGACCCATGCACGGCCCGGCACTGCCGCCACACACCACTGCAGCCGATCGTTCATGGTGTATTCCGTCCACGGCTTCAGCGCCTTGGCGCGGGCTGTATTGGCACGGTTGATCTTTGCGCCGTCCAGCCCGGCATAGGCCTCAGGGTCATCGGCATCGATATACAGGCGGCAGGCACCGCCCGGGGCCTCGGCGTAATCCAGCCAGCTGCGCAGCTCATACGGCATGGTGGCCGCCAGCGTTTCCTCGGCAGCGTTCTCATAGCGGATGCGGGTGAGCTTTTCATCGTGGAACCGCACGATCACATCCTTGGCACCGGCCTCAAAGCCCGCCTTGGCGCACGCGCGCCCAAACTCGGCGCATTCTACCGGGCAGTTGATCAAAAAATACTGCCCTGAGTTCACATTTACGCCCACCTTTACAATAAAATCGGCATAAAGCTGCAATAGCCTTCTGTCCATGATGGCTCTCCTTTTATAGTCAATGATAAAAATGCGGCAGCCCCATCATGCCGGGAGCTGCCGCAAAATGTCCCGATCTTTAAAAATCAGAACTCGATCTTCTTTTCGATGTAAGCCTTCAGCTCGCTGATGGGCATACGCACCTGCTCCATGGTGTCGCGGTCACGCACGGTCACGCAGCCGTCGCCTTCTTTTTCTGCATCGCCCACGGTATCAAAGTCCACGGTGATGCACAGAGGCGTGCCGATCTCGTCCTGACGGCGATAACGCTTGCCGATGGAACCGGCATCGTCAAAGTCCACCATAAAGTATTTGCTCAGCTCGTTGCGGATCTCAGCAGCCTTGTCGCTCAGCTTCTTGGAAAGCGGCAGCACGGCGCACTTGTAGGGCGCCAGGAAGGGGTGCAGGCGCAGCACGGTGCGGATATCCTCTTTGCCCTTGCTGTCGGTGAGATGCTCTTCGTCGTATGCCTCGCACAGGAATGCCAGGGCCACACGATCAGCACCCAGAGAGGGCTCGATGACATAGGGGATGTAATGCTCGTTGGTTTCGGGGTCGAAGTATTCCAGGCTCTTGCCCGAAGCCTCCTGATGGCGGCCCAGATCGTAGTTGGTGCGGTCGGCAATGCCCCACAGCTCGCCCCAATCGGTAAACGGGAAGGCGTACTCGATATCGGTGGTGGCGCGGCTGTAGAAAGCCAGCTCGGCGGGCTCATGGTCACGCAGGCGCAGGTTTTCCTCCTGAATGCCCAGGCTCAGCAGCCACTGCTTGCAGAAGTCTTTCCAATAGGCAAACCATTCCAGATCGGTGCCGGGCTTGCAGAAGAACTCGCATTCCATCTGCTCAAACTCACGGGTACGGAAGGTAAAGTTGCCGGGGGTGATCTCGTTACGGAAAGCCTTGCCTACCTGGCACACACCAAAGGGCAGCTTGCGGCGGGTGGTGCGCTGAATGTTGGCAAAGTTTACAAAAATGCCCTGTGCAGTTTCGGGGCGCAGATAGCAGGTGCTGGAGGAATCCTCGGTTACGCCGATGGCCGTTTTGAACATCAGGTTAAACTTGCGGATGGGGGTGAAATCATGCTTGCCGCACACAGGGCACACGATCTCGCTGTGATCGGCAATGTACTGGTCCATTTCCTCAAAGGTCATGGCGTCCACATTCACGCTGTTGTCGCAGGCTTCGATCAGCTTATCGGCACGATGACGGGCCTTGCAGGCACGGCAGTCCAGCAAAGGATCGCTGAACGAGGATACATGGCCGGTGGTGATCCAGGTTTGCGGGTTCATGATGATGGCTGCATCCAAGCCCACATTCAATCCGGATTCCTGCACGAACTTTTTCATCCATGCCTTTTTCACATTGTTCTTAAATTCCACACCCAGAGGGCCGTAGTCCCAGCTGTTGGCCAGGCCGCCGTAAATCTCGCTGCCGGGATACACAAAGCCGCGGTTTTTGCAAAGGCTTACGATCATGTCCAAGGTTTTTTCGCTGTTTTTCATTTTTTTCTCCTCACTGCACGGCTGGCTGCCGCACCGAAATTGATAATGGTTTTCGGGGCAGGGCATGATCTGCCGCCCCAAAAAGCTAACATAAAAGATAGTATAGCACACTCTTTATGCCCGGGCAACTGCCAAGCGATATTTTTCGCAAGTTTCATGCTCCCCGGCGGGTGCTTTGCCCAAAGCAGTTTTGATGTGATTTAAATTGATTATAGCTCGTGATTTATGTTATAACAAATATAAAAGATTAACTGCTGTATCAGCATATTAAAAGAGATATAAACGAGTATTTGCTAAACGTCTTTGTAAGGAGATTTCGTTATGAAGAAAAAATTTGCAATATGCATTATATTTATTTGTACACTAACACTCGTGGCCTGTGCGGATGCGGGGACTTCTCCTGTCGATATATTTGAATCGCAAACCACCACAGTGATTAGTAGTTCCAGGGCAGAATCGGCGAATAGGATCTCGGAAGAAGAGACTTCCGAGAGTGGTTCGTCTGATGCGATATCAGAGGTTGGTGAAACATCGTCTCTTGAATTGGATAAAGAGTTAAGTGCTCTTCTGGGAAAAAACAATGCTGTTCTGAAGCAAAGACGACAGGAGAGTTGTTACTCTGAGATTTCCGGTCAAGGAACGGCTCGTGCTTTGTACTTTGCGCCCTTTTTAGATGCGGAGCTTATTCCTTTGGAGGAAGGTGTTTCGACAATATGGCGTGAAGGATATAGCGAGGGGCAACAAACCGAAAATCCGTTTGTGGATGACCTGCAAGTAATGGAACTCACCCTAGAGGATGAGATTGACCCGTTGACTCCTACAGTTATCCAGCAGGATAGTCTGCGACAGCTGTTTGTGACTGATGCGCTTATCACCTATTCGTTGTTGTGTGAAAGCTTGGGACAAAGACCAGAGTTGATTCATGTGGAAGATGTTTATTACACCGCGCCTATTTCGGAAAACTGGCCGCTGAATAGTAATCCCGGGCAGAAGATAGCGGGTGGAGAATGGCGCGCGGACTTCTCGGTGGAAAGTTTGCGGATCAGCGTGAACTTCATTCAGACTGACGGCGAGTTTGCAGCCTATCGAGCTGTGCTTAGTGAAAAATAACACAATAATGGGGCTGTTGCACATGTGACAGCCCCATTATTGTTCGTAGAATCGAAAACTCAAGAAACACATTTTGGTGATAATAAAAGCATGCGCAACAGCCCCTTTGATTATTTAACGAAAATGTAATTGGGGTTAGCACGGCAAACAGCTTTTGAAACGCAAAAATTCACGGTCACCATCCGTTAAGATTTGATAGGTAATTTTATATTTACCATGGTTTTTTGCGGCACTGTCTGAATCCACCAAATCAAATGTAACAGTAATGGTCTGCGAATCGGCTTGTTCCGCTGATATATTTCGTGCAGTGTACATGCTATATTCACCAACCTCAAGTGAAAAATTAAAACACTGCGTTTCTTGATCAAAGCCGTCAAGATTCTTGGTTTCAGGCCAGCTGTCTACGCCAAATACCTCTGCTGCAATCTGCTGGGCATCTTTAAGTGGAACGACAGCTGTTATATCAGTCTTCAATTTTGCAGAATCAAAGAGTCCATAATAGGGATCGGTCGGTTCATCAAAATATTTATACTGTGCATACATAAATCGATAAATTGCAAGGCCATCTTCTGCTTTAACCAGATCTTCCGGAGTGGAAAAGCCTTTATCGGCATGGTATGGAAAAGAATAGTCTACTAAATGTTCAGTTAACGTAATCGCACACTGCAAAAGTTCTAAATCTTCTTTCTGGGCAATTGATGTAGATATATTTGTATCTTGCTCGCCAAGATCGTTTTGCTGCTGTGAGGAAGATGGGCTGTTTGTCGGAACAGCGCTTAACTCACTGTTATCTGTACTGGATTCTACTTGACTATTAGAAGCGCTACTAATTTCAGAGTTCGGAACTTTCGTATCGATAGTAATTGTACAACCTGTTAAAAGCACAGTGCAAAAAGCACCAATCATAATACTTTTCCCATATTGTTTCATATTGAAGACCTCCATTTTTGATTTCTTTATGAAAATCAGTTCGGCGATATTCTCCCAAACTGCGCTTGATGATAAAGATTTATGCACAAATAAAACTGGAATATTAGAAATCCGAACAATTTCATTTTCTGTAAAGCCAAAGTAAAATGCAGAAGAAAAATGACTTTACAGAAGAATGGCAATTCCTTTATTTCTCTTACCAAAATATTCTCTTCATTCGCCATTGATAAGACTTTCCTGTTTGCTTTAATAAGATTTCGCAGATGCTGATTTTTACATACACCGACAGCGAATAGGGTACGCCTGCCTTTCGGTTTTGTCTCAGCAACTTAACCTTATCACAGGGCGATCCTATTCGCTATCTTTTTTATCTCTTTCTGTAGCACATCATTGCAACACCTACAGCCCGGCAGACGCTTTGCCCAAAGCTTTGTTTGAAACCTGCTTTGAAAAGTGCTATACTATGAAAATAATCAACAGGGGCTGCGAAGTGCAGCCCGGAAAAACAGACAAAGGAAGTTGCTGTTCTATGAAATTTTCCACAAAAGGCCGCTATGCGCTGCGGCTGATGGTCGAGCTTGCGGGCCACGACCCCAACGAAAATGTGCCGCTGAAGGAGATTGGCGCCAGCCAGCAGATCAGCGTGAAATATCTGGAGCAGATCATCACCGGGCTTTCCCGCGCGGGCCTTGTAAAAGCCGGGCGCGGCAGCCAGGGCGGCTATCGGCTCACCCGCAAGCCCTGCGAGTATACCGCAGGCGAGATCCTGCGCGCCATGGAGGGCAGCCTTGCCCCCATTCCCTGTCTGGACGGCGAGGAAAATCTTTGCCCCAACAGCGGCAGCTGCTTTACTCTGCCGTTTTGGAGCGGCCTTGGCAAGGTGATCGATCAGTATGTTGACAGCATCACCCTGGAGGATCTGTATCAGCAAACCATGAATACGCCCGGCGCGGCACTGTGAGCATCTGCCAAAAGCGGCACAGCTGAAATTTCAGCTGTGCCGCTTGATTTTATCGGATTTTTCAGCACGAGGTGTGCAGGATCTGCAAAGCGCTTCGCAGCTGTTCCACCGGGATCTGCCCGGGTGCGCTCACCTGCCCCACCGCGCCGAAGGTCATGGCCGAACCAAAAGCCTCGCCGCTCAGGCGGCTGATCACACCGGCCGGGCCCATGCTCATGGTGATAATGGGGCGGTCGGCATATTTTGTATACATTTCCTGTGTGGCATCCAGCAGGGTGATCACATCGGCCTTGCTTTGGGGCATCACAGCGATCTTGGGAATATCGGCTCCCATATCCTGCATTTTGCGCAGCCGGTAAAGCAGGTCTGCCTTATCGGGCGTTTTTTCAAATTCGTGGTTCGAGCCCACCACCGCCACCCCGGCGGCATGAATGTTGGCGATATTTTCGCGCACCAATTCCTCGCCCGCAAAAATTTCCACATCGATCAGATCCACATAGCCGCTTTCGGCCACGGCCTTGTTGAGCGCGGTGTAATTTTCCGGCGAAATGCTCTGCTCGCCGCCCTCACGGGCCGTGCGGAAGGTAAACAGGATCGGCGTTTCCCCCAAGGCTGCGCGCAAAGCCCCGGCAACCTCCAGAACCTTGCCGGTGTCCAGAGCGTGCTCGTAAAAATCCACGCGCCATTCCACTACATCATAGGTATAATACTTCAGCTCGTCTGCCTTATCCAGAATTTGCTGCATGGTTTTGCCCACGATCGGAACAATGATCTTGGGTGCGCCTTCGCCCACCACCAGATCACGAATTTTCAGGGTGTTCATACGCGATGCTTCCTTTCCTGTTTTTCTTTTGGGCTTTTTAATACTTTCCCTGTGGCCATAGAATAGCACTTTCCAAGCGGCATAGTCAACCGATTTTGATAAAAATTCCATGAAATCCCGCACGGCATGGCACGGATAAAAAATACCCGGCACTTTACCAAAAAATGTGCCGGGTATTTTTGCGTTTGCATCAGGTATATTCCAGCTCGTAGGGCCAGTACATCACACCGCCCATATCCAACAGGGCAGTATAACCCATGCTTTCCAGCTTTGCGGCTGCCATAGCGCTGCGCACACCGCTGCGGCAATACACCACCAGCGGGGCGGCCCGATTTGGCAGCACCTGGGCTGCGCGGGCCTCGATCTCCCCTAGGGGCAGATTGATCGCACCGGCAACATGGCCGCCCGCAAATTCATCGGGCTGGCGAACATCCACGGGCGTAGCCTTGCCGCCATCAAACAGGCGGGCAGCCTGCGCGGCGGTAATACAAGGGATCGACATGGCGTATCCTCCTTTTTCATCAGCTTTGCCGCTGTGCCGCCCGGTGTGCAAAAGGCTTAATGTGCCGAACAGCTTTCACAGCTGGTTTCGATTTTGCCCACGAACGGTTCAGGGTCAATGCCCTGGCGACGGTAGTAATCGGCCAAAGCCGCCTTCACAGCTTCCTCGGCCAGTACAGAACAGTGTACCTTGATGGGGGGCAATCCGTCAAGTGCTTCCACCACGGCCTTGTTGGTAAGCTTCAGGCATTCCTCAATACTTTTGCCCTTGATCAGATCGGTGGCCATGCTGCTGGTGGCAATGGCTGCGCCGCAGCCAAAGGTCATAAACTTGGCATCCACCACCACATTGTTTTCAATTTTCAGATACATGCGCATAATATCGCCGCACTTGGGGTTGCCCACCTCGCCCACGGCGTTTGCATCGGGCATTTCGCCCACATTGTGCGGATGTGCAAAATGCTCCATCACCTTTTCACTATACATACCTGCCATTATTGCTTCTCTCCTTTCAGGCTGAACACGCGCGCCTTGCCCTCGCTTTGCAGCCACATACAGCTCATTGCACGGCGGCGGGGGATGATCTCTTCCAGAGTATCACACAGATATTCGGCTTCCTGCATGGTGTTTTGGGGGCCAAAGGTAAAGCGCATGCTGCCGTGGCCGATCTCTTCGGGCAGTCCGATAGAAAGCAGCACATGGCTGGGGTCCAGGCTGTCGCTGTTGCAGGCGCTGCCCGTGCTGGCGCAGATGCCGTGCATATCCAGATCCAGCAGAATGGTTTCGCCCTCCAGGCCCGGGAAGCTGATGTTGGCATTGCCGGGCAGGCGCTTGTCACGCCCGCCGTTCAGGCGTGCCTGCGGAATGTTTTTCAGCACACGGTCGATCACATAATCCCGCAGCTTCTGCTCGTGCTCCATGCGGGCGGGCAGATCCTGCGTGGCAGCTTCCAGCGCTGCGCCAATGGCGGCAATGCCCGCCACATTTTCGGTGCCCGCACGACGGCGTGACTCCTGGCCGCCGCCATCCAAAAAGTTCCACGGCGAAATGCCCTTGCGGATATACAGCGCGCCGATGCCCTTGGGGGCATTGAATTTATGGCCGGACAGCGAAAGCATATCCACGCCCAGCTCTTTTACATCCACAGGGATCGCGCCCACCGCCTGCACGGCATCGGTGTGGAACCAGATCTTATGCGCGTGCGCCACGGCGGCCAGCTCTTTGATGGGCTGAATGGTGCCGATCTCGTTGTTGGCCATCATAATGCTGATCAGTGCTGTGTCGGGGCGAATGGCCGCCTCCACATCCTCGGGGTGGATATAGCCCTCGCTGTCCGGCTTGATATAGCTCACTTCAAAGCCGATGCGTTCCAGCATGGCCATGCTGTGCAGAATGGCATGATGCTCAAATGCGCTGGTGATCAGGTGCTTTTTTCCCTGTGCCGCCAGCTTGAACGCTGTGCCCTTCACAGCCCAGTTGTCGGCCTCGCTGCCGCAGCCGGTAAAAAAGATCTCACCGGGATCGGCATTCAGTGCCTTGGCCACCTGTGCGCGGCCGGTGTCTACCAGCTGCTTGGCCTCGTAGCCCACAGAATAGTGGCTGCTGGGATTGCCGCAAGGGCCGTCCAGCGCTTTATTCACGGCTGCCAATGCCTGCGGGCAGCAGGGGGTAGTGGCAGCGTTATCCAAATATACCAGTTTCATAGGCGTGTTTTCCTTTCCATCACAGTAAGCCGAAATGCCCGGCGAGCGGCACGGGCGGCCCGGCTTTGGATCCTCCATAAAAGTTTTCCTACTGCATTTATAGGAATTCTTTCTCTATCAATATATACTATTCCGGTAGGAATTGCAAGTTTTTCACAAAAATATTTCCGATTTTTTTGTCCGCTTTTCTGCTTCGACTCTTTTTTTGCTTTGCATCAAATAAAATATCTTATGTTTTTGCATTTTTACAGAATGGATGTGACAGAAAATGAATATGATCTTTGGTGCTGTGGGCCCCTGTGTGTGGCGGCGGGCCCTGCGCACAGCACAGCAAACGGCAGGCGCAGGCCTGCACACACTGGGGATGCCTGGCGGCATGATGGGGGCCCGCGCAGCAGCGCCCGGGCCCGGCTGCCCGCGCCGATGCGTTTGGCACGGGCTGGACTGCGCCATTGTATTTGACGGCCGCCTTACCAACCGGGCCGAATTGCGCAGCCTTGCCGAGCGGCGCGGCTTTCCTTTAGCCGATGGCGATGATGGCGAGCTTGCGCTGGCCCTGTATATGCTGTTTGGGCAGGAGTGCGTGCAAATGCTGCACGGCGCTTTTGCGTTGGCTGTTTTTGATTACCAGCAAAATATCCTGTTTCTTGCGCGTGACCGGCTGGGCCTTGCCCCGCTTTGGCTGGTGCGCCGGGGGCCGATGCTGGCCTTTGCCGGCAGTGTGCAGCCGCTGCTGGCCCTGCCGGAGATCGAGCCCGTGATCACCCGGCAGGGGCTTGGGCAGCTGATCCTATCCCCTGCCCCGGTGGGCACGGTATTCCGGGATGTGCAGGCATTCCCCGCCGGGCACACCGCCATTTTCCGCAGCGGCAGCCTTACGCTGCGCCGTTCCTGGTTTTTGCGTTCCCGCACCCTGCTGGGCGGCGAAGCCGCTGAAACGCGCGCCGAAACGCTGCGCCGCAATGCCTTGGATGCTTACGGCGAGGGCGGTGCCATGCTGCAATGCCCCAGCGCGCCCAAAATGCCGGATTCTTCCCTTTTTGCCGCTGCGGTGGCCGCTGCGGATCTGCCCGGGCAGATCTCGCCCGCGCTGCTGGCGCTTTTGCAGCAAACAGCCGGGCGCTCGGCCTTTGCACTGGCCGATGTGGGTGCGGCAGGGCTTTTTGCCCTTTCGCCTGAGCCCTGTGATCTTTCTCTGCTTCGTGAAAACGCTCTGCCGGCTTCCGGGCTGCCGCGCCGCCCCCTGCCGCCCTGCGCTGACGAAGATGCCGCACACACGCGCCTTTTGCGGCGGCAGACCTTGCGTGAGGTTCTTTTGCCCCGCGCTGCCTGCTGGGAGGCCATGGGCCGGGCCGCCGGGCTGGCCGTACATTTTCCCTATCTGGATCACCGGCTGGTGGAATACGAATATAACCTGCGCACCCCCGCGGCAGGCTGCGCCACTGCCGAGCCTGCCGCCGAACCGCTGCCGCAAAGCGCTCTGGAACGCCTTGCCAGCCCGCAGGCTTTTCTGGCACCAGTTCTGCAGCCGCAGGCCGTGGCTGCGGCGCTGGAAAGCGGGCAGACAACACCGCTTTTGCACCGGCTGGCGCTTTTAAATGCATGGGCTGAAGCCCATGCCCTGCGCCTTGCGTGAGCCCCCTAAAGCAAACAGATCCCCTGCCGGGAAAAAACACCCTCGGCAGGGGATCTGTATTTTGCGTTCTAACGGTGCTGTGCGGATCAGCCGCCCAGCTCTACCATGCGGCGAATGCAGCGGCCTGCGCCCTGCATCACATTTTCAGGCAAAACGATTTTCTCGCCGCCCACGCCCTGCAGGCAGCGGTAGATATCCGGCAGCGTTGTCAGCTTCATGTTCATGCAGGTCAGCTGTACGGTCAGCGGGTAAAAACGCTTTTCCGGGCAGGCAAACGACAGATGCTCCACAATGCTGTTTTCGGTGCCGATGATAAACTCTTTGGCATCGCTTTTTTGTGCCGCTGCCATAATGCCGGTGGTAGAGCCCACATAGTCAGCCTGCGCCACCACCTCGGGGCGGCATTCGGGATGCACCAGCAAAAGGGCGTTCGGGTGGGCCGCACGGGCCTTGGCCACATCGGCCTGCGTTACGATCTTATGGCGCGGGCAGCCGCCATTGTAGAAGGCAAACTGCTTGTTGGGCAGTTTTTCGGCCACATAGCTGCCCAGGTTGGGATCGGGAATAAACAGGATCTTATCACTGTCCAGCCCCTCGCAGATCTTAACGGCTCTCGAGGAAGTAACACACACATCGCACTCGGTTTTCAGTTCAGAGGTGGTGTTGATGTAAGCCACCACCGCATAGCCGGGGTACTGGCGCTTGAGTTCCCGCAATGCGGGCAGATCCAGCTGCTCGGCCATGGGGCAGCCTGCCATGGGGTTGGCCAGCCAAACGGTTTTTTCCGGGCTCAGGATCTTGCAGGTTTCGGCCATAAAGCGCACGCCGCACATGATCACCCCTGCCGCATCCGTTTTGGCAGCCTGTACACTAAGGCCGTAGGAATCGCCGGTATAATCGGCCACCTCCAGCACAGCTTCGCTTTGGTATGCATGGGCCAGAATGCAGATATTCTTTTCTTTTTTCAGGCGCAGGATCTCCTGCTGCATTTCATGAGTCGTCATTTTATTCTCCTTCTTTTTCCCAAGGCTGCAGCGGGGCTAAAAAGCCCTGCTCGCGCAGCTCGCGTTCGATCAGATCCAAGCGCTCGGCGGTGGCGGCTTCTACCAGGTGATAGTGATAGCCATCGGTCACGGTGGAAAGCACGGTAGAAGAGCTATCCTCAAACCGCTGCAGAAACTCCACCACATCCCGCCGGGACTGAATGTCCATTTCTGCGCTCACACGGCCATATACACGGTGGCTGATGCTGATGCTTTTCACTCTGCCGCCACAGTCCACGATCAGGTTCAGTTCCTGTGCGCTGCGCTCGCAGCCGTGGCGCACCTTAAACTCCCGCGTACACACCGGCTCGGCCTTTTGCAGCACATAGCCCCGTGCAGTCGAGATCACATTGGGATGCGCTGCGCGGATCACCGCAATATCCTGCACAATGATCTGGCGGCTGACGCCGTACCGATTGGCCAGTGTTCGCGCGGCAACGGGAGTTTCCCCCAGCTGCGCCAAAATAGCTTCGCGCCGTTCGGCGGTGGTCATTGGGCAGCCTCCTCAACAGGGTGCAGATGCTTCATGGAAAGATCCAGAATGGGTGCCGAATGGGTAAGTGCGCCGCTGGAAACGAAATCCACGCCGATATCCTTTAAACGGGCAATGTTTTCCACTGTCACATTGCCGCTGCACTCGGTTTGGGCACGGCCTGCGATCAGCTGCACAGCGGTGCGCATATCCGCATCGCTCATGTTGTCCAGCATAATAATGTCGGCACCGGCCTCCACGGCCTCGCGCACCTGATCCAGTGTTTCCACTTCCACCTCGATCTTGCGCACAAAGGGTGCGTAGGCTTTGGCCATTTTAACAGCCTGTGCCACACCGCCCGCTGCGCCGATGTGGTTGTCCTTCAGCATCACGCCGTCCGACAGGCCGGTACGGTGGTTGCTGCCGCCGCCCACGCGAACCGCATACTTTTCAAACACGCGGTTGTTGGGGCTGGTTTTGCGGGTATCCAGCAGGGTGATGCCGGTGCCCTGCAGGCGGGCAGCCACCTCATGCGTATAGGTTGCAATGCCGCTCATGCGCTGCAGATAGTTCAGCGCCACCCGCTCACCGGAAAGCAGCACGCGAATATCGCCGTTCACCACCGCCAGCTTCTGGCCGTTTTGCACGGCATCGCCGTCCTTGCAGAAAAATTCCACCTTGGTGGCGGGGTCCAGCAGGGTAAACACCCGGGCAAACACCTCCAAACCGGCCACAATGCCGTTCTGCTTGGCGATCAGATCCACCGTGCCGGGGCAGGCATGGGGCATCACCGAGTTGGTGGAAACATCTTCCCCTGGAATATCTTCGCGCAGGGCCTGCAGCAGCAGGGGGTCAACATTCAGCAAACGAGTGATCTCATTCATGTGATTTGCTCCTTTCGATGGCAGACAAAACTTCTTTACGGTAGGCCGCAAACAGCGGTTCGGTTTCTTGATAAGGGGCTAAGTCGGGGCGGCCGCCCATATAAGTCGGTGGCTCGCTGAACAAAATATCGCTGGCGGCGCGCTGGGCAAAAACCAGCGATTCCAGCAGTGAGTTGCTGGCCAAACGATTGCGGCCATGCACGCCGTTGCAGCAGGTTTCGCCGCAGGCATACAGGCGGGGCAGCGCAGTGCGGCTGCTCAGATCGGCCGTGATGCCGCCCATAAAATAGTGCTGCGCAGGCACCACGGGAACCGGCTCGTGCAGGGGGTCATAGCCTTCCTGACGGCAGCGCTCCAGAATATTGGGAAAATGCTCCCGCAGGATCTGCTCGCCAATGGGGCGCATATCCTCCCACACGCAATCGGTGCCGTCTTTTTCCATTTGGGCATGGATCGCCGCGCTCACCACATCGCGGGGCTGCAGCTCATTGGTAAAGCGGCTGCCGTTTTT